>Ga0315535_1002266_pt1 | contig 12400 bp, 9 predicted proteins | sample SalMarSW160220MG_2_FD_203092 | JGI IMG/M metagenome (GOLD analysis project Ga0315535, IMG submission 203092) | Salt marsh sediment microbial communities from the Plum Island Ecosystem LTER, Massachusetts, United States - Salt Marsh Sediment SW1602-20 ...
ACAATCATGCGTATTAATCCGGACTCGGCAGTTGATATGGCGGAAAGCGCTGGAACAGGCTCCACGGAGGATAACCTGAGCCTGAAAAACAGAATTCGCCCGGCAGCGTATCTTTTCTGCATTTTTTGTGCCAGGTTTCCAACACTCAGCGTCGCATCGCCCATCATTCCGATTTATATGAATAATTAGTTAATCAAGCATTGATAGCGCTTTCATCAATCGTCGTCCAAAAAGGGTCATATGTGATCGGTGGTCATATATGACTTCTATTCGGCATCGCTGGTGTTTTGAGGAAGTACGGCTTTGGTTCAGAAGTTGATGCAGATCTGGCAGCCAAGGACGACGACATTGTCAATTTGTCCCGTGCCGCCCGGCCGGATCACATATTGAAGATCCGGCTGGAAAAAGAGTGCGCCTTTGCGGAAATTAAACCGATAGGTCCACTCCAGAACGGCCTCATGGCTCTGCAATCCCACAGTCGGGTTGAGTAGCTGCTCTCGTTCCTCGGCGTCGCGCAGTTCACTGCTGAATTCGCCGTAAACCACACCGAAACCTGCCCAGTCGGTTGGACGTGAAGCGAAGATGCCGCGACAGGCAACGCCCGCAGTAAAAAAATATGGCATCTGGTTGACCGACTTGTCTGGAGCAACAATGACCGATCCAAAGACGCCAAATCCGCGGTTGCTGTTCGGCTCCCCGAAAGGGATCAACACCTGGTCGAAAAGGCCGTAGAATCCCCAACTTCCATGCTTAACTCCAGGAGGCCGTCCGTATCCGACGGTTTCAAAATCGGTGAAGGTACTGTTGTCATACCAGAAGCCTGCCTTGTAATTTCCCAGAAACCTACTGTCGCCCGGCAGGCCATTCAGTTGGTAACCGACCTCACCAATCGCAAACACGGGTCCGTTCATGGACATGTCCGCGCCATGGTGGTTGCCATCACGGATGGCTGGATCGCCATTGTAAATGCCACCCATGAAATATGCACGCTTGGTTGGCCTTAACGTGAAGCGAGCGCCCCACGTGGCGTTGGGGTAGGCGCTCATGCCCGGCGAGTTGAAGAAAATGCTTACGGGATTGCCATCAAAGCCGTTTTGCATGAACAGATAATTGTACTGAGAGACGAGAAAGTCGTCGCCGGTTGCAATGCGCCCAACTCGAAGTTCGACACGGTCATCCAGGAGCTTCTGTTGGTAAGCCAAGTCGATGAGATGAAATGTCTCACCGCCATAAACCTGTTGGATGGTGAAAGCATTGCCGACGTATTCCTGAGACAAGCTGTGCCCGTCCCGTTGTGACATTGAAACAAGGAACGAACCACCGTTCAAACCAGCAATTTTGTCCAGATCGAATAGCAGGCTCAGACCGAGATTGTCGGCATAGGTAACACCTCGACTCCTTCCCCCGGACGGGTTGCCCGCGATATCAATCACATAGGTCAACGTCGGAGTGATGCCCAGCTCTTCCAGTTTGGGGAGCAAGCCAGCCCAATTACCCAACAGGTGCTCGCGTGGCGGCATCAACTGGAAAGGAAGGGATTGAGCCGAAACCTGTGATTTGTCGTTACTCGAGTCTTCAATGAGGCCGGCGGCAGTGTTTGAATCCTGGCGGTTCCCGATCTGCTCGTCAGAACTTACGTTGGTTTCGACCTCGGATGTCGTTGGATGTAAGGGCCCCTCTTGGGCGTATGTAACCCCCGCCCCAAGAAGCAGCAACAGCGTCGATCCCAGAACAATCGGCTTCTCCCACCGGAAGGGCCGCCGTAAACGGATCCATCCGAAAGATTTCATCTGGCCTCCTTCAATAGTCAATAACGCGGGATCAGGCTGACCACCGCACTGCCGGCACTCCATCGGCCAGCAGAAAAGCACTGTCTATCGTTGACTTCACCTGGTTTGCCCGCTCAATGGTTAAGTCGATCGCAGTGACCTGTCCCAATGCAATGAATCCGACGACATGGTCTGGAAGATTTGATAAAAGCGCAATCATGAAACCCCCTTAGCGGTCAGACTGACAACTGGTTATATTCAATTACATTTCCTCTAGCGTTTTGCCCTTGGTCTCCCGCACGGCGGTCAAGACGAAAAACACGGAGACGATCGCAGCCAAGGTGTAAAGACCGTAGGCGCCTGCAAAACCGATGGTCTTCAGCAACGGCAGGAAACTAACGGTGACCGAGAAGTTGGCCATCCAGTTGGTGGCCCCGGCGACGCCCAGAGCGGCGCCGCGCATCCGATTGGGGAACATTTCGCCCAGCAGCACCCACATGACCGGCCCCCAGGAGATGGCGAAGGCAATGATGTAGAGATTTGCCGCTGCCAATCCGGACAGCGCCGCCGCGTGATCGATTATGGGCTTCCCGCCGGAACCCACCCCGGCAGTGCCGAAGACAATTGCCATCGCACCCAAGGCCAGGGCCATGCCGATGGAACCGCCCAGTAGCAGCGGCTTGCGGCCCACCCGATCAATGAGCAGAATGGCCGGGATCGTAGCCAGTATGTTGACCAGCCCTGTCAGCAGATTGATTCGCAGCGCCCACTGCTCGCTCACCCCCGCCGCCTTCCAGAGCACATCGCCGTAATAGAAAATGATGTTGATCCCGACGAACTGCTGGAGGGCCGCCAAACCCATCGCCACCCATACCACCGAAGCGATCCGGTGTGTCCCCGCCACGAAGATGTCCGATAATCGAAGTTTGTGCTCACCCTGCAGACTCTTTTCGACCTTGAGCACCAGGTCGTCGGCGTCGCCGCCGATTCGTGCAAAGATCTGCCGGGCCTGTTTCTGCCTGCCGGAGATAACGAGAAAGCGGGGAGATTCCGGAATCAGCAGCACGCCCAGCAGATACGCGGCGGAGGGCACCGCTCCCATCCAATACATCCAGCGCCAGGTCTCGGCTCCGAACCAGAAGACCGCCTCGGCTCGGCCGCCGGCGAGCTGAACGAGAACATCGTTGCTCAGGAACGCACAGAACAGGCCCACCACGATGGCCAACTGTTGCAGCGAGGCCAGTCGCCCGCGCAAGTGTGCCGGAGCTACTTCCGCGATGTACATGGGAGCAAGCACACTGGCGGCCCCGATGCCGATGCCGCCCACGATACGTGAAGCGATGAAAATGCCGACTGAACTGGCGGCACCGGATATGAAGGCGCTCACAAGGAATAAGGCAGCGGTCAGCAGCATGGTTGGACGGCGCCCGATCCGATTGGCCAAGGTGCCCGCACCAAACGCACCCAGGGCACAGCCCAGAAGAACGGACGCGACTGCGAAACCGGTCGCCGCAGCCTGGGTACCGAAAGCGGCCGCCAATGCCTTCACTGTTCCATTGACGACACCACTGTCGAAACCAAACAGAAAGCCGCCAATGGCCGCAGCAGCAGAGATCCCCACGACATATACGTTGCTGCCGGAGGGGCGATCATTCACAGCAGTTTTGATGTCCTTCAGAGGTTTATTCATAACATGTTTCCTTTCACATGGCGCTGGTTTGGAAAATGGCGCCCATCAACACAATGATTCACCTCTTTTTTACAAAAGCATTTCTTGTACCTGATACCCGATACATTGATTCAAGACCCTTGCGCTTTCTCCCAGAGGCGGAATCCTCCCGTAAATGAGTTGGCATTGTCGCCGGCGCGGCAGCCCGAGGGCAGCTCTTTCAGGTTATGGACGTTGCCTCCCCCAAGCACCACTTCGTCAGGTACGAAGGCTGCAGCCAGTCGTTGCACGACATCGGTCACATAACGCCGCCATTTTTCCTTGCCATACTTCTTCAGGCCCCGAATTCCGACATAGTCTTCAAAGGTGGCCCGCTTGTAAGGCAAATGTCCCAATTCCATCGGCACGACAAGGCCATCCACGATCAGGGTTGACCCCAAGCCGGTTCCCAATCCCAGAAACAGCATCTTGCCGCTTTTATAACTGCCCAAAGCCTGCATGGCGGCATCGTTTACGAACTTGACGGGGCGTTTGAAGGCGGCTTCGAAGTTGAAGTCGACCCACCCTTTCCCCATATTCCACGGTTCCGAAACAGGTCGATCCTCAAGGACAGGCCCCGGGTAACCGATGGATATGACGTCATACTTCCAGTCAGCCACGCCCTTTTGAACCTCAGACACCATGCGTTGGGGCGTCAACATTGGCCCGGAAGCAAATTCGCGCTCGGCCTTCTGGCCAGTAGCCAGAACCTTGATGTGTGTTCCGCCGATATCAATGACCAGCACATTCATAGATTAACCTTTCTTAGCTGTTATGTGAAAACTCGTTTTTTGGCTTTTTACGACGCCATCAAATTTGCAAGGCACGTAAACCGAGAAGTGGATTTTGTAGGCTTCATAATTATTCTCTCTCAATCACAGGCAAAAGCACTGTTCTCGCCATCGTGCCTGCGTCAACGGGAATGCCCCTCGGGAGCCGACTCATCGACCCAGTATCCCTGGAGATGGTAATGCCCATGCAGTCTGGTCTCATAATCCCGAGTCAGCAGAAACTCCTCCGTATATTCCGGTGACTGTTTGATGGTATCGCGGGAAAGATTGACGAAGACTTTCGATTCGCTCCAACTCACACGATCGATCCATTGCGGTGGAATAAGGACTTTTTTCCCCGGCCACCAGTTCCGCGTATCGATGATCAGATAACGAATCGCCCATGTCTGGTCATCGATGATAAAATCGTCGACGTGGCCAATCTCGCCGTCTGAGGCATGGATGTGATAGCCACTCACTTCGTTAGTACTGCGCAAATGAGGATCCCACGATTTTTCATCCTTGATGGATTCTCTCCATTTTTCACGGTCGCGCACTATGTTGGGATACCCCCCCCACATGTATGGGCCACTCCAATAATTCGGCCATCCATAAAACGCGTAGTAGGCTTCCTCGAATTGGTGCGAGACAGGCTGGTCACTGTTTAAGGATGGGCTTCTCTCGATCTGCATTTTGGTCAAATCGATGGCGATGTGTTGCTCTTCTTTAATCACGGCGACCAGCGCATACGGGGAGATCAACACCTGCCTGCCCATAAGCCAGCCTCCTGCGGTGTCGGCGACCAGATAGCGGATTGTCCAGTGCCGGTCGTCGAAGTAGAATTCTTTTACCTTCCCGATTTCCCCATCAAGGCTGTCCAATTTGTAACTGTTCAGTGTTTTGGCTTTGTTTAGCATAATAGTCCTCTCGTTTCTCACGTTTTGTTTTTTATTCGCTGTTGGCCTATGGCTAACAATTTTAAAATATTTTTCTTGCTCAGAGCCTTCAATGTAGATTGCAGGACCCAGGTAAACCGTTATCACCTCTTTTTCTCCAACAAAAACAGTCAAACGCATTTCCATGCCGAATCCCGTTTCGGGACACATTCACCAGCAGCGATGCTTCAGCTGGCTTTCCTGCAAGAGGACTTGTTTCCATCGTTTCTCCTTAACTGGACAGAACGTATGTCCTGCCGTGTTGTTCGCTTCGGTTTATTTATGGGGCTCATCTTTCCGAATCTCCCGTGCCGCATTCTCCAAGTCTTCAACTGCTTGAAGATCCTTGCGCCCTAGTTCCTCGTAGAGTTCATGGACTCGGTTGACGATCCCCGGCGTCAAATCGGACGGTGTTTTGGCTTTGGCTTCAGGCTTAAGCTCTGCTTTGGTCTCAGGTTTAGGTTCGGCTTTGGCTTCAGGCTTATGCTCGGCTTTGGCCTCGGGCTTTGTCTCAGCTTTGGCTTCAGGTTTAGGTTCGGCCTTGACTTCAGGGTTCCGAATCTCCCGATCCGCCTGCTCCCAGTCCTGGACTGCTCGACCGTCCTTGTGGCTTCGCTCCTCGTAGAGTTCATAGGCTCGCTTGGCGATCTGCGGCGTCAAATCGGAAGGTGTCTTGGCTTTGACTTCAGGCTGAGGCTCTGCTTTGGCCTCAGGCTTAGGTTCGGCCTTGACTTCAGGCATAGGCATAGGCTCTGCTTTGGCCTCGGGTTTTGTCTCGGCTTTGGCTTCCGCGTTAGGCTCCGTTTTGGCTTCAGGCATAGGTTCGGCTTTGGCTTCAGCTTTAGGCTTCGCTTTGACTGGATCAAAAATCCGATACGCGAGCAGTTTCACGAAGTCACTCAAAAGCGCCCATATCAGGGCGTACCCCCATACGAACCCGGCCCAAACCCATCCGAGGGGTGGCATAAGCAGTCCGTAAACCGCGATCAGCGTCGCCACGATTTGTGTACCGAGCACGGCCATCCATAAAATCTTTGCCGGGCGGATGGACCAGAACGGGCCGCGCGTGCGGGTGAGAAAGATGGTCAGATGCCCGGCCACGGACAGCATCAGATACATCATCGGCTGAAGATGCGGATGGTCGAGATGAAAAACGCGGTCGCCAAGGTAAAACAGGCCAAACGCAGCCACGGGTCCGATGACGCCCAGCACCGTAGCGACCCCCAGCACCATGCGCATGTTCCAGGCCTCGGGCTCGTCCTTGTAATGCACGTTGTCATAAGCGATGGACAGGATCGCGCCGTCGTTGAGCAGCGCCAGCATAACGATCATAACGGCCGTCAAGGGATAAAAGTTAAAAATCAGGATTGCCGCCGTCATAAACAACAGCACGCGCAGCGTCTCGGCAATGCGGTAGATCGCGTAGCTGTTCATTCGCTGAAAAATTCTCCGGCTCTCCTTGATTGCGTCAATAATCACCGAAAGCCCGGGTGTCGTCAGCACGATGGAAGCCGCTGCGCGTGCTGCATCGGTCGCGGATGAAACGGCGATGCCGCAGTCGGCCTTCTTCAGCGCGGGGGCGTCGTTCACCCCGTCGCCCGTCATGCCGACCATGTGGCCGCGCTTTTGCAGCACGTCCACAATGTGGAACTTGTGTTCGGGGAACACCTGCGCAAAACCGTCGGCCTTCTCAATGGACTCGGCCACCTCAGTGGTCTCTTTCTTTTTCGAGTCACCCAGGCTGGCGGCATCGAGAATATTTGTGCCCATGTCCAACTTTTTGGCGGTTTCCTGGGCGATGGCCAGTGCATCGCCCGTAACCATCTTGATTTTTACGCCCATCGCCAGCGCGGTTGCGATGGTTTCCTTGGCATCTTCGCGAGGCGGATCGAACAAGGGCAACACGCCAACAAACTGCCACTTGTCTTCCTGATCTGCCCGCGCCACGCCCAACGAACGAAAGCCGCGCGCCGCAAATTCGTTGACCGCCTTCTCGACGGCGGGCTTTACCTGCACGACATTGGCCGACAACTTCAAAATCACCTGCGGCGCGCCCTTGGTCACCTTGAACGTCTTTCCGTCTTTGGCTTTGACGGTGGCCTCGGTGCGTTTATGCACCGGGTCGAACGGCTGGAAATGAACCACCTCATAAGCCTTTAACGAATCCTTGTCTTTCAGTCCGCCCAGCACGGCCAGATCGATGGTGTCGTTATTGTCCGCCCGCGACGCCAGCGCTCCATTCAGGATGACTTGATCAGCAGGAATATCATTCACGCTGAACGGATCGCCTAGTGTCAGCTTGTTCTGGGTCAGGGTGCCGGTCTTGTCCGCGCACAGCACGTCCACGCCCGCCAATTCCTCGATGGCCACCAGCTTGCTCACAATCGCCTTTTTCTTGGCCAGCAGGCGCGCGCCGACGGCCATCGTCACCGACAACACCGTGGGCATCGCCACGGGAATCGCGGCCACGGTCAGCACCAGGGCGAATTGCAATGTGGTGAGAATCGGGTCGCCGCGGAAGATCGCGACGGTAATAATCACCGCCACCATAGCTACCGCGAGGATGATCAGGTAATTGCCGATCTTCAAAACCGCCTTTTGAAAATGACTGACGGTGTGTGCCTCCTGCACCAGTTGCGCCGTTTTGCCGAAGTAGGTCTTCCCACCCGTGGCGTACACCATCGCGCCGATTTCACCCCGGCGAATGATCGAACCGGAAAACACAGCATCGCCGGATTTGCGCGTAGCGGGCAACGACTCTCCCGTCAGCGCGGACTGATCCACTTCCACCGGGTCGCCGTCCAGCAAGCGCGCATCCGCCGGCACGATGTCTCCCAGGCGCAGGCGTATGACGTCGCCCGGCACAAGCTCACGCGCCTCCGGGGTGGTCCACTTTCCATCACGTTTGACCCGGGCCTTGATCGCCAGGTTGGCCTTAAGCGCAGCGATGGCGTTGCCGGCTTCGTGTTCTTCCCAGAAACCAACCACGGCGTTGGCCACAAGCAGAAAGAGGATGATAACAAAGTCCGGCCAGTGCCGGACCACGCCCGAGAGAATCACCGCCACCTCGATCATCCACGGGATGGGACCCCAAAAATAGGTGAGGAATTTCAGGATCGGATTGGTCTTCTTTTCTTCAATCTCGTTCGGCCCATATTGGGTCAGCCGTTTCTGCGCCTCGGATTGCGTGAGGCCGTCCGGCGAAGACTCCAATATCTTCTCAACCTCAGACATAGGAAGGGATTTCAAATCGTCCTTCGCATCGGGCTTCGACCCCGGCTTCGATCCGGATTCCTTGGGCTGATCGGTATCGGGTTTCACAATGGGTATTCTCCTTTCTTCGTTTTGTTATGCCACAGGTTTCGTGAGTTTCGGGATACGTGTTGTCATGTTCACGTCCTTTCCAGCGCCGCCACTTTCGCAAGACGGCGCCTGAACCGTTCGGCCCCCTTGAAACGGGCGCTCAGGAACATCTGCACCAAATCCCAGGACAGCGCCTGTCCGGTAACCCGGCCGCCCAGACACATCACATTCATGTCGTCGTCCTCCACCCCCTGATGAGCGGAGAATGAATCCGTAATCAACGCCGCACGCACGCCGGACACCTTATTGGCCGCAACGCAAGCCCCCACCCCGCTGCCGCAGATGGCCAGGCCACGGGCGACCTCACCGCTTGCCACCGCCCGGGCCAGAGGCACCACAAAATCCGGGTAGTCATCTCCTGTAACCAACTCATGGGCGCCGAAGTCCGCCACCTCATAACCGGCGGCCTTGAGGGCCGCGGTCAGTTGCACTTTCAACGCAAACCCACCATGGTCTGCGGCTATGCCAATACGCATCATTTCTCCTCCAAGCTCAGCAATTTCTCTTTCTATGCGCCGTCCTGACGCCACTTCCAGTTCCGAATCTCCGGCAGGTCCTGGCCGTGTTTATCAATGTAGAGCTTGTGCTCGACGAGCTTGTTTCGCACCATCTGCTTCAGGTAGACCCCCTTGGAACCCAAATGGGGCAGTCGATCGACCACGTCTTGCACCAGATGAAAGCGGTCCAAATCGTTCTGCACCCTTATGTCAAAGGCCGTTGTGATCGTGCCCTCTTCCTTGTAGCCGCGGACGTGCAGGTTGCGGTTGGTCCGGCGGTAGGTCAGCCGGTGGACCAGCCAGGGGTATCCATGGAAGCCGAAGATGATGTGCTTGTCTTTGGTGAAGAGCGCGTCGTAATCCGTGTCGCTCAGCCCGTGCGGGTGCTCGCTCTTGGGCTGCAGCTTCATCAGATCGACGACATTGATCACCCGGATTTTCAGATCGGGCAGATGCTCGCGCAGAATGGAAACGGCCGCCAAAATCTCCAGCGTGGGCGTGTCGCCGCAGCAGGCCATCACCACGTCGGGCTCGGCGCCCTGGTCGTTGCTGGCCCATTGCCAGATGCCAATCCCTTCGGTGCAATGCACGACTGCGGCGTCCATGGTCAGCCATTGGGGGAGGGCGTGTTTGCCGGCCACCACCACGTTGACGTAATGGCGGCTGCGCAGGCAGTGATCCACGACCGACAGCAGGCAGTTGGCGTCGGGTGGAAGGTAAACGCGCACGATATCGGCCTTCTTGTTGATAACGTGATCGAGGAAACCGGGATCCTGGTGCGTGAAGCCGTTGTGATCCTGCTGCCAAACGTGGGAGGCGAGCAGATAGTTCAGCGACGCGATCTTCCGGCGCCAGGGGAGTTCCAACGTGACTTTCAGCCACTTGGCGTGTTGGCTGAACATCGAGTCGACGATGCGAATGAAGGCCTCATAGCTGTTGAACAGCCCGTGTCGCCCGGTCAGCAGATAGCCTTCCAACCAACCCTCGCACTGGTTCTCGCTGAGCATCGAGTCCAGCACGCGTCCGGTGGGGGCGAGGAACTCATCATTCTTTACTGCCCGGGCGTCCCACTGACGATTGGTGGCTTCAAAGACCGCACCCAGGAGATTCGAAAGCGTCTCATCGGGACCGAAGATCCGGAAATTGCGCTGATCCTGATTCAGCTTGGCTACGTCACGCAGGAACTGGCCCAGCACGAGCGTATCCTGGCCGTCAACGGCGCCCGGCGAAGGTACATTCACCGCGTGAAGGTGAAAATCCGGCATGCGCAGATCGCGCAGCAGAATACCACCGTTGGCATGGGGATTGGCGCCCATCCGCCGGTCGCCCTTCGGCGCCAGCTCGGCCAACTCCGGCATGAGTCGTCCCTTCTCATCGAACAGCTCCTCGGCCTTGTAGCTTTTCATCCAGCTCTCAAGCTGCTTCACATGATCGGGATGCTCGGAATTTACCAGGATCGGCACCTGGTGCGCTCGGAAGGTGCCCTCGACTTGCAGACCATCGACGACCTTCGGTCCCGTCCAGCCCTTGGGCGACCTCAGGACGATCATTGGCCAGCGCGGCCGAGAAGGGTCGTTCTTGTTCCTCGCATTCTCCTGGATTTTCCGGATGTCCTCGATGGCCTTTTCGAGGGTGCCGGCCATGAGTTGATGCATCGCTTCCGGCTCATCGCCTTCCACGAAATAGGGCGTCCATCCGTTGCCACGAAAAAATTGCTCCAACTCCTCATGTTCGATGCGGGCCAGCACGGTCGGGTTAGAGATCTTGTAACCATTGAGGTGCAGGATCGGCAGCACGGCGCCGTCGGTAACCGGATCGAGAAACTTGTTGGACTGCCATGCGGTCGCCAGGGAGGCCGTTTCCGCTTCACCGTCGCCGATGACGCAGGCGACGACGAGGGCCGGATTGTCGAAGGCGGCCCCGAAGGCATGGCTGAGCGAGTACCCCAGCTCGCCGCCCTCGTGAATCGACCCCGGCGTGGTCGGCGCAACATGGCTGGAAATCCCGCCGGGAAATGAGAATTGCTTAAACAGCTTTTTCAGCCCCTCTTCGTCCTGGGTGACGTTCGGATAAATTTCACTCCAGGTGCCTTCAAGATAGACGTTGCCCACAATCGCCGGGCCGCCGTGACCGGGACCGGCGATGTAGAACATATTAAGGTCATACTTCTTGATAACCCGGTTCAGATGCACATAGATGAAGTTCTGGCCCGGCGTCGTGCCCCAGTGTCCGACCACCAGCGGCTTTACGTGCGACAGCTTCAACGGCTCCCGAAGCAAAGGATTGTCGTAGAGATAAATCTGGCCGACCGAGAGGTAGTTCGCGGCCCGCCAATACGCGTTCATCTTTCGCAGCAGATCGGGCGACAACGGTTTGTCCGTTTTGTTCATCTTCTCCGTTTCCACGGCGATGTTCTCTTTAACCCCATTTTTCACCTTCATAGCAAATCTCCTTTCAGACACCTCTTTTGTTTTCAGGATCATGTTCCTTTTCATCGGCCCAGTATCCCTGGCGATTGTAATGTCGATGCAGTCCGGTCTCATAATCCCGAGTTATCAGAGACTCTTCCGTGTATTCCGGCGACTGCTTAATGGTCTTTCGGGGAATATTGACGAAAACTTTCAACTCGTCCCAACTCACGCGATCGATCCATTGCGGTGAAATCAGGACCTTTTTCCCCGGCCACCAGTTCCGCGTATCGATGATTAGATAACGAATCGCCCATATCTCGTCATCGATGATAAAATCCTCGACGTGGCCAATCTGGCCGTCTGCGGCTTGGATGTGATGGCCACTCACATCGTGAGTGCTGCGCAGATGGGGATCCCAAGTCGCTTTCTCAGCCCGGGTGGGTTCATTCCATTTTTCACGGTCACGCACCAGGTAGGGATAGGGTCCCCACATGTATGGGCCGCTCCAATACATCGGATATCCATAATACCCGTAGTAGACCTGCTCGAATTGGCGGGAAACGGGTTTGTCACTGTTCAAGGATGGACTGTCCTCGATCTGCTTTTTGGTCAAATCGATGGTGATGTGTTGCGCTTCTTTAATAACGGAAACCAGCGCATATGGGGAGATCAACACCTGCCTGCCTGTAAGCCAGTTTCCTGTGTCAGCGACCAGATAGCGAATCGCCCAGTGCCGGTCGTCGAAGTAGAATTCTTTGACCTTCCCGATTTCACCGTCGCGGCTTTCCAATTTGTAACCCTGTAGTGTTTTGGATTTACTTAGCATAATTGTTCTCCTTTCATTTCGCCCCCTTCAATTGTCGATAACGGCGGATCAGGTTGTTCGTCGAACTGTCGTGTTTGAGCTTCGGTGCTGTCTTGCTCTCAAGTTCGGGTACGATTCGCTG
>Ga0315535_1002271_pt1 | contig 12378 bp, 11 predicted proteins | sample SalMarSW160220MG_2_FD_203092 | JGI IMG/M metagenome (GOLD analysis project Ga0315535, IMG submission 203092) | Salt marsh sediment microbial communities from the Plum Island Ecosystem LTER, Massachusetts, United States - Salt Marsh Sediment SW1602-20 ...
CAACAGCTTGCCCAGGCTTCCGGACATCCGGGACAGGTCCCGGGAAAAGACGCTGATTTCCTGCGAGGCCGCGGAAAAGTCCTGGATGGACCGGTTGACGCGGTTCTCGTTTTTCTTCACGATCCGGTCCAGAGTGCTGGAGAGGCTGCTGAAATTCTTCAGCATGTCCACAAAGCTGTTCTTCAGTTCCGGATCGCCCAGCAACATGCGGACGGAATCCGCGACTTGGCCGAAACGCTGGAACGCCTTGTCGATGTTGGTCGGCTCCACGCCCCGGACCTGGGCTCCGGGTTTCAGGAATACCCGGGAAGTGGTCTGGGGAACGACGTTCAGGTACTTGTCGCCCATCAGGCCTTTGGATAAAATTTGGAATTTGGCGTCCTCGGGAATGTGAATGTCGCGGTCGATAATGACTCGCAGGTGCACCCGTTCCCCCTGGACGGTGATGGTGTCCACCTGGCCGATCTTGACGCCGCCGCCGATGACCACGTCGGCCTGGGGCTTGATGGCGTCCACAAAATCAAAGGATACATCTAGAGGATAACCGCTGCGGCCGAAATGGAACCTCTCCACGGTGAAAATAATGACGGCCAGCAGCAAAAGCGCCAGCCCCGCCGTGATGCCGACTTTCAACTCCAGGTCGGTGTCCTTTTTTCTGGTCATAGCCGGTGCCTCCTAAACCAAACGAATGGGGCCGTGGGACGAGCCCGTGATGAATTGGTGGACCAGGGGGTTGCGGCTGCGTTTGATGTACGCCGGCGTGCCCTCCTCCACGATTGCCCCTTCATGCAGCAAGGCGATGCGATCCGCGATTTTATAGGCGCTGACCATGTCGTGGGTCACCACGAGCGAAGTGACCCCGAGCCGGCGCTTCATTTCCACGATCAACTCGTTGATCGCATCCGCCATGATGGGATCCACTCCGGTGGTCGGCTCGTCGTAGAGGATGACCTCGGGATTCATGGCGATGGCCCGGGCTAATCCCACGCGTTTTTTCATGCCTCCGGAAAGCTCCGCGGGTTTCAAGTCCTCAATGTCCTTGAGACCGACCAGCGCCAGCTTTTCCTTCACGATGTGCAGGACTTTTTCCTCCGAATAATTGGTCAGCCGGCGCAGGCCGAAGCTGACGTTTTCCGCCACGGTCAAGGAGTCGAACAAGGCCGCGCCCTGGAACAGCATGCCGAAGTGGTGGCGCAGGCGCTCCCGCTCCCGGTCGCTCATTTGGAGGATGTCCTGTTCCTTGAACCAGATGTGTCCCTGCTCGGGTTCGAGCAGATTGATGATGCATTTCAGCAGCACGCTCTTGCCTTCCCCCGAGCGGCCGATGATGACCATGGTTTCTCCCTGACGGACGTCGAGCTCGATCCCGCGGAGAACCAGCTTGGTGCCGAAGCTTTTATGCAGATTGCTGATTTTGATCATGCGTCCACCGTTAAAAAAGCGCGAAAAACTGGGTTAGAAAATAATCGGCGATCAATATCGAAATCGAGGCGTTGACCACGGCTCCGGTTGTGGCTCGTCCGACCCCCTCCGCGCCGCCGCGGGTATTGAAACCCCGGTACAGGGCGAAGGTGACCAGGATCACCGCGAAAAAGACGCTTTTGGCCAACCCGGAGAAAATGTCGGACAACATCACGGAATCCTGGGCCCCGCTCCAGTACACGTTCGAGCTGAGGCCCAGGTGAAAAGAAGCCACCAGCCAGCCTCCCAGGGATCCCAGCACGTCCGCCAAAACCGTCAACAAGGGCAGCATGACGACCACGGCCACAAAGCGGGGTACGGCCAGGTACTCGATCGGATCGGCGGCCAGGGTGTGCAAAGCGTCGACCTGCTCGGTGATCTGCATGGAACCGATCTCCGCGGCCATGGCCGAGCCGATGCGCCCGGTGACCAGAATGGCCGTCAGCACCGGCCCCAGTTCCCGGACCAGGGCCAGATTCACAATGTTGCCGATAAAGGTGGAAGTGCCCTGGATCTTGGCCTCCAGGGTCACGCCGGTCTGGACAGCCAATACCATGCCCGTGAACAAGGCCGTGGTCAGCACCACGGGAATGGAGTTCACGCCCGTCTCGGCCATCTGCTCCAGAATCGGGCGATAGTAAAAACGCCGGAGCCGGTGGGGATCCAGCAGGAGTTTCCAGCCCAAGTGGAAAATGCGGCCCAAAAGGAGGAAAAGTTTCCCGATATCCTCGATGATGATCAGAACGGGGGTGGAAAACGTGTTCAGCAGGAGAAGCAAGAATTTTTTCATGCTTCGCCTCCGCGGTAGACCCTGGGCACGCGGGCGCCGATCAGGCAGAGGATCTCGTAGGAAATGGTCCCCAGGCTGCGGGCCATGTCGTCCGCCCCGAGAACCGCCCGGCCTTGGCGGCCTAAGAGGACCACCTCCTCGCCGAGGCGCACCCCAGGCACGGTGGTCACATCCACCAGGGTCATGTCCATGCAGACGCGGCCCACGACCGGGCAGGACCTCCCCCGGACCAGCACCCGTCCGGAGTTGGACAGGCCGCGGGCAAAACCGTCGGCGTAACCCACCGGCAGCGTCGCGATGCGCGACCTCCGCCGCGTGACATAGGTATGGCCGTAGGACAGGCCCGTGCCGGGCGGCACGGTTTTCAAGGCGATGATTTTCGTTTTCCAGGACAGGGCGGGCTTGAGCACGGCCCGACGCCGAAAACGTGGGGCCGGATAAAGGCCGTAGAGCATGAGACCGGGACGGACCATGTCGGCGAAGGTATCGGGGGCCTCCAGCAAGGCGGCGGAGTTGGCGAGGTGCACCAGCGCCCGCGGCCAGCTTTGGCGGCGAATCGCGGCGGCGGCCGTTTGCAGGCGTACATTTTGCCGGCGCAACAGGCCGGCGTCCCGCCCGTCCGCATGCGCCAAGTGGCTGAAGATGCCTGCAAGCTCGAGTCCGGGCAGTTTACGCAGGCGGCGTGCGCGTTCCGGCGCCTCCTCGGGTGTGACGCCGATCCGGCCCATGCCGGTGTCCACCTTCAAATGGACCGCCAAGCGTTTCCCGGCCGACCGGGCCGCACGCGCCAACGCCCGCATCTGGACCTCTTCCCCGCTGAGCGTGGGTTGCAGGTTGTAGCGCACCACGGCCGCGGCCTCATAAGGCTGGACCAGGCCCAGAAGAACGACCGGCACGCGCAGCCCGGCGCGCCGCAATTCGGCCCCTTCTTCCACGGTGGCTACGCCCAGGCCGTCGGCTCCCGCCTTCACCAGCGCCCGGCTGCAGGGGACCGCCCCGTGGCCGTACGCATTGGCCTTGACCACGCACAGAATCTTGCGCCCGGCGCCCGCACGGCGGCGCGCCTGGCGAAAATTCCAGCGGAGGGCCTCCAGGTCAACTTCCGCCCAGGTGGGACGACCGAGCGCGGAAAAGTTCATGCCACTGCTCCGGGCGGACGCATCGAAATGGAATCAAAGCGGGTGTACTGCTGGTTGAACACCAGTTTCACCGTGCCGGTGGGGCCGTTGCGCTGCTTGGCCACGATCACTTCGGCGGTCCGGTCGTCCCGCTTGTCCTTCTCGTAATAGGCCTCGCGGTAGATGAACATGACCACGTCGGCGTCCTGCTCGATGGCCCCCGATTCCCTCAGGTCGGATAATTGCGGGCGGCGGTCGCCGCGGGCCTCGGGGGCGCGGGAGAGCTGGGAGATCGCGAGCACCGGCACGCGCAGTTCCTTGGCCAAAGCCTTCAGGGAGCGTGAGATCACGGCGATTTCCTGTTGCCGGTTGTCCGAGCGCGTGTTGCTGGAGATCATCTGGATGTAGTCCACGATCACCAAGCCGATGTTCTGTTCCGCCTTGAGACGGCGCGCCTTGGAGCGCAGCTCCAGCACGGTCGCGCTGGGTGAATCATCGATGTAAATGGCGGCGTCAAACAGCCGGCCGGCGGCCATGGACAAGTGACCCAGGTCGCCTTCCGCCAGGCGTCCCGTGCGCACGGCATGCACATTGACGCGCGCCTCGGAGCACAACATCCGGGTCACGAGCGCTTCGGCGCTCATCTCCAGGGAAAAGACGGCCACGGGGAGTTTGGCTTCCAAGGCCGCGTACGAGGCCAGGTTGAGGGCCAGCGCCGTCTTGCCCATGGAAGGGCGCGCCGCCATGATGACCAGTTCGCCGGCTTGCAGGCCGGAGGTCATTTCGTCCAAATCGGGGAAGCCGGTGGGCACGCCCGTAATATGGGTTTCGTGCTTGGAAAACTTCTCCACCAGTTCCATGGCATCATGGATGACGTCTTTGATCTTCAAGACCCCGCCACGCTGGCGGTTCTGGGAAAGTTCGAACATGCTGCGTTCGGCCTCGTCCAGGAGCCCGTCGGCTTCCTCCTCGCCCGAATAGCTGCGGGTAATGAGTTCCGTGGAAGTGCGGATGAGCCGGCGCAGGAGGTATTTTTCCTTGACGATGCGGGCATAATGCTCGACATGGGCCGCGGTGGGCACGCTGTCCGTTAAACTGGTCAGGTAGGGGGCGCCGCCCGCGGCCTCGAGATCCCCCCAGCGGGACAACAAGTCCGTCAAAGTGATGTAATCCACGGGTTCGTTCCGGTCGTACAGGTCGACGATGGCGCGGAAGATGCGGCGGTGGGCCTCGGAATAAAATGTCTCTTCGGTGAGGATTTCCATGACCTTGCCGATGGCCTCCCGCTCCAGCAGCATGGCCCCCAGGGTGGAACGTTCGGCTTCAAGGTTTTGCGGCGGGAGTTTCTCCGGGCTGGCGGTTTGCGGGGCGGAAGGTAGCATGGATAAGGCCTCGGTCACTTACAACGGAATCAATAAATAATAATGAATGAATGCCTCTTGCCAGGGAAAAAGCCCAAAACGCATCAATCCATGACGCCCGGGCAGGATGCCGTTCCTCGGTCTCCGGCGCGGGCGGGAGTCTACGCTTCCGGGGGGGGCGGTCCTTCCGGAGCCGGTGCCTGGGGGAGCGGGGATTCGGGCACGGTCGGCGCCGGGGTGCTCTTGGCTTCGACCACGACGATCAGCCGGGCGGTGACCTCCGGATGCAGCCGGACGGACACTTCATAGGTACCCACCATTTTAATGGGTTCTTCCAGCTCGAGCTTGCGCTTGTCGATCTCGACGCCCCGCTTGGCCAAGGCCGCCTCGATATCCGCCGTCGTTACCGAGCCGAAAAGCTTGCCGGCCTCCCCGGCTGGGGATGTAAAGACCAGGGGCTGTTCGGCGATCTTCTCGGCCTGATACTGGGCATCACGCTGCACGCGGCGTTCGCGGCCTTTGTGGCTGTTCAACTCCTGGGCCAGGCGTTTCTGGTTGTTCGGCGTGGCCAGCAAGGCCATTTTTTTAGGTAAAAGATAATTCCTTGCGAAGCCTTCGGCGACCTGAACCGTATCGCCGGCTCTCCCCAAATTTTTAATATCCTCGCGTAAAATCAGCTTCATTATTATTACCCTCCTGACCTTCCGGCGCGCCGTCCGGGGTTGCGAGCTTGTTCCCGAATTACCGGCCGGGCTCGGCCGGTAAACGACGCCAGTTTGCCCAGGTATCCAATACGCCCAACAAGGCAACGAGCATGAGCAAAATCGGCGCAAAACCGATGGTGAGTATCAGTAAGATCTGCAGCCCCCGCGGTACCTGCCACCGGGCCAGGTAAAAAAACGCCACCGCCAAGCCCTGCAACAAGTAGATCTGCAGCAATACCACGCACGCGTTCAAACCCACGAGTCCGACGGGCGACAACCAGCGCCCGGCCACGAGCAGGGCCAAGGCCACCAATAAAATCCAGACCACCGTGTCGGGCAAGGCCCACAGGCGGAAAGGCAGCAGGGGGGTCTTGGCACCCGGAAGATCGGGGAAAATCCTTCGCAGGGAAAAGTAGCCAAGGCCCGCCAGCGCCAGCCCGATCAGGGCCAGCCAGCCGAAACTCGCCCGGATGAAAAACGTCCGGATCAACCAAGCCGCCTGGCGCAGCTGGTTTTCTTCCCAGCCCAATTGGCGGTAGATTTGCAGGGAGGAATCCAGGCTGGTCTGAAATTCCCGCTGCCAGGAAAGCAGGATATTTTCTCCGGTCCCCCAACTGCCTCCGGCCAGCAACCCTGAAAACAGAAGCAAAAAAACCGCTGCTCCCAGCAGGATACAGCCCAGCATTCCCCAGCCGCGGCGCAGACCCAGCCAGACGGCGGCGGCCGTGACCAAGACCAGGACCGCTGCCGCCAGCAACAGCATCCCCGCAGCAAGGAAATAACTCATGGCTGCATGACGGGGTGCAGGCGGATTAATCCGCGGTATAGGGCAGCAGTGCCAGCATGCGGGCTCTTTTGATGGCGTTGGTGAGGGCGCGCTGGTGCTTGGCGCAATTGCCGGAAATACGCCGGGGAATGATCTTCCCCCGTTCCGTGATGAAGATTTTAATCAGGTTGAGGTCCTTGTAATCAATGTGCTGGACCTTATCCGCGCAAAAGCGGCATGACTTGCGATGGGAACGGCGTTCCCGCCGGTCATGGCCTCTCGGTTTTCCTCTTCCCGGAGCTGGCACCTGTTTCGCCTCCTGATTCGTGAGGTGGATGATGAACTAAAAGGGTATGTCTTCGTCGGCCGGTGCGGCCGGAACCGGCGCGTTTTCCTCGGGCCCGCTCGCGCTTCGTTTCCGGCCCAAGAACTGCACGCGATCCGCCACGACTTCCAGAACGGACCGCTTCTGCCCGTCCTCGGTTTCCCACTGGCGGCTCTGCAGTCTGCCTTCAATGAACACCGGACTTCCCTTGGCGAGAAACTCGGCGCAATTTTCCGCCTGTTTTCCCCAGACCACGATGCCGACGTAGGTCACTTCTTCCTTTTGCTCGCCGGCCTGGTTTTTGTAGGTCCGGTTGATCGCCAGGCGCAGGTTGGCTACGGCTGAACCATTGGGAATATATCGCAATTCCGGATCGCGGGTCAGATTGCCCAGCAAGATCGTGCGGTTATAATTGGCCACGGCTTCACTCCCTGGTCTCGGTGCTCGCTTCCTTGGACGTCTCCGCGGCCCCGGTGTTTTCCGCTTCGTTCTCAGGGATCGGGGATTCCGGCGGCACTTCGGCCGGCTCCGGAGCGGGCGCTTCGCTGGGGCTCTCCGCCGGCGCCGCCCGGTGAACGGGAATGCGAGGAGGTGTTTTGCTGGTGATCTTGGTGGACAGGAACTTCAGGACTTCGTCGGTGTTTTTCAGGCTTTTTTCCATTTCCAGAATGGTTTCGCCGATGCCGCGATATTGAATGAGAACGTAAAACGCCGAGGTGAAATTGTCGACGACATAGGCTGTTTTGCGCACGCCCATTTTTTCCACCAGGATGATTTCCCCGTATTTTTTCTCCACGCTTTTTTTCAAACGTTCGGTGAGTTCATCCACCTTTTCTTCGCTGATGGTCGGTGGCAGTAAAAACATGGTTTCATAAGGCATTTTCATCTTTCCGAAAACCCTCCCGCAAGCATGCTTGGGCCCTTCATCGCTCAACGCAGCGAGGATAAACCCATCTTTGAAAAAGCGATGGTATCATACCTGATTATCCTATGCAATATTTTTTTAACTATTTCTCGCGGGGGCCGCTCGGATCGGTTCTTCCGGGTCTTGGATAGGGCCGGGATGCGAAAAAGCCCGATATTTCAGGAATAAAAGCGTCCTTTTCCAGTCCGCTGGGCAAGAAATCCGCCGGCCGGCAAGGCCCCCAGCGCCAGCCGGTCTGATCTCCCCAGGACCGGCCCGCGAAACGGTCCAAGCCGGCCGTAAGGTCCCAGACGGGAGAGGGGCACGCCTGTTTTAGGACACCCGCGAGGTCTCTTTCTTTTTCCGGCCGCCCGCGCCGCCGGCGGCTTCCGCGGCCGGTGTGCCGGTGGCGGTCTGCCGCGCATCCTGAATGCGCATTCGATAAAAGGAGCGCCACACGAAAATCATGGAAATCAGGAAAAATATGCCCGCGCACACCAGGCTGGTCAGGCGCGGCAGGGTGATGGCCAACTCCACGGCCAAGAGCCCGAATAAGGTGGTAAACTTGATGATCGGATTCATGGCCACGGAAGAGGTGTCCTTGAAAGGGTCGCCGACCGTGTCCCCGACCACGGTGGCCGCGTGGAGCGGCGTGCCCTTCTCCTTCAAATCCGTTTCCACGATTTTCTTGGCGTTGTCCCAGGCTCCGCCGGCGTCGGCCATGAAGATCGCCTGGTATAACCCGAAAATGGCGATGGAGATCAGGTAGCCGATGAAGAAATTGGAGTCCAGGCAGGCAAAGGCCAGGGTCGCGGTAAACACCGCAAAAAAGATATTGAACATCCCCCGCTGCGCGTACAAGGTGCAAATTTCAACCACCCGCTTGCTGTCCGCAATGGAGGCTTTTTGCGCACCGCTGTCCAAGTTGATGTTGGCCTTGATGAACTCGACCGCGCGGTAGGCTCCCGTGGACACGGCCTGGGTGGCGGCGCCGGTGAACCAATAGATCATGGCCCCGCCGGTAATCAGGCCCAGTAAAAACAGGGGGTTCAGGATGGAGAACATGCCCGCGGCCGCATCGAGGCGGGCCTGGGTGATCATGCCATGGCTGCCGCGGTTGGCCAGGAGCACCACGATGGAAAAAATCAGCGTGGTCGCGCCCACCACCGCCGTGCCGATCAGCACCGGCTTGGCCGTGGCCTTGAAGGTGTTGCCCGCGCCGTCGTTCTCCTCCAAATATCCCTTGGCCCGGTCGAAATTGGGTTCGAAGCCGAAGTCGCGCTTGATCTCCTGCTTGATGTTGGGCAGCGTCTCGATGGTGGACAGCTCATAGACGGACTGCGCGTTGTCCGTCACCGGGCCGTAGGAATCGACCGCGATGGTCACGGGCCCCATGCCCAGGAAGCCGAACGCCACCAGGCCGAAGGCGAACACCGAAGGAGCGACCATGAGCTCGGCCAAACCGGTGACGCTTACCAAGAAGGCGACTCCCATGAGGAACACGATGGACAGCCCCATCCAATAGGCGGAAAAATTTCCCGCCACGAACCCGGACAGAATGTCCAGCGAAGCACCGCCCTCTCGCGCCGAGGCGACGACTTCCTTGACGTGCTGCGAGTGGGTGGAAGTAAAGACCTTCACCAGTTCCGGAATGATGGCGCCCGCCAGGGTGCCGCAGGTGATGATCGTGGACAGCTTCCACCACAGCGTGCCGTCGCCCAAACCGCGGATCAGAAAGTAGGAGGTCAAGTAGGTCAGGGCCACGGAGACGAAGGAAGTCAGCCACACCAGGGAAGTCAGCGGCGCCTCGAAGTTCATATGCTCCGCCTGACGATACCGGGCGGTGGCCAGGGTCTCGTTGAGCCAGTAGGACAGGCCGCTGGTCAGAATCATCACGATGCGCATGACGAAGATCCAAACCAGCAGCTGGATCTGCACGGTGGGATCGGCGACGCCCAGGAGAATGAAGGTAATCAGGGCCACGCCGGTGACGCCGTAGGTCTCGAACCCGTCGGCCGTGGGCCCGACCGAGTCGCCGGCGTTGTCCCCGGTGCAGTCGGCGATGACGCCCGGATTGCGCGCATCGTCCTCCTTGATGTTAAATACGATTTTCATGAGGTCCGAGCCGATGTCCGCGATCTTGGTGAAAATCCCCCCGGCGATGCGCAGGGCCGCGGCGCCCAGGGACTCCCCGATGGCGAAGCCGATGAAGCAGAAGCCGGCGAGGTTGCGGGGGACGTACAGGAGAATGCCGAGCATGATCAGCAGCTCGATGCTGATCAGCAGCATGCCGATGCTGATGCCGGCCCGGAGGGGAATGGCATAGGTCGGGAAGGGCTTGCCCTGCAGGCTGGCGAAGGCCGAACGCGAATTGGCGAAGGTGTTGATGCGGATGCCGAACAGGGCGACAAAGAAGCTGCCGGCGATGCCGATCAGGGAGAACAGCACGATGATGGCCACATTGCCCGCGCCGACGGGCCGCAGCCAGCCGAAATAGGTGACGATGATGACCCCGATGAAGACCCACAACAGCAGGATGAATTTCAGCTGGGTGAAGAGGTAGGTTTTGCAGGTCTCGTAGATCAGCTCGGAAATTTCCCGCATGGCCCGGTGCACGGGCAGGTTCCTGAGGTTCATGAACATCCGCAGCCCGAAACCCATGCCCAGCAGGCAAACGGCCAGGCCCCAGGTCAACAGGGTATGCCCCGCCACGCCCATGAACGCCACGGATTTCAAGTCGGGCAGGACCAAATCGGCCTCGCCGGCCAGCGCCGGTGAAGCCAGCATGCCAGCGGCCAAGGTCAGTCCCAGCGTGACCGCGGCTTTGAGCCAGGGGAAGGTTCCGTGCCGTTGTGCCTGCGCGTGTTTCATCCTTGTCTCCTTGGATCGTGATGATTCGGTTGCGGCGGGCTTCTTCGTGGTGGGCCGCCCGGACCGTTCCTGCGGGGAAAAACGGAGCGGATTATAATCCCGTCCGGCGGGACTGTCAAGGAGCAATTCAATCCCGCGGCTTGCCCGGGCGGGCGCTTCAGAGGATCTCGAGCCGGGGGGCCGGCGACGGCGGATGGCCGGGCGGGTTTTCGGGTTCGGCGGCGGGCAGATTCAGGATGCCGACGGTTCGGAACAGCCGTTCCTCCAGCTCCTCCCGGAGCATGGACCCTTGCAGGAAGGCGCAGAGAGAGGCATACAGACCTTCGGCCGTGACCAGGCTGAAGCGGAGTTCGCGGGCGCGGTTTACGACTTCCGCCGTGAAGGCGGCGGGCCGCTCGCGGGCGGGATCGGCCAGGCGGTAATGATTGAAAACCAGCGTGCCCTTCCAGATGCGTCCGTCCTCCTGGGCGAAGATGGCGTGCCGCACCAGATTCTGCAGATCGCCCGGCTGCGCGGGGCCGGAGCGTCCGGCCGCGTCCAACAGGATCCGCCCGAGACGGGTCTGGACCACGAGCAGGTCCGGGCCGGACGCGTAGGGTTTGACCTTGAAATCCATCCTCCGCAGAATATCCGCCACCACCTGCCGCAGGTTCTCGCCGTGCTCGTATAACACGGCCTTGCAGCGTTGCAGCTCGCGGTGGGCGTGAAAGAACCTTTTCTGTTCGCGCTCCGCGGCCTTGATGCGCCGGGCCGCATCGTTGATTTTCTGCTCCAGCAGCTCTTCGCCCGGGATGCGGTAGGCCTCGGTCCAGGGCGGGGCGATGCTCTTGGCCGGCAGGCCCTTGGCCTCCTCCACCAGCAGGTCCAGGCCCTGTTCCAGGGAGATGCGCGTCGGCGGGGGCAGGAGGTGCAGATAATCCGAAATGAAACGGATCCGCGGCTCCTCGTGCTCGGCCTCCTTCTGGCGGATGCCGAAGCAGAGCGAGGCCGCCAACGGCTTGCCGTAGCGGTTCATGGCCAGGGGGAAGCTTTGCCAGAAGAGCTCCTCGTCGGGGTTGAGTTTTCCCTCCTGCTGCAGGCGTTCCTCCAGGTAATTGAGGCTGGCGGTGGAATTCAAGTATCCGTCCCAGCCGCTGACCTGGCGGAGATATTCGTCGAACTTCACCTCGTCCTCGATCCGGAGGGTCTCGCCCCGGATTTCGGTCAGGGAAAACCCGATGGGCGACCATTTGAAATTGGACCATTCCGGTTCCATGGACCCGTCCGGAAAATAGAGATAGGAACCAAAGGCCAGGAACGGCGCCAGGATGCAATAAATTTCCCCGCCCGACAGCAGGAGGTCGGTCAACTGGGCGCGCATGCGGAGCAGGCGTTCCTTGTCGCTGCGGGACAGCTTGACCAAGCTGATGCGGTCCAGGCTCTGCAGGTTCAGGATGATGACGTCGAAATCCGCCAGGTTGGGCAGGTCCTCGAGCCAGCCGACGCAGGGCACCGAACGCGCCCGCTGGGAACCGATGACCAGCACCCGCCGGGGCCGGGAGTCCAAACGGTAAAAGTCGTGGACCATTTCCTCGACGCCCAGACCGGATTTCATCTCGGCGTTGGGGCGGGGAAAATTCTGAAAGCGAACGCGTCCCGACATGTCGGACCTTTCCGCTACATGCTTTCCGGCGCCGCGATCCCCAGCAGCGTCAGGCCGTTGTGAAGGACGACCCGCGTGGCATCCACCAGCGCCAGACGGGCGCGCGAACGGTCGGGCGCCTCGGGATCCAAGACGCGGCAGACCGTGTAAAAGCGATGGAAGACCGTGGCCAGCTCCCGCAGGTAAAAGGTCAGGCCGTGGGGCTCCAGGGTGCGGGCGCAGACTTCCAAGGCCTCCGGGAAGGCGGCCAGGTTCCTGGTCAGCTCCAGTTCCTCCGGCGCGCGTTCGCCGTCGAAAACCGCCGCGCTCCCCGGGCCGGGCACGGCTTGTCCTTCTTCGGCCGCCTTGCGTATTATACTGCAAATCCGCGCGTGTGCATATTGCACATAGAATACCGGGTTTTCCTCCGTGTGCCGGCGGGCCAGGTCGAGGTCGA
>Ga0315535_1002272_pt1 | contig 12377 bp, 9 predicted proteins | sample SalMarSW160220MG_2_FD_203092 | JGI IMG/M metagenome (GOLD analysis project Ga0315535, IMG submission 203092) | Salt marsh sediment microbial communities from the Plum Island Ecosystem LTER, Massachusetts, United States - Salt Marsh Sediment SW1602-20 ...
CGTCCAGGTCATTGCCGTCCGCCACCTGCTGAACGTGCCAGTTAAAGGCGGAAAACCGACCGGCACGGTCCTCGGTAAAGGCCAAATCCGTCCCGCCTTCAATCGAGATGTGGTTGTCGGCGTAGAGAACGATCAATTTGCCCAGTTTCAGGTGACCGGCAAGAGAAGCCGCCTCCGAAGAAATCCCCTCCATCAGGTCGCCGTCACTGGCCAGGACATAGGTATAATGGTCAACGATGGCGTGGTCGGGACGGTTGAAGCGCGCAGCCAAAGCGCTCTCGGCAATGGCCATTCCGACTGCGTTGGCCAACCCCTGCCCCAACGGGCCGGTGGTCGCCTCGACCCCGGGCGTCATCCCGAACTCCGGGTGGCCCGGGGTGCGGCTGCCCCACCGCCGAAAGCGTTTCAGTTCCTCCAGGGGCAGGTCAAAACCGGTCAAATGCAGCAGGGCATAGAGAAGTGCACAACCATGCCCGGCCGATAACACAAAACGGTCCCGGTCCGTCCAGTCGGGATCCCGGGGGTTGCATTTCAGAAAGCGGTTCCACAGGGTGTAGGCCATGGTCGCCGACCCCATCGGCAGGCCCGGGTGGCCCGATTCAGCCTGCTGGACCATATCGACCGCCAGGAAACGGAGTGTATTGATACAAAACCGATCCAGGGCTGTTGATTTGTGTATGTTCGGCGTGGGCATGATTATCTCCTTTTCGAAAAATCAGATGCGTGCGCAGGTGTCTCCGGCAGTCACCATCTTCTTTGATTGTATGTTTCTACCTGTCCGCCGCGACGCGTCGAACTGCTTAAGGGTGTGCAACCGGGCAATAATGGCATCCATGTCAGGTCATCTCTTTGCTTTCGCGAATATACGGGATTTTCACTGATCGTGCTGATCATTCTATAACATAAATCCCAGATGTCCATCTCTTTCCCATAACTGAAGCGGGAGAGGTTTGGGAACATGGGTTCCCGTTTCGCGGGGAAGTCTGTTTCGGTGATTCAACGATTTATAACTGTCAGTGACGCTCGCGCTTTTTCAACTCGTAAAACGGGTGCAGCACACCCATCGTGCCATGACCAAGAACATATATTTCAACTAAACCCGTCAAGGTTTTATGAATTCCTTTTGCGGTGTTTGCCCACGGCGCCGCATTAACCCAGGCAAAAAACCAAATTGATCCTGAGAAAAGAACCAAAATCAATGCACCCATCCCCAGCCCTTGAACCGCAGCCGCGACACCGTACTCACGCGGCACCGGCAATTTGAATTGCAAAAGCTGCTGGAAATCCTCTTTTAGTTGTGAGAAATTGCCGTAAAGATAGGGAAAGAAATTCTTAACTCCATGAACCCTTAGCTCCAACACTATGAAAACAGCAGCAAGGGGAATCAACGTCAGCCCGCCAACGATGTGGATCCACGTACAGTAATGTTCGAGAGTCTTGCTGCTTATCTTGTTATTGTTGGCGAACCCCATAAAGTTGCTGACGAGGATTTGATTCAAGACCAGACATAAAATGACGAGATGGAGAAACCTGACAGAAAACGGCTGGCCGTCCCAAAGGTACTCCCATATTGATCCGACTACTCGTCGCAGAAGGCGGAAGTATCCGAGTTCCGCAGCCGGGTCATCCAGACCGAAAAGCACTCGGCGGCGACTGAGACCATCCTTATCCATTATAGACCTTCATCGCTTCCGCAGCACTGGCATTATCCAATGTAATCGCTGAAATGGCGTTACAAAAACGAACGGCCTCGTCCGCGGGGCGTTGATGAATGTTACGCCCGGTAGCGTTGCCAGCCGCACCGGCTACATGAATCTGCCGGTGAAGGCGATTCAGGAATTCATCGGGGCGGGTCTCCTTGCCGCCCGCGCAGATCAGCCGCGTGCGTCCCGCTGCCTGCGCCGCTTCCTTGAGCGCCGCTGCCGAGGTCTCGTCATCGCCGCTTGGCGGATTCACTTTGACAAAATCAGCCCCCAGGCAGGCGGCCACCCCGGCGACACCCGCAATCAGGTGGCCCTCCTTTTCGTTGGTAACGGCCTGGCCTCGCGGGTAGGCCCACAGCACCACCAGAAGGCCATATTGATGCGCTGCGAAGACCAGCCGGGCCGCTTCCGTCAGCATCCAGGCCTCGAATCTGCTCCCAGGATAAATAGTATAACCCACCCCCAGAATCTGCACATCGGCAAATTCCCGAAAGCGAATCAGGTCTTCCATGGTCTGCAACTGACCGCTGAAGGGATCGCGCTGGGCGGTCTTCACCAGATGGGTTTTGCTGTTCATCTTGACCAGGTAGGGCACATCCGGATAGTCCATTCCATACCGCGCGATCAGGCCCAATTGGGTGGCGAAGACGCCAATACGGGCCCGGTTGGCAATCCGAAACAGGTGCTCCGGATCGGCGTCTTCCGGCGCAATGCCGGAACCAGAAAAGTCGTCGTTGAGGTGTTCCACTTTTTGGTCCCCGGCCATGAGCATCAAGCGGCCTGTGCCGTGGGTGATCTTGGCATAATTGGCCCGGTATGCCTCCCGCGTGGCGGGCGGCACATCCAGGGGAACGATTATCTTTTGACGGCTCATTGATCTCTCCTTTACCGATGGTTTTTTCGTTTATTTTTCAGAACCGTACCGGACGAACGTAGGCTGATTCACCCGCGTACTGAGCCGCGGCGCCCAGGTCTTCTTCAATGCGCATGAGTTGGTTGTATTTTTCCACGCGTTCGCCGCGTGCAGGAGCGCCGGTCTTGAGGTGGCCGGTATCGAGACCCACGGTGAGGTCGGCGATAAAGGTGTCCACGGTCTCGCCCGAGCGGTGCGAGACAAAGGCACCCCAGCCGTGGGTGTGCACAAGGCGTGTGGCGGCGATGGTCTCGGTGAGGGTCCCGATCTGATTAAGCTTGATGAGCGCGGCATTGGCAATATCTTCCTCGATGCCGCGCGTGATGATGGCCGGGTTGGTGCAGAAGATATCGTCGCCGACCAGCTCAATGGTATCGCCCAGTACGTGATTGAGGCGCTTCCAACCCTCCCAGTCATCTTGGGCCATGCCGTCTTCGATCAGCACGATCGGGAAGGCCTTGACCAGTTGTTCGTAGTATTCCACCATTTCAGCAGGGTCAAGCTTCCGTTTCTCGGTGCGAAGGTTATAGCGCCCCTCTTCAAAGAATTCACTGGAGGCGGGATCGATGGCGATGCCCACGTCAACGCCAGCGCGGAGCCCTGCTTTGGCGATGGCCTGAACGATGAGTTCCGGCGGCTCTTGGTTGGATTTGACCTGCGGGGCAAAGCCGCCTTCGTCGCCCACCCCGACGGACAGCCCCTTTTGTTCCAGAACGGTTTGCAGGGCATGGTAGATTTCAGCGCCCCATTGGATGGCTTCACACACGCTGCTTGCACCGTAGGGTGCAATCATGAATTCCTGAAAATCAGCGCCTTGCCAGTGCGCATGTACGCCGTCATTCATGATGTTCATGTGCGGGACGGGCAGGCGCCTGGCGCCACAGCCGCCCAGGTAGCGGTACAGCGGCAGGTCGCTAGCCGCCGCAGCGGCCCTGGCCACGGCGAGCGATACGCCGAGGATCGCGTTGGCGCCCAGCTTAGCCTTATTCTCGGTGCCGTCCATGGCAATCAGGGTTTCATCAATGGCGGCCTGCTCACGCACGTCAATGCCGATGAGATCAAGGGCGATATTGTCGTTGACGTTGGCCACGGCCTTGCGCACGCCCTTGCCACCGAAGCGCTTGGCGTGGTCGCGCAGTTCCACGGCCTCGCGCGAACCGGTGGAGGCCCCGGAGGGAACTGCGGCACGGGCCTGCACGCCGCAGGCAAGCCGGCATTCCACTTCCACGGTGGGGTTGCCGCGCGAATCGAGGATTTCACGGGCGTATAGTCTAGTAATAGCGGTATCCATTTCAGGTCCCTCCTTACGGTATGATTTTTTTGCAACTATATCCCCCAGCACCTGAACAGGCCTACATCCCTCCAGCGCTCAGGATCGTCAGGATCTCGTTCAGGGCATCGGTAATCCTGGGATGGGATAGCTCGAGATAGGCAACCTCGTCCCGGAGCAGTTTCACAAGGCCGTGGCGATGCTCGGGGTGATGCACCTCTCCCAGTCCCTGTTCCATAGCAGCCGCCAGTTTTTTGAGCCGTTGGTGGGACGCATCGTCAATCCCTTCCGCATGGTTCAGTTCTTGGTGCAATGTCCCAAGGGCCTGGCGCAAGCGTTGATCCGTCACGGTAAAGCCCTCCTTCCTCGCCCCTGAACCGATGGGATGTAGCCGTCCAGGGCGATGATAAAATTCCTGTAGACATGCTGGATTTCCCGGATAATCCTCTCCGGGCCCAGGGTCGACCATTCCTGCGGGGTGAAATGGGCGGAGAATTTCGCCGCGGACCCGGACCGGGCGAGCCACTGCATCAGGTGCAGGTTGTCGGACTGGGACAACCAGAGGGCCAGTTCCACCAGTTCCGGATTGCCGGTCAGACGCGCTTTGTTGTACGCCTGGATCATCAATTGGAACACCGCCTGCTGACCGGGGTTGCCCGGGAAATATGCCAGCACGCTGCTTTGGGCCAGGGTGCTGGTAAACGCCGGCAGGGGCAGATCGTAGCTGTGATCGCCGTAGCGGGTCGATAGCAGGCTTCGGCCACGTTTTTCAGATACCGGGCGTTCATGGGTTCGTCGAACAAAAGCCCGGGTATCTGGGCCGGGGGGGTGCTGGGGGGGGGTCTTCCGGACCGGTAGCCGTCGCCGCCGCGGCTGGTGCACCGCCGCATAAATAACCACGTCCTGCACCCGTGTTTCAACCGGCCGTCTCCGCACGGGACGCGCCCGCGGCACCGCACCGGCCTCCTGGGCCACAAACTTGATCTTGTCCAGCAGAATATCGCTGACATCCTTCCACGTGAAAGCGGTTGCCGCTTCCCGGGCCGCATGACGCATGGCCAGGACCCTTGCCGGGTCCTGCCGCAGTTCCAGGACCTGGCTCACGATTTCTTCGGGCCGGTCAGTGTCAAGGGCAAAGGCGCTGCGGCCGCCCAGCGTGTACTCTTCTCCCGTGGCGCCGGTAAAAACGATCCCCCCCGCGGCCATCACCTCCAGTCCCACCAGACCGAAGGGTTCGTGGCCGCTGTTGGCCAGCACGGCGTCCGCCGCAGCATAGAATGGACGCAGCCACGCCTGGGGCATGAAGAACGTGATGTTGTACACATCCGCCTGCCCGGCGCTCTGGAAGAGGGCAAGCACCTCTTCCCAGGTCTTCGGCGTGCCTTCCACCTGAGCCACACGCAGCCCCAGCCCCCGTGCACGCTCCAGGACTTCCACGCCGTGGGGTTCAGTGCCGCCCCGCAGCGGGAAAGCAACCGGGCAGCCCCTGGCCTTGAGCTGGGCCGCCGCCTCCACGGCCATCAGCCAGCGCTTGTCCGGATCGAATCGTCCCACTTTGAACATCATGGATGCTTCATCATCGGGCGCCAGAATGCGTCTCACATCCACGATCTGTTTTTCATCCACCGGGTCCAGCAGATCCCCGGGAATTCCGTTGGGAATGACCAGCGGGTTGAGATCGAGCCCCATATTCCACATCCAGTGCTTCATGTAGCGGCTGACCGTGGTCAACTGGGCCGCGTCATTCAGGCGCGGCCAGTCCACCCGGTCAAAGGATTTGGTGTTGTTGGCGTTCCAGAACAGCACAGAGCGTTCCCGGAGACCGGCCGCGCGCAGCCGGTCGTTGACCCTGATCAAGGCCTCGGCCGTATGCCACTCCTCGGCCAGCACCACGGGCAGCCGTCCGGCCTCCAGGGCCGGCCGGATGACCTGCTCCATAATAAACGGCGGCAGGGAATCGTTGAAGTCGCGCAGTTTTCCTTCCTCCCCGTCGTACACGCCGCTGGGGTGATACTCGCTGATCCACTGGCACCAGCGATGCCAGGCCAGGCGGCCGTCATGGTGGCTTTCCCGACCGGGAAGGGCGGGATCGCCGACGAAAAACAGATGCGTCTCAAAGCCGCGTGCGGCCAGCGTCTCGGCCAGATGGCTAATGCGCACGCCCAGCCCGCCCGCCAGGGAATAGGGGTCCGGCCCCTCGAAGGAGACCAGGATGAAGGTGACCGCATCCGGGGACAAAATCATTTCTCACCTCTCCAGGGCTTAATTGGCCTGCAGCATCAGTATCACGGGGCCGTTTTCGGTGGCCTTCCATTTCACGGTTACCGGAGTCTCCACACTGAAGTCACCCAGACGGACCGACTTCCCCCCTATTTTCAACACGGCATCGGGGCTCAAGGGGCCGCCCACGGTGAATATCTGCCCGTTGGTGGGGCATTCAATCACCACGTTGTCGGACGGTAGGTTAATGGCCGTAATCTTTCCCGACATCACGAAGACCTTGCCTTCTTTTTCAGCCTGCATGTCGGCCTTGTGGGCTTTTTCAAACGCTTCATCAGACATCATTTCCTGCTTTTGTGCGGCCGCCGCCGGTCCCACGGCCCACGCCATGGTCAACAACATCACCACTATTCCTTTCCACAACATCTTTTTCATGCTGTTCTCCTTTCGTTCACTGTTAATGCTTACTTTCTCAAATCCTCACCTCCGGTCGTATGGCCATTTCCACTCGATGAATTCGGGCCGGTCGTAGCCTTCACGGTAGGCATAGGCGATATTTTCAATGATCTCGTTTTTCATCATTTCCTTCACATGGGCCCCGGCAACCCTTAGCTTCGGCACTCGGTCGATCACGTCGATAACCAGGTTGAAGCGGTCGATCTGGTTCTGGATGGCCAGTTCCATGGGGGTGTTGATGTTCCCGTGCTCCTTGTAGCCGCGCACATGCAGATTCCGGGAGTTGGCTCGGCGATACGCCAGCTTGTGAATCAGGTACGGGTATCCGTGAAAGTTGAAGATCACCGGTTTGTCCAGGGTAAACAGGCTGTTGAAATCCTGGTCCGAAAGGCCGTGGATATGTTCGCTCCGGGGCACCAGCCGGAACAGGTCCACCACATTGACGAAACGCACCTTGAGATCCGGGAAATGCTCCCGCAGCAACGCTGTTGCCGCCAGGGCCTCCATGGTCGGCACATCCCCCGCGCCGGCCATGACCACGTCGGGCTCCTCGCCCTGGTCATTGCTCGCCCAGTCCCAGATACCAATGCCCTTGGTGCAGTGCCGGACGGCCTCTTCCATGGAAAGATACTGCAGGTGCAACTGCTTGTCCGCAACGATCACGTTGGCGTAATTGGTGCTGCGCAGGCAGTGATCGGCCGTGGACAGGAGGCAGTTTGCGTCGGGCGGGAGATAGATACGGGTTACCCGGGGGCTTTTGTTGGTGACCACATCCAGAAAACCCGGATCCTGGTGGGTGAAGCCGTTGTGGTCCTGCCGCCATACCGTGGAGGTCACCAGGATATTCAGGGAAGAAACCTGGGCCCGCCAGGGAACGTCCAGGCATTTTTCCAGCCACTTGGCGTGCTGGTTGAACATGGAATCGATCACGTGGATGAATGCCTCGTAGGACGCCAGAAGGCCGTGACGGCCGCTCAGGAGATAGCCCTCCAGCCATCCCTCCAGGGTGTGCTCGCTGAGTATTTCCATGACCCGGCCGTCGGGAGAGAGTTCGCTGCCGTCCGCATCTTCCGGCTTGATTTCCGCCATCCAGGCCTTCTTGCTGGCTTCATACACGGCGTTCAAGCGATTGGAAGCGGTCTCATCCGGGCAGAAGAAACGAAAAGAGGTCGGGTTGTCGACCATCACATCGCGCAGAAACTGTCCCAGGGGACGGGTATTTTCCACCATTTTCTCCCCGGGCCGGGTGACTTCAACCGCGTAGTTGTGGAAACCCGGCAGACGCAGGTCCTTGCGCACCAGCCCGGCGTTGGTAACGGGGTTGGCGCTCATGCGCCGGTTGCCGGCGGGGGACAGCTTCCGCAACTCAGGGATAAGCCGTCCGTTGTCGGCAAACAGGCGCTCCGGTTCGTAGCTCCGCATCCATGTCTCCAGCAGTTCCAGATGCTCGGGGTTGTTGTGGACGTCAAAAGGAATCTGGTGGGCCCGCCAGAACCCTTCCACCTTGTGCCCGTCCACTTCTTTCGGCCCGGTCCAGCCTTTGGGAGAACGCAGGACAATCATCGGCCATCCAGGCAGTTGGTGCACACCCCCCGCGCGTGCTTCCTCCTGGATGACCCGGATATCGGCCAGGGCCGAGTCCAGGGTCTGCGCCATCTGCTGGTGCATGGTCTCCGGGTCGGAACCTTCAACAAAATAGGGGCGATACCCGTACCCCACAAAGAGGCTTTCCAGCTGCTCGTGGCTGATGCGCGCAAGGATCGTGGGGTTGGCAATCTTATAGCCGTTCAGGTGCAAAATGGGCAGCACCGCACCGTCGCGGGCCGGATTCAGGAACTTGTTGGAATGCCAGGCGGTTGCCAGCGGTCCGGTCTCGGATTCGCCGTCCCCGATCATCACCGTTACAACCAGCTCGGGATGATCAAACGCGGCCCCGAATGCATGGGATATACTGTAGCCCAGTTCTCCGCCTTCATGGAGTGATCCGGGCGTCTCGGGGGTGCAGTGGCTGCCGATGCCGCCCGGGAAGGAAAATTGCTTGAAAAAATTGCACATTCCTTCTTCATCGGAGCTTTTGTCGGGATAAACGTCGGAATAGGTCCCTTCCAGATAGGCGTGTGAAAGGACCGAAGGAGCCCCGTGCCCCGGGCCGGAGATAAAAATCATGCTCAGATCGTGCTTTTTGATCAACCGGTTCAGATGTACCCAGGTAAAGGTCTGCCCGCCGTCTGACCCCCAGTGCCCCAGCAGCCGCTTTTTGATGTGTTCCGGCTTCAAAGGCTCCCTGAGCAGCGGATTGTCTTTCAGGTACAGCATGCCAACGCAGAGGTAAAGGCTCGCGCGCCAGTAATCGTCCATCCGGCGCAGTTCTTCAGGGATCAAGGGTCCCTGTGTGTGCTGTTTTGCCGTCATCATAAACCTCCTTTTGATATGCGTGGCATGATCCTGCCTCTTGCAGAGTACCATCTGCCCCGCAGTTTCATTCGCCAGGTCCATCTTTGGAAATGGCTATTGCCCCCTGAAATCCACCGTCCCCAGGCTCCTCCTACCGCGCAAGATGCGCATGGCTGTGCAGAGAGCGATTAGGCATATCGGTCAGGGGCCGGTGATGCCGGGTCCGGTGTTCCACCATCCGGTAGGTGCCGAGCTTGCAGCAGTCCAGGAACAAGAGCCAGACCAGGTTATAGAGCCAGACCAGTCCGATATAGCGCCACGGCAGGGCCGGAACAAACCAGCCGAAACCCGTCATGAGCACCGCGAAAATCTGGGTGGCAACGATCGCGCCGAACAACTGCCAGGAAGGCAACGGCGGGCGCAGGAAAAAGCGTTTGCTGCGCGTCACGAACAAGAGCAAATGCCCGCCCACCACCAGCTGCAGAAATACCGCTGTCTGCAGATGGGCCTGATCCACCATCAGGACTTTTTCCCCCAGGTACAGCAACCCGAAGGTCTCCACCACCGACAGGAAACCCAGCAGGGACGAGATCATCAGTACCCGGTGCATGTCCCAGCGCACGGGCTTGGGCTCAAGGCGGGTATTGTCGTAGGCGATCGTCATGATGGGGATATCGTCCAGCAAGGCCAGCGCGATGATCATGATGGCCGTCAGGGGATACGTGTCGAACACCAGCATCGCCAGCACCACGAAGACCATGATGTTGATGGTCATGGCGATACGGTAGATCGTGTAGCTCAGCATGCGTTCGAAGATCCGGCGCGCCTCCTCCACGGCCTGAATGATCACCGACAACCCGGGCATGGTGAGGATGAGATCCGCCGCGGCCCGGGCCGCATCCGTTGCGCCCGATACGGCGATTCCCACGTCCGCCTGCTTGAGCGGCGGAGCATCGTTGACACCATCCCCGGTCATCCCCACCAGATGTCCACTGTCCTGCAAAGTCCGCACGATGCCGTATTTGTGTTCGGGGAATACCTCGGCAAATCCGTCTGCAACCTCGATGGCTGTTGCCGCGTCAGATACCGCCTGGCCCCGCTCGTCAAAAAGGTCTCCCGCAGGATGAATGTTGCGGCCGAGCCCCAGACCGTCGGATATCTCCCTGGCGATGGCGATGTTGTCGCCTGTGACCATCTTCACCCCAATCCCGTGCTGCTTGGCCTGGTCGATGGTTTCCCGGGAATCCTCGCGCGGAGGGTCGTACAGGGAGAGAATGCCCAGAAACCGCCAGGATTCGCCGTCATCGCTTTGCGCCACTCCCAGTGTTCGGTAGCCCTTGGCGGCCAGTTCGTTGACCGTTTGTTCGGCCCGTTCCTTATCGTCCGCTTCGAGCCGGCTCATGGCCGCGATAACCTGGGGAGCCCCCTTGGACACCCGGAAGGAACGGCCCTGTTTGTCTTTGATGGAGGCCTCGGTACGTTTGTCCACCGGATCAAAGGGCATGAATTTCAATTGCTCGTAATCGGCCAGACCCTGCTGATCGGCAAGCCCGCCCAGCACGGCCAGGTCGATGGCATCCTGGTTCTCGGCCTTGGAGGCCAGGGCAGCGGCCAGAATCAGTGCCTCCGTATCCGGGGCCGCGAACAGGACCGGGTCGCCCAGGGTCAGTTTGTTCTGGGTCAGGGTGCCGGTCTTGTCCGAACACAGAATATCTATGCCGGCCATCTCCTCAATGGATTGCAGCCGGGAAACGATCGCCTTGCGTTTGGACAGGGCCAGCGCACCCAGGGCCATGGTTACGGAGAGAACCGCGGGCATGGCCACCGGAATCGACGCCACCACCAGGATAAGAATAAACTGGAGCAGGGAGAGTATGGCCTGCCCCCTGAACAGCTCGACTCCCAGCAGCAGTACGGACAAGCCCAGGGCAATGAACACCAGGAAATTGCCGATGCGCAGCACGGCTTTCTGAAAATGCGAAACCGCCCCTGCACCCGCCACCAGCTTCGCCGTGCGGCCCAGAAACGTGCTCGCCCCTGTGGCGGTTGCCACGCCGATCATCTCTCCCTGCTTGGCGATGGATCCGGAAAACACGATCTCCCCGGCTTTTTTGGTCACGGGCAGGGACTCGCCGGTCATGGCGGACTGATCCACACTGAGGTATTCGCCATCGATCAGCTTGGCGTCCGCGGGAATAATGTCTCCCAGGCGCAACCGGATGATGTCTCCGGGAACCAGGCCGGCCGCATCAACTTCGGTCCATTGGCCGGCGCGCCTGGCTCTGGCCTTCAAGGCCAGCTGGCTTTTCAGGGCCTCAACCGCATTGGCCGCCTTGTGCTCCTGCCAGAAACCGATCACGGCATTGAAGAGCAGAAGTACCAGGACGATGATCAGGTCCGGCAAGTGGCGCACCACGGCCGACAGCACGGCCGCCACCTCGATCATCCAGGGAATCGGACCCCAGAAATAGGAGAGAAACTGCAGGATCGGGCTCCTTTTCTTTTGCTCGAGGGCGTTGGGACCGTATTGCTGCAGCCGGTTCGCAGCTTCGTCTGCGTTCAGCCCTTCCGTCGAACTCCCCAGTTTTTTCAGCGCTTCCTCGACACTGATCTTGGCGAAATCCGGTCCGGTCTCGCCGGACGACGATTCTGTAGTTTTTGACGTAGCCATTTCCCGTCTCCTTATGATGATTCGAGCCTGAAACGGTCGATAATCTCCAACACGCGGGCCTTTTCCCGTTCCAGCACCAGTTCGTCGTCCGCTTCCATAACCAGCCGCACCACGGGCTCGGTGTTGGATTCCCGCAGGTTGAACCACCAGGTGGGGTCCAACCCCCTCGGCTTGGTTCAATTCCGTTCAAAAAATGAACTACCTCAGAGTGAACTCATTCTTATTTTGCTGTTTGCAGAAAAGCACCCACCTCGTAGTTTAGCAGTCCGCCAATCCGCTCCAGGGTGATGTCGGCCGGAGGATAGTCGGCCAGGGCGGCCGGATCGACTGCATAGTGCCCCTGCCGGACAAAAATAGTGGTGACGCGCTCGCGCCAATACTGTTTGATCGCCGTCAGAAGGCGAAGCTTGTCGTCTACCATCACGTAATGTCGAGCCGGAAAACGCCGCTCGACCTGACGGAGTTCGCGTTCTTTGTGAATACAGATCAGGACCTTACCCTCGACCGCATCCCACAGGCCGGCGCTTAAAATCTTGCGCGGCTGGAAAACGACATCGCCGTCGGTGAGAATGACGACCGTACCGCGGGCGCGCAGATACGCGATCACCTCCAACGATTGAGGATACAGGAGCGCTGCAAAATCATAAGGGTGCGGCTCTTTTAGAACGACCTTGAGCAGCAGTTTTTCTCATACATTTTTCAAAAAAAGTGATTCAAGAGATTTTCCTTATTTGACAGGCTTCAGGTGAG
>Ga0315535_1002273_pt1 | contig 12373 bp, 13 predicted proteins | sample SalMarSW160220MG_2_FD_203092 | JGI IMG/M metagenome (GOLD analysis project Ga0315535, IMG submission 203092) | Salt marsh sediment microbial communities from the Plum Island Ecosystem LTER, Massachusetts, United States - Salt Marsh Sediment SW1602-20 ...
ATGACCTTTGCGCCTTTTGCGATAAGGTTCTCAAGGGGAATAACTGTCCAGTCAGTGCACTCAAGAATGACACGCTTATTCTGACTGAGCTTGACTATTTTTTCTTCGTCCTCGCCGCTTGTTATGGTGAAAAAGACCACGTCTTTCCCAAGCTTTAGGTCACCGTCTTCGGAAATGGTCTGAATCCTTCCCAGCTCTTTTACTTTTTGGGAAAATCCCTTGGGCACCATGATACCATCCGCACCCCCTTCAAGAGCCGTAGTCACTATTTTCTTATCCCAGGGATCAGCCTTTACCCATAGTTTTCGCATAATTTACTCCCCATTTAGAATTTTAAGCGCATCTTCCACATTACTGCCTTGATGAACGATGGCTGAAATCGCCCGCACCATGCGCGTAGGATCTTTATGCTGAAACACATTGCGGCCTATGGAGACACCTTTACCCCCTGCGTCAATAGAACCTTTTACCATTTCGAGGATCTCATGGTCTGAATCCATTTTAGGACCACCGGCAATTACAACAGGAACCGAACACCCCGATACGACTTCCTTAAATGTCTCCACAGAGCCGGTATATGAAACTTTAACAATATCTGCGCCCATCTCATCTCCTACACGTGCGGCATGCTTAACCACGTTTACGTCGTATTCATTTTTGATTTTATCGCCTCTTGGATAAATCATGGCAAGCAATGGCATGCCCCACATGCGGGCTTCATTGCTCACCCGCCCAAAATCATGAAGCATCTCTTTTTCCTGGCCGTTCCCTAGGTTCACATGTATGGATACAGCATCCGCACCAAGTTTGATGGCCTCTTCAACCGTACAAACCAGTGTTTTGACATTAGGATACGGAGAAAGGCTCGTGGAGGCGGACAAATGAATTATCAGTCCAATGTCCTTGCCTCCCCCGCGGTGACCTTCACCCACCAAACCCTTATGCTCCACTATGGCATTTGCTCCCCCTTCGGCCACTTTATGGATTGCATCTTTCATATCCTTAAGACCGTCTATGGGACCCATGGAAATGCCGTGATCCATTGGAACAATTACCGTCCTTCCGGTATCCCGGTCCTGTATCCGCTCTATCCGGATTCGTTTGCCTAAATACGTCATGATGGACTCCTCCTTTTAAACAAAAAAGGCCGCGAAGCTTTTTTCTCCACGGCCTTTGGAAATAAAAAAACCGTGGGGTTTCCGGCTACCCACGGTTTTTTTCGCTTTGCAAGTTGTTCTTGTATCAGCGCACCACAGGCAGACCGGTATTAAAAAAATACCAATAATAAAAATAATACTTGCCTGATCGATTATGCACCATTTAATTTCCTTATATTATATTATGGACTTTGCAACAAGTATAGTATCGAATTTTTTATGTCAAGACTTTTTTCAAATGCAAACAGGATAAACGCACTTGAATCTCAATACGGAAAGAACGCTCCACGACGGCGTGTTTCGGGTTTCAGGTGTCAGGTTTCAGAAGGCATGCAGCCCTGACACCTGAAACCTGACACCTCAGATCTAAAAAAGGACTTCGGAACCACGGTTTGTCAATATACAAAGATCAAGGTTTTGCAAACTTCTCACATAATGGAACCGCTGCTTTGTACAGAGTGGCATTTCCCTTGAGACTGTATTTTGTTACACCTGCAGGTACTAAAATCGATTTTCCCTTGTCAATGGCAACCTCATGATTTTTCCCAAGATCGCTAATCGTTGCTTTTCCATTTGTACACAGGAGTATTTCAACGCTCCTGTGTGTGGGACTATTATATCTAATACCTCGTTTTAAATGGATAATAGACAGAACGAACTCCTCGGCATAACTTGTATATACCCATTCACATTCGTTGATTAGTTTTGTCTCAAGGATGTTGATCTCGCGTTCTTCAAAATTAAGGACGTTCAACAGCTCCGGCATATCAATATACTTCGGCGTCAGACCACCCCTTAGCACATTGTCCGAGTTTGCCATTAATTCAATCCCTACGCCATCAAGATACGCATGAAGTTCCCCGGCAGGAAGGAACATTGCCTGACCCGGCTCAAGGCATATCAGGTTCAAGAGAATGGGAGAAAATACCCCGATATCCGCCGGATATTCTTTATGAAGATCGACCATCCATTTATAGGCCGGATCATCATCTGTAAACTTTTTTGCATTTGATACGGCATGGGCGATGATCTTGATCCGTTGCTTGTGATTCATTGTCATCAAGGTCTGGAAAATTTTTTTTAACTCAACCGGACTCTGTTGCCTTCTAAGCGTATCAAGCTGTTTTTTCATTGCTTGCGGACAAATTTTTTCCATCAGGCCAACAATGCTCGAAATTTTCCGAAAACCGTTCAAGGCCCAGAAAAGGGTATGCGCGCAGATGCACTCGGGCTTGTGATTATCATCTTTATAGTTTCTGTTGTAAGCATCTATGGGAATACCTTGTCTGTTTTCCCTTTCAAACCCCTGTTTGGCCTGATCTATACTGGGATGAGCTTGAATGGACAGCGGTTTTGCCGCGGCCAGTACCTTGAACAGGTACGGGAGCCTATTGTCAAACTTTTTCGCAACTTTCTTCCCAAGAATATGGTCTGGGTTTTTCTCGATCAATTCAAGCAACGATATCCAATTGCCATCACATGTTACCATGGAAGGCGCTTTGGGATGAGCCCCCATCCATAGTTCCGCTTGTGGCGTTTTTGAAGGGGAACTATTCCCCAAAAGTTCAGCAATAGCCGTATAAGACCCCCATGCATATTCCTGAACGGTATTTTTCATTAGACTTATGTTGTTCATTTAGGTTTCATCCGAATCTCTCAATACTAATTTTTATTTTAATACTCAAAAGTGCCTAAAATTTGAAGTGAGCTAAAGTGAACTAAAGTTAAGGAAATCGCCTAAGGCGAGGCCAATTTAAAAATAATAGAATTAATCAACTCCGGAGAATTAGACTCTGCATTCCACAGGGGAAACTTTAGGCACTTTAGATCACTTTTCACTTAAAACTTCTTTTCCTTCGTGAACTTTCAGATAAAAATAAAACCACTTTTTGTCGGCTACAAGATTATTCGGGTCAGGATATGGCCTATAGATAGCACATCATTACCTGCTTTGGCAATTGTTCGTTTACTTCTGTATCCCATCCTGATATAAGTCTAAAGAATAATAACAAAAACTAAAGATTTCCATATGACACTTTTAGTCAACGAAATATTTTACAGTATACAGGGGGAATCCACATACAGCGGCCGCCCCTGTATATTTGTAAGACTTACCGGTTGCAATCTCAGATGTTCATACTGTGATACCCGGTATGCTTACGAACAAGGGGTAAACATGGAGATCACAGAAATAATAAACCGTATTGCCGCCCATCGGTGCCGGCTGGTTGAAATAACCGGCGGAGAACCCTTGCTTCAAAGCCAATCCCCCATTTTAATTTACAGGTTACTTGAAAATGGTTATGAGGTTATGCTGGAAACAAACGGAAGTCTTGACATCAGCCGTGTTGACGGGCGGTGTATAAAAATTGTCGATATCAAATGCCCCACAAGCGGTGAATCCGACAAAAATGATTTGGGAAATCTAAAAAGACTGGGTTCCAAAGACCAGGTAAAATTCGTCATTGGAAATCGCAGCGATTATGAATATGCAAAAGCAACTATGGATTCAATTTCTCCTGATTTCCCTGAAGAACAGATTCTTTTTTCTCCTGCATCAGGAGGGATAACACCTTCCCAACTTGCGGAATGGATTCTTGAAGATAGCCTGAATGTCAGGCTTCATCTCCAGCTACATAAAATCATATGGCCTGACAAAAAAAGAGGGGTATAATCATGGTATTTTGGATTTCAGATTTGGAATTGCGGAGTTAAACAGTATACGATTTTTCTTCGATTCATTTTCAACCCATTATGGACGAAATTTCTTTACTTGAACATCTTTAATGACTTTGTAATGCTTGTCATTTCCTGTTAAAATAGGCCGCCCGAATGATACAGCAGTGGCACCACCTATTAAAGCATCAGCAAGCTTTAAAGAATGACTCAAATCATCCAAATGGGTGATGCTCGAAATTTTTATCAATTTTTATTGAAAACAGACGGGGCGGTGCTGAAAGATGCTTCTATCTAAATCAGTTCGTTTTGAGCCGCCCAAACAGTGGCCTGTGTTCGATCATTTACACCCAGTTTATTAAAAATGTGTACGACATGGCTTTTTATGGTATTGTGGCTGACCTTCAATATTTGAGCAATCTCTTTGTTTGTAAACCCCTCGGTTATAAGACGGAGGACTTCTGCTTCGCGACCTGAAAGAGGGAATTCATAGTGGACGACCTCATTTACCATTGACTGAATAAAGGGAAACAACCGGGAAAAGTCACCGTCAACTTTAAAATGGGCGAACCAACAACGTTCACCAATGTTAAGTGAAGAGGATCTAAGCGAAAAATTGTAAAACCTATTGAATCCGCTCATGTAATAATCTCTTCGAATTTGCCCTGAAGTAGTGAACACAACGTTGAGCCGCTATCTTCCAATCCTCATCATCACAGGGCCTTAAGTAGCGGCTATCCCTTGATTTTCAGAACTCCCTTGACCAATTCCGAAATCTCACGCAAGTCATTTTCATTGGGCCGTCCCGTGATATCCCCCAGTTTTCCATTCTTGGAAAAATCAAGAAATTCGCCATGAAATTCGCCGACAAAATACCACTCGCTAATGATGTCGAACCCCAGGTGGTCGAACAACTGTCCCATATACTTGACCGTGGGAATCGCTTCATTTATCCCCGTATGCGTACCCCCATGGGTACAATACATAACCGCTTTCTTCGGGTACCTTCTTTGGGCGGGCTGAAGGATGAATCCCTTTTCCCGGTATTCTTTAGCGAGTTTACTAAAAAGTGAGATTACGGGCTTACCGGGAAGCCATTCATAAACACCGGACCCTGCAAAAACCATATCATATTCAAGCAAATCGAATTCCGATTCCATGGTCGTTCTCATTCGCACGGTGTCCACAACGCTTCCCTGGTTGCGCGCAGTTTCCGCTATCACATCCGCCACTTTTTTTGTATTTCCGGTTCCGGAAAAATAGAGATTTAGGATATTCATGATACCTCCTGATTACTTTCACCCAACGGGTGGTTTGATTGAGCCGCCTTGATCCGGGAGAGGAGGGGCTGGCAATACAATCTGTGTGTTCCCGGAAAAAATCCCTTTCAGACAATTTTATGGTGAATCAGTAAAAACTCAGTGTCTTCCACCACATCGAATCGATGCTCATGGAACGCGTTGAATCTTATCGCCATACCTTCCGTTACCGTGACGTCCTGTTCTCCAACGGTTAAAACCAAATGTCCGGACAGAACAAAACAGATCTCTGCCAGGCTCAACCAAACGTCGGACACGAAAAAAAAGAGGGTAGCCTCTGCGAATGCCCATACAAGGGCAATAATCTTTATTCCCATGGAGGAAAAACTCCTTCCTGAGAGAGCTCGGCCATTCGCTCCTCGAGCTGAGCCATAAAACTCTTTCGATCTTTAAAGCCATACAGTGGTTCACCGACAAAAACATCACAGAAAAATGGAACCAGCAGTTTCTCACCCTTGGGAAGCACTTTACCCAGGCCGTGCAGCAGGACCGGTGTGATCGGGACGGCCGGATATCGCTCTGCTAACTTTGCGATTCCACCCTTAAAGGCCTTGAGATGTTCAGGCTCGCCACGGCTCCCCTCCGGGAAAAAAACTAAGATATTCCCCTCTTCGAGAGATAGGTAACAGGGAGCCAGAAGGTCTTCATCTGGTGTATCCTTCTGCCGCTTGATGGGTAAAATACCAACGATGTTTAGGGCAAACCAGGCCTTGAGTGGCGATGATAAAAAATAGTCCGCGGCAGCCACAGGTTTAATACGGTTGAGCAGACGGGAGGACAATAGGGTAATCAGGACCATGGTGTCCAGGTGGCTGTTGTGGTTGGCAAGCAGGATGGCCGGACCTGTCGTGGGCAGACGGTTGCGGTGCCGGACGTTGAGCCCCAGAACGATCAAGACAACCAGGCGGACGATGAGCCGGTAAAATATGAAACGCAGTAAGCGGTTGGTGATCTTTTTAATATCCATCAGTAGTATAGGTAGTAAGTGAAGTGGAAAAAAAGCGGCGCCGTGTAAGTCAGACTATCGATCCGGTCCAGTATGCCACCATGCCCGGGCAATAAATTGCCACTATCCTTGATACCGATATCACGTTTGATGGCCGAAATGGTGACATCCCCAACAAAACCGGCTGTGCTGATAAGTATCCCTGCCACAATGGCAATTGGGAAACTGAAAGGTGTTAAGAGGCCGCTGAGCAGTACTGCGAATACAGTGGTGGTGCCGACACCCCCAATAAAACCCTCCAATGTTTTATTGGGACTCACGCTCGGAACGATCTTGCGCTTTCCAAACGACTTGCCCCAGAGAAACTGAGACACGTCATTGGACTGGGTCAGAAAAACCAGGAAAAGCAGCAGCCCGGCACCACCGGACCCTGGGTTACCGGACTGTGGCAGGACCAAGAGGTAGGCCACGTGGCTGATGCTGAAAACCATCGTCATCAGGCCCCAGTGAAGGGTGCCGGCTGAGCGCAGGAAATTCCGGGTCTCGCCGATTATAACCATGCAAAGTGGTAGGAACAGAAAAACGTAGACCGGAATAAAAATGATGAACATGCCATACCACCCGGATCCGGCCCAGTAATACTGGAATGGAATGGCCAGATAAGCCCAGAAAAGAACTCTCCGATCCGCACGGCGCGTGGGAATAATGGAAAGATACTCCTTCAGGGCCAGGAAGCTGATAAATGCGAAAAAGAACAGCGAAACATTTCGGCTCAAGAGCATGGCTAGGGTGAAAATAGAAACCATTACCCACCAAGACCGGATGCGTAGACCTATTTCTCTGAAATTCGAGTCGGGTCGGGTTTTCTTCAGAAAAAAATGGATAGCGGTGGCCGCGACGAGAATGCCGTACAACCCGACCAGCGACCAGAGGACGGTTGGCCCTACGCAGAATACGCTCACGACACCTCCTTTAATGCACTTTGTGCACGGTTTTTAATAGTCAGCAGCAAGAGCACCAATGCAATGGCAATGGCGATATTGACAAACATGTGGATATCTAAGCCAAAACCAAAAAGCAAGCCGATGAGCCCGAACAGAAAGGCGCGGTCACTCTTGCCCATTGGGCCGTTGTAGCAGCGTTGCGCACCGATCTGAACAGCCATTACTCCGGTCATTTCACTAATAACGGATAGCACAACAAAGATGACCACCAAACCTGCTTTGATGCCTGGTATGAGTGCAAAGGGCAGGTAGAGGGCAGTATCCGAAAGGACATCCCCGAGTTCGTTTAAAATGGCGCCCAGAGGCGTTTGCATGTCATGTTCTCGAGCCAGCATGCCGTCGATGGCATTCAGGGCCATGCGAACAAACAGGGTTAGTGGTACCAGAAAAAATGGCCACCTCCATCCGGCCAGAAACGCAATCAATAGACCTGTCACACAAGAAAGTATCAAGGCTGTGAGTGTAACCTGGTTGGCCGTCACGCCACGGGCCGCCAGACGCTTTACGATGGGACGGAGCAGGGCCTGAAATCGTGGTTTTAAATCATAGATAGTCGGCAAAATTCAGCTTTCTGTTGGAGATATATTATTTTATAAAATCGTTAATTTTGGGTAGTTAGTGCCCGAACGAAAACTAGGATTTTTCGTTAAGATCAAGGAAGATGAAAATTTTAACCACAGACATACATTGAGTATTTCGAGGATTAAAATTTGAGTCTGACGCAGATATTGGCGAAAAAGACAGTTTTCGTTCAGGCACTAGTTACAGATATTGGTTATCATTCAACCTCTGGGTAACACAACAAATTTAATACAAGAAGTCCGGTTAATGATATTGGGATAAAACGTCCATTGTATTATTGGTTAATCTGTTCCAATATCTTTAATCCTTCCTCCTCGGCTATTTTTCGCCCTCGCATAACTGATTGGCTTATAGTGGGCTGAGCTAATTTTAGTTTTTTGGCCAGATCTACGGTCGTCATCCCTAACTCCCGCGTACCCCAGTAGCACAGTAAACCGCGTGCTTTCACGCTTTGCTTATATTTTCCACGAGCTAAAACATCCTTTGGCTCAAGATTCAACAACATAGCCACACGTTTAACCAACCAGGCAAAATCGTGCCCTTGTTCTTCAAGCGTGTACTTTCGCTCCAAGCTTTCCCGTGCCTCATTTAATACCTTTTCAACAAAATCTCCATCGCCTAAAATACGTTCATCACCCTTGATTCGAATAGCACTCTTTCGCAATGCTTTGACTATTGACCAACCTCCGGAACTGCGAATCAAACCCCCTCCCATCAAATCGGGTCTTCGTCCCTGAGCGATTCCCTTCTTGACATACTGCCTGTAATACCGGCGGGCTATTGAATATTTGCTGTTAAAAATCTTTAAGATGTACTCTGTATCCTGCCAGTCATTCTTCTTTTTACCCATCAGTACACCATGCCCGCAATAGGGGTGCTTATCCAATTTTTTCAAATCTGATACCAGACCGGCCCTTAGGGGATTCAGGTGAATGTAACGCACCAACTCTAATAAATACGGATTTTCCTGACACAAAATTGATTTATAACGATTTTGAAATAGTTGTCCATGACGTCGATGACGACGATTAAAACTGGCAGCATATCCGGTCAACAGCCGCCGCATCACAGTGGCTATGGGTGTGACTCCCGTTCGCAACAACAAATGCAGGTGGTTCGGTATTAAAGCCCACGCAAAACAAGCGGTTTGAGTATCGGTCAAAATATTGCCAAGCCGGTCTAAAAAATTATCACGATCATTATCATCATAAAATATTTTTCGACGTTCGATTCCCCTTACTATTATATGATGTAAGGCGCCGGGGGTGTCTATACGGGCTTTTCTTGGCATATGATTTCTATAACTTGATTACAATCGGTTGTCAACCAATATTCCAATGGACGTCCCCAATATCCTATTTTAAGGCCGAGGGTCTGATGTAATAGCTGTTACCCACTGTGGCACCCAGGAATGGAGGAGCCATCTTGACGCCCTTATACTCTTCGGTAAGCAGTGTACTGTCGTAGACGCGGACAACGTTCAAGTCTTTATCACTTTCATACTCGACGGCACATAAGATGGGCAGGTTATATTGAATCGGATCACCCAGCAGGTTTTTCTTGAATACACGCCACGGCCCGGTAACGACAACAACCAGTACCTTGCCCACCTCTATGTTCCTCTCTGCTCGCTTGTTTTCTTCTTTCTGAAGGAATTTAACGGCGATCTTGGACAGCTTGTCGGCATCGTCGGGTGCATTGTCTGCATGGCCGGGCCAGGTGACCTTATCGATCTTGGCATTGAGTGCTTTCATATCTTCTTTGACCCAGGAATCCAACCCGGAGTTGAATTCTTTGACTCGCGAATTGTCCGGATCAAGCTGAGCCGCTAACTCGCCCCATGCCTTGATCCTCTTATACTGCTCTGGACGAGCAAAGTCACTAATCCCCTTAGACGTCTGATCCCTCATATCCGAAGCCCTCCTGATGAGGTCATCGGCCATAACGGTCCGCGTCTTTTTGACATTCTCGATGCCCTCTGACAGCGCCGTGTAGGGGAAGCTGGCCCGACCTTGGCCCGAATAGCCCATTGAATCGGCCTTCTGATCGATCTGCCCCCGTGTAGAACCATACTTCTGAGCAAAAGCCTTCATTGCGTCATTAATCTTGTCCAAGTCGTTTTTCTCGAAATTCTCGATCTGGGATAAAAGTTCCTTGACCGGTTCGAGGTCATTATAATGCGTCACGTATCCCGTAGCCTTTGCGAAAAGAGGCTCGACTCGCTTATACTCGACTAACAGGGCCTTGACATGGGCATCGATCTCTTTGGATGAGGCAGCAGCTGCGGTCTTGGCCTCCTTGTACCGCTGCTTGGCCTCTGTCGCCTTTTGTTCCGCCGCGGACAGGCCTGCCTCTGCCTTGTCAAAATCAGGATGTGAGGTGACCCCTTTCTTAGCCGCCAGAGCTTTTGCCTCATCAAGATTAGTCCGTGCAAGGGCAAGTGACGTTTCTAACATGCCGACCAGTTGTTCTTTGTTGAACGTTGACTTTGGGTCATTCAGTTTTTCGATATATCCATCAGCTTTACCAATCTCCACGTTGGTGCGACTGAACGGAGCCTTGACTGAGTAATGCAGCTTTGCATGAGCTGCTGCTGTGGTCGCCTGTGCCGGCGGAGCAGTTTCCTCGGTAGTGGTTTGCGCCTTGCCCGTAGCCGGCGTTGAGGATCTCTTTTCAGGCATGGGTTTGACTTCCGGCTTGGGTGGGAGTGATGTCTGGATGCTCGTTTCGGCAGCGGTCAGGGTACCGCCCCCGAGGTCTTTTCCTGTTCGCCTTTCAAGGTCTTTGACCAGCTTCTTATATTTGTTCTCGATACTTTTGAAGCCGGGGTTGTTTGGATCGGCAGCCTTCAGCTCGACCAATCGCTTTCTAATGGGTTCAAGGGCAAAAATGGCCTTGTCAATCTTTCCGGCGAACATATCCCTCTCAGCCTGACGAAGTTCTTGGCTCACCTGCTTCAACAGGACTTTGGCATCGACAGCCTCAGTCGTCTGGCCCATCAAAAAGATCAAGCTTAGGGCGATCACTGTCACGAAAATGAATAAAACCCAATTACTTTTTTTCCGATTCATTATAACCTCCTTATTTTGTGAACTTGGTCTTATATTTCTTCATGGTGTGCCACGACAGGGTCATGATGTTTGGGCGCCCACCGCGGGCGATCGTGACCATGACGACAGGCCCCGGCTCGAACAAGCCATAGACCTTGGACAGAGGAAAGGATTTTCTGGCCATGTTGGTGTTCCCTTTCGACAACGATTGACACCGACATTCGTCGTTCCAAAAGCCTCATATAAGAGTTCAGATTGAATATTTGATCTCACAGGGCACATCACCTTAAGACATTGGGCTCAACTGAGGTATTACTTTCCAACCCTTCGAAGGATCGTATAGGCCTTTAGCTCTTGTTCAAGCAGGACATATTGGGAATTATTAGCAAATTCAACATGCTGATTATCCGTTGTTATAAGGGGTGAAGGCAGGGTTATGGTTGAAAGCGAACCGTCAGGGGAAAAAACCTCCATCGCTTCTCCTGCGTGGATTTTATTTCTTATTTCAAGGACGCATTTGCCTTGTGCTTTTTCTTCTAAAACATTACCCACAAAGACAGAGATCGACTGTGATGTGCTCATTTCTCTCTGGTAATCGGTGCTGTCAATTTCTCCTTTCATAAAACCCGTAGAGTACCCCCTGTTGGGAACTCTGTTCAGGACCTCTAATCCCTGCTCCCATGAAAATTCTTTCCCGTCAAGGACCTGTCGATAAAATGAGACAACGGTGGCAATGTAATGAATAGACTTCATTCGGCCTTCTATCTTGATGGAATCCACACCTGCTTGTTTAAGTTCAGGAACAAATTCAAAAAGGGCCAGCTCTTTGCTGTTAAAAAGATACAGCCCCCTTTCATCTTCAAATACCGGCATGTATTGCCCGGGTCGGGTTTCTTCTACAACAGAGTATTTCCATCTGCACGCATGTTTACATTCTCCGCGGTTGGCCCGAAATCCTGTCAGATAGTCACTAATGGCACACCTGCCGGAATAGGAAAAACACACGGATCCGCTGATAAAAACTTCAGTCTCAATTTTCCCGCGCACGTGTTTCTGGATCTGTTGAATCTGTTCCAAAGACAACTCTCTTGCCAGGTTCACCCGTTTTGCACCCAGTGTTTTATAGGCCAGCACGGTCTGAAAACTCGTGGTATTGGCCTGGGTGCTGATGTGAAGCGCGGCATTAAGACCCAGTTTTTTGAGTTCCATCAGTACACCAAGATCCGAGACAATGAAGGCATCAACGCCCATTTCATCAAGGATCCGGGCAGTATTTATAATTTTTTCATATTCATCGGGGAACGGATAGATGTTGAGCGTAACATAGCCCTTTTTACCATTGGCATGAAGAAACCCAAGGCCTGCTTCAGCATCATCAAAACTGAAATTTCCGGCAAAGTTCCTGAGGGAACCAAACCGGGTGCCGAAGTATACGGCATCGGCGCCGTAAATAACGGCCCATTTGAGTTTTTCCAGATTTCCTGCAGGTGCCAATAGCTCCATATTTATTCGCTTAATAAAGGACGATTAATCATTAAACATTTTTCTTCGCTCCATGCCTCTTACGATAATATGATGAAGGGCACCGGGCGTATCAATTCGGGCGTTACGTGGGGTGATTAAAATTGCCCATAATATG
>Ga0315535_1002274_pt1 | contig 12361 bp, 8 predicted proteins | sample SalMarSW160220MG_2_FD_203092 | JGI IMG/M metagenome (GOLD analysis project Ga0315535, IMG submission 203092) | Salt marsh sediment microbial communities from the Plum Island Ecosystem LTER, Massachusetts, United States - Salt Marsh Sediment SW1602-20 ...
CTGAACGGCAGACAACTGTCGACCCGGCAATAGCCGTGCAACTCGTGTCGGATGCTGTCCGTGAAGCCGCGCGCTACGGTGAAACCTCCGGCACTGACGCTGTCACCGGCGCCGCGTGGTACCTGCGGCTCGTGGGCCGGTTTCTATTTGACGAACAAACCGATTCGGGTTAGAATGGTTTTGGATCGAGCCGACCCCCATCTTCAAAATGTTCTCCAACATACCCGTTGATGCTTCATTAGCGCGAGGCAACTTCTTGTACGAGCAACCTCTTCCGGTTCGTTCCCGAGCCCATTCACCGACAGGAAGCGACGCCGCTCATCGCGATAGCGCCCACTCTCCGGTAGGCAGCGAGCATCGGCCGATATGTCGGCAACAGATGGACAACGAAATAAGGAGTGAATGCTCATGAAGAAGGTCGTCGTTGAGAAGGACTCGTATTACGATTCGGTCTTTCTCATGCTGATCAACAAAGACGTAAAACAGTTCGACGGAGTTGCGGACGCCGTCGTATCGATGGGAACCGAGATGAATCTCCAGTTGCTCGCGGATCTCGGATTTGCGAGCCCGGAGCTGAAGAGCGCGGGGCCGAACGATCTGATCGTCGCAGTAGACGGAGCCTCTGAAGACGTCGTCGACAATGCGTTGGCTTCCGCAAGGAAGATGCTTACCGAGAAAAAACAAGGCTCGGGCGGCGGCGAGGCGTTCCGTCCCGGAAGTCTCGGCGCAGCCGTTGAGTCCGTTCCGGACGCGAACCTCGTCATAGTCTCTCTACCAGGTGAATATGCGGCGCGCGAAGCACGCAAGGCGCTTTCCAAAGGTCTGCACGTCATGCTTTTCTCAGACAATGTCTCCCTCGAAGAGGAGATCGCGTTGAAGGAATACGCGCGGGAGAAAGGGCTGCTGATGATGGGACCCGACTGCGGTACGGCGATTATCAACGGCATGCCGCTCTGTTTCGCGAATGTGGTTCGCCGCGGGAGCATCGGTATTGTTGCGGCCTCGGGCACCGGGCTCCAAGAGGTGAGCTGTGTAATCGATAAGCTCGGCGCCGGGGTAACGCAGGCAATCGGGACAGGCGGCCGCGACCTCAAGAACGAGAGGGTCGGAGGCACGATGATGCTCATGGGAATCGAGGCATTGGCGAAGGACCCGGCCACCGAGGTTATCGTGGTCATTTCGAAACCGCCCGCAGAGTCGGTGGCAGGCAAGGTGATCGATTCATTGGCGAAGTCAGGCAAACCCTCGGTGATCCATTTCATCGGGATGGAGCCTCAACAGGAGCGAAAAGGACTCCACTATGCGGCCAACCTGGAAGAGGCGGCCGGCATGGCGGTGGCCCTCTCCGCCGGCCAGCCATACACGTCTCATACCTTCACTATTCCCGAGGCGAAGGTGAGAGAGATCATCGAGCGAGAATCGAGAGACTTTTCCTCGAAACAGCGTTATCTCCGCGGTCTCTATACCGGCGGCACTTTGGCTGACGAGGCGCTGTTGCTGCTCGACGGCGTGATCGGAGAGGTCTATTCGAACAATCAGTCGGATAAGAAGCTTGTTCCTGAAGATCCCCATGTTTCGGTCGGGCACACGATCGTTGATCTCGGTGACGATGTGTTTACGGTCGGAAGACCGCATCCCATGATCGATCCTTCGACGCGGGAGGAGAGAATCGAAAGAGAGAGCAAGGACGGTGAGGTTGCGGTCATGCTTCTGGACGTCGTGCTCGGCTACGGATCGCACGAAGATCCTGCCGGTGCCATCCTCGAATCGTTGAAGAAAGCGAAAGAGCGACAGCGCACTGCAGGCGGCTACCTGTCGATCGTCGCCTCGGTGACTGGAACTGAACGGGACTTTCAAAATCTTTCTGCACAGAAGGCGAAGCTCGAATCTATCGGATGCGTGGTTATGCCCTCCAACTACCAGGCGGCCATGCTTGCACGGGAAATCTTGCGGAAGGTAGGCTGAAGATGGATGTCACGAAAATCAACGAGCTGTTCGGAAAGCAGCTCAACGTAATCAACATGGGGCTGGAGAGCTTTGCGGACAACTTGGTCCGCGAAGGGACCACGGCGACACAGGTGGCGTGGAAGCCGCCGGCGGGCGGGAATAGGGAGACTGCGCTTCTGCTCGATCGTCTCGAGGAGACCTCCGCGGCAGATACGGCGGCTGCCAACGAAGAGGCCGCCTCTCGGATTCTCAAAGGGAAACCCACACTCGTCGATATCGGAATTGCCGGCGAGGTCATCCCCGGAATGAAGAAGAACATGGTCCTCCATGCAGGGCCTCCGGTGACTTGGGAGCGCATGTGCGGTCCGGTCAAGGGCGCCGTCATCGGCGGACTTCTGTTCGAAGGGCTCGCAAAGAGCCGAGAGGAGGCGGAGAGGCTTGCGGCTTCGGGTGAGATCCAATTCGAGCCGTGCCACCATCACGCGGCGGTCGGCCCGATGGCCGGCGTCGTCACGGCGAGCATGCCGGTCTGGATCATGGAGAACAAGACTTTCGGGAATCGCGCGTACGCCACGCTCAACGAAGGCCTGGGGAAGGTTCTTCGCTATGGCGCGTTCTCCGAAGAGGTTCTCGAGCGTTTGCGGTGGATGGCCGAAGAGCTTGCTCCGATTCTCAAAGCAGCACTGAACAAACACGGTGATCTCGACATGAAGAACCTCATAGCTCAGGTCCTTCAGATGGGCGATGAGGGGCACAACCGCAATCGTGCCGGCACGTCGCTGCTTATCCGAGAGCTTGCGCCCAACCTGGTTACTCTCGATGTAGATCGAGAGAAGCTCGCGAAGGTCTTTCGTTTTCTGCACGCCAACGATCACTTCTTCCTGAATCTCTCGATGCCGGCCTGCAAATGCACGGTCGACGCTGCCGCGGACATCGAAGGCAGCTCAGTGATAGTCGCAATGGCGCGAAACGGAACGGATTTCGGAATTCGGATTTCCGGTCTCGGCGACAGGTGGTTCACCGGGCCGGCGTCGATGGTAGATGGGCTCTATCTGCCCGGTTTTACCGCAGAAGATGCTGCCCCCGATCTCGGCGACTCGGTCATAACTGAAACCTGCGGAATTGGCGGATTCGCGATGGCGGCCGCACCTGCCATCGTGAAGTTCGTCGGCGGCTCGCCACAGGATGCAATCAATTTCACTCTTCGTATGTACGACATAACCGTAACCGAGAACGATACCTACCAAATCCCCTCTCTCGATTTTCGAGGAACTCCCACTGCGATAGATCTTATCAAGATCGAAGAAACCGGCACGCTTCCGGCAATCAATACCGGCATCGCCCACAAGGAGCCCGGAATCGGGATGGTGGGAGCGGGGCTCGTGCGGCCGCCCCAGAAATGTTTCGACGACGCTCTTGCGGCGTTCGTGGAGAAGTACGGCAAGAAGTCATAAGATATCTTCGCTTAGGAGGACTACAATGAAGTTCATCGATCTAACAATTCCACTCGGCGTCGGGACACCCCCGTGGCCGACCTATATCCCGCTGCAGGTGCAGTACTTCAAGCGGCTCGCACCGAACGGTGCGAACGGACAGGTCGTAACCCACTCGAACCACCTCGGTACCCATCTCGACGGCGAGATTCATTTCTATACGCCGGGGAAAGACATAGCCAGCCTCGACCTGGACTTTCTCGTTCACGACGCAGCCATCGTCGATCTCTCGGACTGTGTCGAGGACTACGGCGTCTACACCTCGAAGCAGGTTGAGGAACGAGTCGAAGTGCGTGAAGGGGATATACTGATCATTCACACCGGATATCACCACTATGGGTGGGATCAGCCAACCGCCGATGAGATTCGCTACATGATCAAGCATCCGGGACCGGACCGAGAGTTCGCCGAATGGGCAAAGAAGAAGAAGCTCAGGTGGATTGGAATAGACTGCGGAAGCGCCGACCATCCCATGAATACGAAGATCCGTGAGTGGATGCCGGTACAAGCAGCTGAGGCGGACGAGTATTTCAAGAACAAGTTCGGCAAGGGCCTTTCGGAGTACTTCACGCAGGACAAGTATCAGCTCATGCACATCGAGATGTTCAATCACGGCATCATCCACGCCGAAAGCATGGGCGGGGATATCGATCTGCTCCTGAACCAGCGAGCAGTGGTAGGCTGCTTCCCGTGGAAGTTTGTGGACGGCGAATCGAGCATCTCGCGAATCGTGGCGATGGTCGAAGACGACCGTTACGAGGAGCTGATGAAGAAGAAAGCAAAGGCGAAGCTCACGAAGTTCGGCGATATCGCCGGCGCGGAGAACGCCTGGCTCCACGAGGAAGCACGAAAGAAATAGATCAGAAATAGACTGCAGAGTAGCAAAAGGCGCGGCGGCGGCCGCTTCGCCGCCGCCGCAATAAAGGAAGTCACGATGTACGATCTGAAAGTCAGCAATGCAAAAACCCGTTCTTCGGCCGGAGGGAAAGTTGATATCGGAATACGGGACGGCCGGATCGCCGATGTCAGTGCGTCGCTTCGTGAGGAGGCGAAACAGACAATCGACGCCTCGGGCATGCTGGTGACGGAGGCCTTCGTCAACGGTCACCTTCATCTCGACAAAGTCTATACCCTCTCGATGGTCGGGGAAAAAGCCCTCGAAGCATACAAGGGCGGGTCGATGGGTGCCGCCATGACTGCAATCGAATTGGCCGCCAAGGTCAAGGAGAACTACAGCGAGTCATGGATCGTTCCGAACGTCGAGCGGGCGGTCCGCCTCGCGATCAAATTCGGCAACTCCTACATTCGCGCTTTCGCGGACACCGATACGAAAGGCAAGCTCGAGGGCGTCAAGTCTCTCATCAAGGTCCGTGATGCACACAAGGACGATATTACAGTTCAGGTTGTTGCCTTCCCACAAGATGGCGTTGTCCGCGACCCGGGAGCTGAGGACTACGTCCGCCAGGCCCTCGAGCTCGGTGCCGACGTCGTGGGCGGAATTCCATGGATCGAGTATACCGATGCCGACTCGCAGGAACATATCGATCGAATGTTCGCACTTGCAAAGAAGTACGACAAAGACGTATCGATGCTCATCGACGACGCCGGGGATCCCGGGCTGCGTACGCTCGAGATGCTCGCCGTCAAGACGATCAAGGAGGGATGGGAAGGACGCGTGACCGTGCAACACGCAAGGGCCATGGCTCTTTACCCCGATCCCTACTATCGGAAGATCGAAGCTCTGTTGAAACGCGGCCGAATCGGAGTCGTAAGTGACCCGCAGACCGGTCCGCTCCACGCGCGTGTCCGCGACCTGTACGAGGCGGGCGTCGCTATTGCGCTCGGACAGGACGACATTGCGGACGCCTACTATCCCTTTGGACGCAACAACATGCTTGAGGTCGCTTTCCTTGCCGCACACCTCATGTGGATGACAACCTTCGCCGACATGGAAATCCTCTACGATCTCATAACTACCCGAGCGGCCGAGGCGCTCGGAATCGATGGATACGCACTCAAAACGGGCAACGCGGCTAACCTCGTTGTCCTGAATGCTGCGAGCGTTTGGGAGGCGCTCTGGTCGCACGAGGCCCCCCTGCACGTAATCAAGAACGGTAGAGAGGTCACGCTCACCGACTAACCGAAATGAAGTTGGTCTCGTTGAGACCTTCGTTGCGACGAGCAACGTATGTGAAATGATTTTCCTTCAAGGAGGGAAAGGCAATGAGAAGAAGTGTATTGCTGCTCGCAGGGGCACTCTTGATCCCGGCGTTCATGGCATTTGCAGGTGGCCAGAAAGAGGCCCCCGCTCAGAAGACGACTCCAGCTCAGTCGTCCACGAGCTCGCAGCCGGCTGCGAAACCGCTGCGCGTAGCGGCCATCTACGCAACGCCCATTGAGGAGCCGTGGGACGGAGCGATTCATACCGCACTGCTCAAGGCGCAGAAGGACCTGGGTATCCAGTACAAATGGGCCGAGAACGTGGGGTATTCGGATTTCGAGCGCGTCCTGCGCGAGTACGCCGACCAGGGCTACAACATCATTTTCGGTGACGCGTTTGGCTCCGAGGATGCCGTGCGCCGCGTGGCAAAGGACTACCCGAACATCGCGTTTGTCTTCGGTTCGGGTGGTGGGCCGCAGAACCCGAATCTCTCCGTATTCGACGACTGGATTCAAGAGCCAGCGTACCTGTGCGGGATGATTGCAGGCAAGATCACGAAATCGAATGTCGTCGGTGTTGTCGGCGGGTTGCCTGTTCCGGAAGTCAACCGCATCATCAACGCCTACATCGACGGTGCAAACTCCGTCAATAAGAAGGTGCAGGTGAAGGTTGCCTTCATCGGTTCGTGGTTCGATCCTCCGAAGGCAAAGGAAGCAGCGCTGTCGCAGATCGAACAGGGCGCTGATGTGTTGTTTGCCGAGCGCTACGGAGTCATCGATGCGGCAAAGAGCAAGGGCGTTCTTGCATTCGGAAGCCTCCAGGATCAGCATTCGCTGGCGCCAAACACCGTCATTACGAGCCCCGTCTGGAACGTCTATCCGATCGTCCAGCACGTAATCGAAGAGGTGAAGAAGAACGATTACCAGGCACAGGATCTGAAGGACTGGTCGATGATGGCAAAAGGAGGCGCGTCCCTGGCGCCGTTCTATGAGTTCAAGAACAAGCTGCCGTCGTCGGTCCTCGACATGGTTGCCAAGAAAGAACAGGACATAAAAAGCGGGCTGTTCCGCGTTCCGATCGACGAGTCGCAGCCGAAAAGTGACTGACGCGAGCAGCAACGCAGGCAATTTGCAGACTCACGCGTTGATGATCTTCGCCCCGCCGGTATGACCGGCGGGGCTATTGTAAAATCTGTGAGATCGTAGGTGGCCACATATGGAACAACTGGTTGGAATGAAGGGAGTTCGCAAGAGCTTTCTTCGGACGGTTGCGAATGATGGGATCGACTTCAGTGTCGGTCGGTCGGAAGTGGTTTCCCTCCTCGGCGAAAACGGGGCGGGGAAGACGACCCTCATGCGAATCCTGTACGGGATGTACACGCTCGACGACGGCGAAATTCGCATAGGAGGGAAGACTGTCGACATCGGCTCTCCGAAAGATTCCATCGCTCTCGGCATCGGAATGGTCCATCAGCACTTCACGCTGGTGCGTACGTTGACGGTGCTCGAAAACGTCATTCTCGGACTCCCATCGCCAAAGGGGTTTCGGTTGGACTATGCGTCTGCCAGGACGCGGATCAAAGAAATCTCCGCCAAGTACGGGCTTGAAATCGACACCGAGGCCTACATCTGGCAACTGTCTGTCGGCGAGCGACAGCGGGTGGAAATTCTCAAGGCGCTCTATCGAGACGTGAACGTCCTCATACTCGACGAGCCGACGGCGGTGCTGACGCCGCAGGAGGCTCAGGGGCTGTTCAAGACGCTGCGGATATTGAGAGACGAGGGCAAGGGCGTTGTGTTCATCTCTCATAAGCTCCAGGAGGTGATGGAGATCAGCGATCGCATCGTCGTCCTGCGCAACGGCAAGGTGAGCGGGCAGCAGATGAAGAGCGAGACGACGAAGGAAGAGCTGGCACGACTCATGGTCGGCCGCGACATCGTGGAGCTGCCTGCCGAGCTTACGGGAACGCCGAAAGAGGCGCTTCTTTCCGTTTCGAGCTTGGGGGCGGAGAACAATCAGGGAATTCAGGCACTGAAGGGTGTCTCGTTCTCGCTGCACGCAGGCGAGATCCTCGGCGTAGCGGGAGTTGCGGGCAACGGTCAAACCGAGCTCGAACAGGTCCTGTGCGGTGTCCGTTCGGCCACCTCCGGCAGTGTGCGGTATCACGGCCAAGAGCTTGCGAATGCGTCACCGAAGGAGATCATCGATGCAGGAATCGGCCGAATTCCCGAAGATCGAATGGAGGCAGGATTGGTGCTCGACCTGCCGCTCATGGAAAATCTGGTTATAGAGTTTTTCGATAAGGCCCCGTTCTCCCGGGGTATCCTGCTCAACTATCGGGCAATCGAGCGGGCGGCCGAAGAGCTGATGCGCGAGTATAGCATCAAGGCTGCAGGTGTCCACGAAGCAACTCGAACGCTCTCGGGAGGCAACCTACAGAAGGTGATTCTCGCACGTGTGCTCTCTCGAAATCCCGAAGTCATTATCGCCTCGCAGCCGACGCGAGGGTTAGACGTCGGGGCAGCGGAATACATACACAACAAGCTGCTCGAACAGCGCGAACGAGGTGCGGGAATTCTGCTCCTTTCGGAGGATCTCAACGAGGTCATCGCCCTGAGCGACCGCATCATCGCTCTGTATGAAGGGCGCATCATGGGCATTGTCCCTCGCAGCAAATTCGACCTCGAAGAGATCGGGCTCATGATGGCAGGCTCCACCACGGAGGATGGAAATGCACCTTCCGAAGTATAAGCTCGAAAAGCGGCTTCCCCCGCCGCTGTGGTTTCAGATTCTGACACCGGTCATTGCGGTTGTGATATCGCTCCTCATTTCTTCGATCTTCCTGCTGGCGATAAAGCAAGATCCCCTGCAGGCCTACCTCTACATGTTCCGAGGTGCTGTGGGATCGAAGTTCGCGTTTCTCGAGATGTTGGTAAAGGCAACGCCACTCATTCTGACCGGCGTCGCGGTCGCTCTCGCCTTCACCGCCAAGTTCTGGAACATCGGCGCCGAGGGCCAGCTCTATGCGGGTGCCTTCGCGGCGACGTGGGTCGGAATCATGAACCTGCCCTTGCCAGCGCCGCTCTATATTCTGGTTGTGGTTCTCGCAGGGTTCGCCGGAGGGGCGATCTGGGCCTTGGTGCCGGGCTATCTCAAAGCTCGCTACAAGGTCGATGATGTGGTGACGACGCTGCTCATGAACTACATCATGATCTACATTGTAGGCGGCATATTGAGCGGCCCTTGGCGGAATCCGAAGACCATGTATCCGGCTTCGGTCGAAATCGCTCAGAATGCCGATTTCCCGAAGCTCATAGCACACTCGCGGGTGCATTTCGGCTTGGTGCTCGCAGTGTTGGCCGTGATTGCTCTCTATTTCATCGTCAGGCGAACCCGATTGGGATTCGAGATCCGAGCGACTGGCACTAATGCGGGTGCCGCGAGGTTTTTGGGAATCAACACATTGAAGACGATCATCTACGTCGCGATGATAAGCGGCGGAATTGCGGGGATCGCCGGCGCCGGAGAGGTCGCCGGAGTGCAATACCACCTCATCCAGAGCATCTCACCAGGGTACGGATATGACGGGATCGTCATCGCCATGTTGGGACGGCTCAACCCGGCCGGAGTCCTGCTCTCGGCGATCTATTTCGCAATGATCATAACGGGCGCTCAGGTCATGAGCCGTTCGTTGAATGTTCCGCCCTACATTGCTTCGGTCATCCAGGGTGTCACCCTCCTGGTTATGCTGGCGATGCTGCTCTCCTTCGAGTACCGCATAAGGAGGGAACGATGAGCGATTTCCTGACAGTCACCTTCTGGGTTGGGTTCTTGGCCGCAACCATTCGGTTGGCCACACCCCTCATTCTCGCCACGCTGGGAGAGACGTTCGCCGAACGGTCGGGAGTGCTCAACCTCGGGATCGAAGGTACCATGATGTTCGGAGCGCTTGCAGCCTTCCTTACCACCTATTTCACTCACAGTCTGTGGCTGGGAGTGCTCGCTGCCGTGGTTTCGGGGATGGTATTCGGGCTGCTTATGGCATTTCTCGCCGTCACTCTCGGGCTGAGTCAGCATGTATCCGGACTCGGGATTACCATTTTGGCGACCGGCCTGGCCTACTACCTGTATCGCGCGGTCATAGGCTCGCCGACGGTACCTCCGCATGTCGACTCCTTCAACACACTGCCCATTCCACTATTGTCGAAGATACCCGTGGTCGGACCGATTTTCTTCGACCATTTTGCGCTCACCTACATTGCGTTTCTCCTGGTACCGGTTGCCGGCTACGTCATCTATCGGACCACATACGGTCTGAGCCTGAGATCAGTTGGCGAGAATCCCGAAGTGGCCGACTCGGTGGGAATCAGCGTGCATAAGATACGCTACTCTGCGCTCGTCATCGCAGGTGCGCTCATGGGGCTTGCCGGCTCGTTTTTCACGCTCGCGGAGTTCAATCTTTTCCTGTTCGACATCGTCGGCGGACGTGGATGGGTGAGCATCGCTCTCGTGATCTTTGCAAACTGGATCCCTGTGCGGGTGCTCTGGGGCGCCTTGCTCTTTGGCGGAGTCGATGCGATTGGATTGCGCCTCCAGGGAACGTCGATAGGGATTCCTTTCCAGATCTATCTAATCCTACCCTATCTTCTGACGATCATCATGCTCATTCTCATAGCGCGAAACGCATCCTACCCCAGTGCAATGCTGAAACCCTACAGGAGGGAGTAGAGAAATGGCAGACCTCGAACTGTCCCCCGCTCGGGTCGACGCGATCGCCAAGGTAACCGGAGAGGCCTGCTTCGTCGACGACCGCAAGTTTCCCGGAATGCTCACCTGCGCAGTGTTGCGCTCGACCGAGGCTCATGCGAAGATCCGATCCATCGACACACGGCGTGCCGCGAAGGCGGAAGGTGTGGAGGCGGTCATTACCGGTGAAGATTGCCGTGATTACGTCATTGACCTCGGCATCGGTGACCAGCATCCGCTGGCGGTCGGAAAGGTTCGCTACGTCGGCGAACCGGTTGCAGTCGTTGTCGCTCACGACAAGTGGGCAGCACGGGATGCTGCCGACTCGATATCGGTTGAGTATGAACGGCTCGAGCCGGTCCTGACCGTCGAGCAAGCGCTTGCCGACAACGCTCCGTTGGTCCACGAAGATCAGGCCTCCTACCACCGGCAGGGCGCCTACTACGAAGAAGGAACGAACATCTTTCACCACTACCGATTGAGGAAAGGAAGCGTCGAGGCAGCGATACAGAAGTCCGATTTCGTGCTCGAGAATACCTTCCGGATGCCTCACCGCGCACACGCCCAGCTCGAGCCGCACGGTGCCGTGGCACGATGGACGCGCGAAGGAAAGATAGAGATATACTCGAGCACTCAGTCTCCGTTCTTTGTTCGAAATACGCTTGCGGCGATTTTCGGTCTTCCGAGCTCGGACGTCCGTGTGCTCGTCGATTACCTCGGAGGAGGTTTCGGCGGGAAGTCCGACGTGACGATCGAGCCGCTTCTGGCAGTCGTAGCGAAACATCTTCGCGGCCAGTGGTTGAAGCTCGTCCTCTCGCGCGAAGAGGTTTTCGTGGGAACCGTTGTCGGCCGCGGCGCGAAGGTGGTCGTAAAGTCCGGCTTCAATCGAGACGGGCGAATCATTGCTGAAAAGATTCAACTCTACTTTGCAGCGGGGGCCTTCGGAAGCTATGCTATGCATGTCGTAACGGCCGGCGGCTATAACTGCAACGGGCCGTACGACGTCGAGAACGTCGAGTCGGACTCATACGGGGTATACACGAACGCTCCGCCGGTCGGCGCGTTTCGCGGCTACAGCCATCCGGAGACCCACTGGGCTATCGAGCGACAAAGAAACCTCATCGCGAAGAAGTTGGGAATGGATCCTGTGGATCTGCGAATGAAGAATATCCTTCGTCCTGGCTCCGTAAACAACCTCGGACAGACGATCGAAGAGCACAATGGCAATCTCGCAGGCTGTATCGAGGCCGTGCGTGAGAGGCTGAGCGACACTGCGCTCGCCGAGGTGGCCGAGCAACATCCAGAGTTTGCCGTCGGCCGCGGTATGGCTGCTCTCATGAAATCCCCGGTCATGGCCACCAATGCGGGGTCGTCGGCTATCGTTCGATTCAATGAGGACGGCAGCGCCGATGTCGCCTGCAGCGGAGTCGAAATGGGGCAGGGGACGAAGACTGCGCTCGCTGAAATCGCCGCGAAGGCACTCTCACTGCCACTTTCGCGGATTCGAATGAAGACATCTATCGACACCGACATCTCGCCCTACGGTTGGCAGACGATCGGAAGCACGACGACATGGAAGAGCGGGATGGCGATTCTTGACGCGGCGCGGAAGGCGATTCTGAGGATCAAGGAGAACGCCTCGCTCGTTCTGGGAGTCCCGGCCGACCGACTCGAATACGATGGTGAGCGAATATCCGCAACCGATGCACCCGAGAAGACCATCGATGCTCGCATGGTCGTCTTCGGTCACATGAGCGAGAACGGGCTCGTAACCGGCGAGCCGGTCCAGGCCTACGGAACCTATATGCCGCACGGCCTCACCTATCCGGATCCCGAGACGGGTAGGGGGAACTCGGCACCCGAGTACACCTTTGGTGCACAGGGTGCCGTTGTAGGCGTTGACCGCGTAACCGGAGAGGTCAACGTTCTACGTCTCATTACGGCGATCGACGCCGGAAAGGTCATCAACCCCGTTCTTGCGAAGAACCAGATCATCGGAGGAATGATCATGGAG
>Ga0315535_1002276_pt1 | contig 12356 bp, 8 predicted proteins | sample SalMarSW160220MG_2_FD_203092 | JGI IMG/M metagenome (GOLD analysis project Ga0315535, IMG submission 203092) | Salt marsh sediment microbial communities from the Plum Island Ecosystem LTER, Massachusetts, United States - Salt Marsh Sediment SW1602-20 ...
TAAATCCATGATCAATTAAAAATCCAGGCTAAGTGAAAGATAGAACATCCTGGGCTGAACCTCCATATTCTCTATTCCCCAGGCCCAGTCGAGACGAATGAAATACCCCAGCAGTACGGTCCGAACGCCAACTCCGTATCCTGCCACAATGGGATCCCTGTTTGCATCAAGGGTGATGGTCATGGGGCCGTTGGTGATCACCTCCTGATCCCAGGCATTCTCCCCGGTAAATGGATGCAATCCGCTCCACGCCGTTCCCACATCGGCAAAGCCAACCACCTGGAAATTATTCAAAAATCCGGATGAAAGCGGGTGCCCTGCCACATACCTGAACAGGGGCAGCCTCAGCTCCGTATTGTAAACCAGAAAGTTGCTGCCGTTGCGAATGTTCTGGGAAAATCCCCTCACATTGGTCGCCAGTGCCTGATAGGCGTAATTTCTGGTGTAATCAATGGCAACAGACTGATTAAATGTTGGTATCCGTGATTGGAAAAGATTGATCCAGTTATCCACACTCCCCAGGTAATAGATCAACGGGCTTCTGCCGAATGAAGTGCTCCCTGCAAGCCGGTTGGCCCAAATCAGCGTCCTGTGGATCTTGATGTAATGGCGGAAATCGCCCCCGATCACAAAAAGATCCGATTTGGACTGGTTGATCTGGCGGTAAGCCTCTCCAAAAACCTTGAGCCGGGTGCCGCTATAGAGGTTGGTACCGAGAACCCTGGTATTATCAAATATCAATTCACCCTTCAGTCCGCCCCAGACTTTGCTATTGGAAGGGAGGTTCAGGTTGTTGATATCGGTGGAAAGAAACACCGTATTGTCATGTCTGAAGGATACGGTTCCTTTCACAGCCAGGGTCTGGCTGAATGGATATTTCAGGGATCCAAGCAACTCATGGGTATAGGTCTTGATGTTCGCATCATAGGTGTAGTTATCGTAGGTGTAGTTCTTGAAAACCTGTCTGTGGAAAACCACCTGTTTATCCAGCCTCTTTTTCACATTTTCAAAACTGAGCAGGTATTCATTGCTGTCAAAATCAGTGGCAAAACGGACACCTCCTGTAAGGCGGTAATCTTCAAACAGGTCATTGGCACCCACTTTGAAAAGCAGGTTCAATCCCGGGTTATAATAGAAAGCACCGCCGGTGAATGCCTGGTAAGAGGCATTCAGAAAGCTGAAATCGATCTGGTTGACCAGCTTATCAGGATAGAACGCCACCTGGTAGTCAATGTACATCATCTTGTCGTTCTGGGTGGAGTCCAGCACAAGGTTCAGGTTCCTGCTTCGAAGCTGGTTGTTGTAATAGTTGAGCTTCTCACGTTCGAAAATGTAGTTGTTGATATCGATTCTGAACTCCTGGAGCTCGATGGTATCTCCGTCGTGGACCAGCTGGTTGTCTGCAATGTCCTTCATGGATACCACCTTTTTCTCAATATGATGAATGGAGTCCTCACGCATCAAACGATCCACATGCCTGTCCCGGTAAGATGTGGGTTCCAGCTTATTCCCAAAAACCGGTTCCAGGTTCATGGGGTATTTATACATATGGTACCTGCTGTCGTTATATACAATTTCTGCGATTTCCCCGGTCTCCGTATTGATATCCTGTGATAGAATGTTGCGGCTGTAATTGGTCAGGGGATAGCTATTTGCAAAATACCGGTAGTGAATGGTGGTATCCACCAGGCTGATCAAACTGTCGTATTCTGCATAATAGCGGTTGACGATCCCGTTCTTGTCACTCAGGTAAAAAAACTCATTTTTCCCCGGTGAGAGTGGCTGTGTGTGATTGATATAGTTGCCTTCGGAGATTCGTTGAAGAACCTCTCCTTTTCCGGCGTAATCATATACAAATATGGATTGAGCTGTGGTGGTGTTGTTTTCCGGATCATTGACGGCATAGAGGGTATCCAGTCTTCTGTTGGATACAAAAGAGATATTGCTCATGTTGTTGATGAAGCGGGGGTAAAAATCATCGGCCAGATCGTTGGTGATACGTTCATTGGTGGATGAGGCTATATCGAATACCCAGATGTCTGTCTGCCCTTCAACAACCGCCGAGAATACCAATTTCCTGGCATCATGGGAAAAACTCATATCCAGGACTTTTTCGAAATAGAGCAGGTTCCTGGTGGTGATCACTTTCGTCTCCAGGTTATAAAAATGAACCTTTAATAATCCCTCTTCTTCGGTGATAAAAGCGAGAATCCGGGAAGTTGGATGCCAGGCTATTTCAGGAAATGAGTAGTCATTGATCTGATCCAGTTTGTATCCCTTTTTATAGATTCGTTCTTTTTTGCCGTTCTGGTCGTACCGGATCCAGATCTTGTATTGCCCTTTCTGGTTGGTTACATAAGCCAGTTTGTTTCCGTCCGGACTGATCCTGATATTCTGGTATACCCTGTTTTTATTGGGCCTTTTCAGCACTTCGCCCTGATCGGGCAAGCCGGCGTTCTCCACATCGGTGGTGTAGAGACCCAGGTAATAGGCTGTCCAGTCCATGGAGAGTTCCTTGAGCTTCGTGCCCAGCACATAGAGGAAACCGCTATCAGCGTTTTTATTGATCTTGGTGATGTAAAGGATCTGGGGAATAATCGCCACACCATACAGGTCGGCTATATATTTCCAGAATGAATGTCCTGCATAAATGGCATCATCATCCTCAAGGTTCACGAATTTGCGGTATTTGCCTGAGACAATCCCGTCTTTTACCCGGTTTTCCAGATCGTAGTCCCATGGATTGGAAACAAAAGAAATTAAACCTTGCAGATACCAGTCCGGAAGATTAATGATGGTACTATTGGCTATGTTGTCCCTCAATCCGTTCCCGAACATCATTTCGGTCACCAGAACCTCCGCAATGGCCGCTCTGATCTGACGTTCAAAATTCACATGGTCCCCGTCAAAATAGAGAAAGACCTTGTTCTGATTGATCTGGGTGGTACCCCCGATATTATACTCTTCGTTTTCCGATTTCAATCCGATGTTGCTCTGACGGTAATCGGACATTTTGTTGTAGGTGAGAAAGATCAGGCGTTTCTCTATCTCATAATCGAAGAACCTTTCAATCAGTGCCAGCTCCTTCTCTACAAAATCAGCCACATACAAGGAAAGATCGGTACCATGCTCATAAGAGTAGACATCAAATCTATCAAACCGGTAGAATTTATAGTAGCGTTCATTGTACTGAACCCGGTTCTTTCCGAAGGTCATTTGCATCCCGTTGTAAAACTGGGCAGATACCTCCACAGAACCAAGCAGCAGAAACAACAGGATTCCTATGCGCACAGTGCTTCTCATTCCCTTTTTCGGAGATCTAAAAGTAAACATTATTAGCCACAAGTCTGTTCAAATTCCCGGCCTGAAATTTGCATGTTCATAGATACCTCAAAAATTATGCAACCAATTGTAGATTTTTTGTGTTAATTTTATGCGTCGTATCCCAAAATATATTTGACTAAATACCGAATAAGATGAAATATCTGATTTTGTTATGCTGTCTGACCGGGCTTCTGTTACCGGTCAAAGGACAAACAGTTCAACCAAAAATATCTTTTGAAAAGAATATCCACGATTTCGGGAAGTTTGCTGAGGAAGGCGGCAACGTTACTTATTCTTTTGAATTTGTGAATACAGGAGGAGAGCCGCTTATTATTCAGAATGTTACAGCCTCATGCGGATGCACGGCCCCCAAATGGTCCCGTGAACCAGTACCCCCGGGAGCAAAGGGATTTGTGGCTGCTACTTACAATCCGGCTGGCAGGCCCGGGCCTTTTAGAAAATATGTCACTGTTATATCCAATGCAGAACCGGCAAGTGTGAGACTGACCATAACCGGTGAGGTGACTCCAAAAGCCCGCACGATTGAAGACGACTACAGGTATGCCATGGGGCCGATTCGCCTGAAATCGAATCACATGGCTTTCGGAAATCTTAAAAACACCAAGGCTTCAGAGCAAAGGCTTGAGATTGTAAACACCTCTGAAGAACCTGTTACCATCGAATTCGAACGGGTCCCCGGACACATCTCCATCAGGAGTGAACCCGCTTCACTTAAACCCGGAGAAAAAGGCGAACTGGTTGCCTCCTATGATACCCCAAAGCGAAATGACTGGGGATTTGTGATTGACAGAATGGGATTGAAGATCAACGGGGTATCAGAAAGGAATTACAACCTGGTGGTCAGTGCCAACATCGAGGAGGATTTTTCCGGACTTTCCGAAGCGGAGCTGGCCCAGGCCCCTGTACTCAGTGTGGATGACCCTGAATTCAAATTCGGCCAGATCAAACAGGGGGAGAAGGTGGAGCATGTCTATGTGCTGACCAATTCCGGTAAATCGGATCTTTACATTCGCAGTGTAAAAGCATCCTGCGGATGCACAGCCGTACAACCTGAGAAAAATGTGATCACTCCCGGTGAGTCTGTAAATATCAAAACCGTATTTAATTCAGCGGGCAAGACAGGAAGCCAGAATAAAACGGTTACCATCATCACCAACGATCCCAGAAACAGCAAAATGATCCTCTGGGTGAAAGGAGAAGTCATAAAAAGTTAAAAGCCCTAGAGTAACGCGATTATCGCTTCTTTGAGCTCTTCGCCGTGTAGTTTCTTTGCCCTGATGATGCCGTCCCTGTCAACCAGAACGGTGTGGGGAATGGACGGTACTCCATATAGCCGGGAACCTTCGCACTGCCAGCCTTTCACATCTGAAATGTGGTGCCAGGCAAGTTTGTCATCATCAATGGCTTTCAGCCAGCTTTCACGGTCGTTGTCAAGTGAAACGCCGAGGATTTCCAATCCCTGCGCATGGTATACGTTGTACAATTCAACCAACTCCGGGTTGGATCTCCGGCAGGGTCCGCACCAGCTTGCCCAGAAGTCGATCAGCAGCACATTCCCATTGTGAACCTCTGATACTTTCAGCATCTCCCCATCCGGTGTTTCCAGTCCGAAATCTTTGTAGGGTTTCCCAACAACCACATCTTTCTGTTTCTCCATGATCCCAAACATGTATTTATACTCCTCCATCTGGTGAAGCGGTGTGGCCAGTGCGTTGAGGACTGCTTCAAGGTCCTCTGTTTCATAGGTATAGAAGGTGCCTCTCAACAGAAGGACGGATACATAAGAAGACATATTCTCTGCAATATAGGCCGAATCAATCCTGTCTTTTTCTTCATTGATCGAATAATATATGTTCAGAATGCTGTCTGTAGCTGCCTGGTCTTCCGTTTCCGATGCAGCATAATAGGCCTCCAGTATGGAAGAGAGCCTGCCTTCAAAAGAGCCGGTCAGTTCGTTGTAAGCATTCAAGTCATTCTGGGCTTTGCTGGTGGTCTCGATCAACGGTTTTTCAATGGTACCCGAGATGCTATATTCGGCATTTTCCATCAAAAGCCTGAGACTCCCTTTTTCCCCTTTTACGGAGAGATACATGGTACGAACTCCCTCAATACTTCCTGACAGAACAGCCGGAATTCCGGGCTCCACATGCGCAGAGTCAAATCCGACAAATTCACGGTTCACCTGTGCAGAAAGAATGATCCATTTGCCTTCAGTCCCCTCCAGATCCAGTTTGACGGTATAACTGCCGATGGGTTGATTGCAGGATTGAATAGCCAGAACAGCCAGGAATAAAATGGTTATTTTACGCATCGCAAAAGTTGAAATTTTTCAAGCGCAATGATACAATTATTTATCAATTAGGGGAATAGTCAGAAGGCTCAAGAATGTGATTTATATTTGTTCAAAATAATGGATGCGGCCATGTAGGAGGTAATCCGGCCTTCAGAAATCTGTGTTTCCAGATCCTTCAGTTCCTTTTGCATAACCGGATCGCTGAAAACCTGGCTGTATATTCCTTCCCTGATGGTTTCATACATCCAGTAGCTGGATTGCTCTTTCCGCCTGCTCTCAAGATACCCGTTTGAGGTCAAAGCGTTTCTGTATTCCTGTATCATCTCCCAGATTTCTGCGATTCCCGAATTGTAAAGGGAAGAACAGGTATTCACACGGGGAACCCATCCGGATCGTGAAGTTGGAAAAAGGTGGAGTGCGTTGGTAAACTCGGCCTGAGCCCTGCGGACTCTCTGGATATTGTTTCCGTCTGCTTTGTTGATTACAATCCCGTCGGCCATCTCCATGATCCCCCTTTTTATTCCCTGAAGTTCATCACCTGCTCCGGCAATCATGATCAGGAGAAAGAAATCCACCATTCCGTGGACTGCAGTTTCTGACTGTCCCACGCCAACTGTCTCCACAAACAGAGTGTCAAATCCTGCTGCTTCGCAGAGAATCATGGTTTCACGTGTTTTACGGGCCACACCTCCAAGGGTGCCACCGGAGGGGGAGGGCCTGATATAAGCATCTTTGCAGCTGGCAAGTTCTTCCATTCTGGTCTTGTCCCCCAGGATGCTCCCTTTGGACCGTTCGCTGCTTGGATCAATGGCCAGAACGGCAAGCTTTCCTCCCTGTTCGATGATGAATTTCCCCATTGCTTCGATAAAGGTGCTTTTCCCGGCGCCCGGCACACCGGTAATACCAAGGCGGAATGCATTTCCTGAATAGGGGAGGCATGAAGCAATCAACTCCTGTGCTCTGTCCCGGTGATCGGGCAGGGAACTTTCCACGAGCGTGATGGCACGGCTCAATAGACTGATATCACCTGTCAGGATTCCTTCCAGCAGCTGGGAATTGGATTGAGACCCTTTTCTTACTTTCCTGAGTCGTTGAACAGCCTCCCTGCTGACCGGATCAGGTTGTGAAACACCTTCAGAAACCGATAGTGCTGATTTATTCTTTAGAGGTCCGGACATGAACTCAGGGGGCATATTTCATCTTGAAGTATTCGTAAGTTGTAAATTGTGCCCTGACATCAGGGCCTTTGGTAATGATCCTGTTGTTCATCAGTTTATCATCAATCTCACAGGCCTTCACATTATCGGACAGCTGGATGTTCAGAATATCCAGCAGCTCTTTTTTGGCATCCGGATCATATACGGGGAAAACACATTCAACCCGTCGCCTCAGGTTCCGTTTCATCCAGTCGGCCGATCCCAGGAAAACCTTGTGGTCCCCGTTGTTGAGAAATACAAAGATGCGAGCATGTTCAAGATAGCGGTCAACGATCCGGATCACCCTGATGTTTCTGCTGTAAGATAGTCCTGTTTTCAAGGTACATACCCCACGTATAATCAGGTCCACCTTCACACCGGCCTCGCTGGCCTTATACAGGCTGTCAACCATTTCTCCATCCTGAAGTCCGTTCATCTTCAAAAGGATATAGCCAATTCCACCCTTTTTTACGTTGGTGATCTCCTGGTTGATCAGCTTGAGAAAGGATTGGACCATATTGAACATGGGTACAAGGATGTGTCTGAATTTCGGTTGGAAATTCTGGTCTTCAAGGATCCTGTAAAGATTTTTCACATCCCTCACCACCTCAGGGTTGGAAGTGAACAAACCATGGTCACCATAAAGCCTGGCCGTCTTTTCGTTGAAATTGCCGGTGCCCAGGTAAGCCTGGTCTCCATGCGTGGATCCCCTTTTCCTGATCACCAGGGCTATTTTTGCATGGACTTTCAGATTGGGGATGCTGTATATAATACGGATGCCTGCTTTGGTCATTTCGTTGGCCCATTTCAGGTTGGCTTCCTCGTCAAACCGGGCCTTCAATTCAACAAATACGGTAACCTTTTTGCCGTTAACCGCCGCATCAATGAGCGAGTTGACCACAACAGAATGGTCCGAAACCCTGTACTGGGTTGATTTAATCTCTTCTACCGTGGGGTCCAGGGCTGCTTCGCGGAGGAACCTCAGGTAATGTTCAAAGGGCTGATAAGGTACACTCAGTAAAAAATCCATTCTGCTGATCATGGCAGCGATGGGTTTTTCCAGGTTGACCAGCACTGGATTGGGTATGGGAGGCAGGTTTTCAATCTCCATGTCAGGATAGAGCGGATTAGGAAAACTGAAGAAATCCCTGAAATTATGCCTGCTGCCTCCCATGACCATGATATCCTTTGAAATGTGGAAGGAGGAGGTAAAGTATTCCAGTACATTTTCCGGCATTTTCCGGTCGAACTGGAACCGGTTGGGTTTGCCCACCGAGCGAACACTTCTGATCCGGTCGATGGCTTCAATCAGATCATCCCCTTCATATTCATCATATTCCATATCGGCATCCCTGGTGAGCTTTATGGAGTACCAGTTCACAACCTTGTAACCCGGAAAGATAGAATCTATATGCCGCATGATCACATCTTCCAGGAACATGATGTAGTGTTCTCCGTCTTTTCCTGGCAACTCAATAAACCTGTTGAAATTGTGATCGGTGGGGATCTTCACGATGGCGTACCGTTCACGCTGTTTTGCCCCCTGTTGTTTTTTACTCACCATCTCCATGGCCATATAAGGATGCCCTGTTTTCAGGAACGGCCTTACCTTCTTTTTAACCATCAATACCGGTTGTATGGAAGTAATGATGTTGGAATAAAATACCTCACTGATAAAATCCTTCTGCTCTGTCGACAACCGGTCCTTCTCATTGACCACGATAATGTGATTCTTCCTCAGTTCCGGAAGGATCTCCTCCTCGAAAATGAGGTGAAAGATAGATTGCTGGTTGGTCACAATTTCATTGATCTTCCTTATGATACCAGCCGGATCAACCTCCCTGAAGTGCTCTACAGGAAACTCCTTTTCATGGCGGAGCATATGTTTGTAATAACTGACTCTTACCTGGTAGAATTCTTCTGTGTTATTGGAATAAATAGCCAGGAACTTGATCCTTTCATACAGGGGAAGGGTTTTATCCATGGCCTCCTGCAATACCCTGAAGTTAAAAGAGAGCCAGCTAATGTCTCTGTTGAAGTATTCGTATTTGCCCATAGAGTCTGATTCGGAGTATAAAGGTAGCGATAGTTTAAGAAATCCATGCAATCTATGCAGCATCGGCCAAAAAACAGCTGACTGAATATATTGTCATTGTTCCTGATTTTCTTATTTTTATAGAAAAACCTCAACGCATGGACATTTTATCTGACCCCGCAGTCATCTGGTTCCTCATCGGGCTTGGAATGCTGTTCCTGGAACTTATCCTTCCCGGTCTGGTCATTCTGTTTTTTGGCGCGGGAGCCTGGGTAACAGCCCTCGTATGTGCACTTTTTGATATCAACCTGAATGTACAGATCCCCATCTTTCTCGTGGCCTCTCTCCTGGGGCTGGTGCTGTTGCGCAAATATCTGAAAAAACGTTTCTTCGGAAAAAAGGACGAGGAGGCCCAGGACCAGTTGGAGGAATTTATCGGAAAAAAGGCCAAGGCCGTGGAAGATTTTAAAGATGGTTCCGGCCTGGTCGAGTTCAAAGGGACCCGCTGGTCAGCTTCCAGTAATGCACCAGTGAAAAAAGGATCGTGGGTAACCATTGTGAGCAAAGAAAGCCTCATCCTTCAGGTCAAGCCTGACTAACCCTCTTACCGGAACTTGTGGCTTCCACAGTAACGACTTTCACCTTTTACCTTTATAACTATAACCTTATTAAATGGAAATGAACGCATTAACACTCGTATACGTTGGATTGATTCTTCTGGCGCTTATTATCCTGTTTTCTTCAATCAAAGTAGTACCTCAGAAAAGGGCTTATATTGTGGAACGACTTGGCAAATACAGGCTCACGCTTGTGGCCGGGTTCAATGTTCTGGTGCCGTTTATTGACCGGATCCGGTACCGTCACACACTGAAGGAACAGGCCATTGATGTGGCTTCCCAGATCTGCATTACCCGTGACAATATCTCCGTGGAAGTAGACGGGATTCTCTATCTGCAGGTCATTGATGCAGCCAAGGCTTCTTATGGCATCGATAACTACCAGTTTGCATCCATCCAGATCGCCCAGACCACCATGCGAAGTATCATCGGTAAGCTGGAACTGGATAAAACCTTCGAAGAGCGTGAAACCATCAACAACAGCATCGTCTCCGCCGTTGATAAAGCCAGTGATCCATGGGGTGTAAAAGTAACCCGGTATGAAGTGAAGAACATCATTCCACCCCAGAGCATCAAAGATGCCATGGAGAAGCAAATGAGGGCCGAACGGGAGAAGCGGGCTGTGATTGCCGAATCGGAAGGTGAAAAACAGGCCAAGATCAATGTGGCAGAGGGATCCAAGCAGCAAGCCATCAAAGTGTCGGAGGGTGAAATGCAAAAGCGGATCAATGAGGCTACAGGAAAGGCTTCCGAGATTGAGCAGGTGGCTAAAGCCACAGCCAACGGGATCAGGTACATCTCTCAGGCCATCAATGAAAAAGGTGGCAGGGATGCGGTGAACCTGAGGATTGCTGAGCAGTATCTGACAGAGTTCGGTAAACTGGCCAAGGAGTCCAATACCATGATCATGCCATCCAACCTGACTGATATTTCGAGCATCATTGCCACTGCCACGAAAGTGTTCGAGGCCACCAAAGAGTAAAAGACTATTTAAGCTTTGCTTTCTGGTAAACCGGCCATCCTGATTTCACCCGATAGATCAACAAGATCATAGAACCAGGGCTGCCCACCTTTCAAGTGAGGCGGCCCTTCTTTTTGGTGTGTCCGGCATGGTTGTTCACAAAAACCGGATGATTCCATCCTATAATTATAAATATAGTTATACATTTGCCCGTTCATTTATTAAATTTTTGGGAAGTTGGAATTATTGAGGCGAAACAGATACAGATTCTTCCTGTTCATTGGAGGATCCCTTGGCATAACCGTTCTGGTGCTGCTTTTTACTGGAGGCATGAAACCCATGGAGGAATCCGGTTCGCCTCTGGAAACTGTTGAGGAATCAGGATTTGAACAGGCCACAACAATTTCAGCGGTTCCCGAAATCCCCCCGTTCAGGGATTTTATTCACTATATGGAAGGGGAGCTTGACAGCAGCCATACAGTGGGTGCTGCCTATGCCATGGTTCAGGGAGGTCAGGTGAGGTACATCAGCACCTTTGGAGAGAGATCCGTGGGGAGCGGGGAGGAAGTGAATGAGCATACCCTGTTCCGGCTGGCATCGGTTTCAAAAGGTTTTGCAGGTACACTGGCCTGTTTGCTGGAACAGGAAGGAGTGTTTTCATTGGATGACCGGGTATTGGATCTCTATCCCGGATTCAGGCTGAAAGACAGTGCGAGCACCCATGGGATGACCCTCAGGAACCTGCTTAGCCATACCACAGGATTGGTTCCCTATGCATTCGACAATCTGGTTGAGGAAGGCGAAACGTTGCCGCACATTGTGGACAGGCTTCATGAGGTGGATATCTCTGCTCCCCCGGGCACCCTGTATGGGTACCAGAATGTTACGTTCAGCATGCTGGACCCCATTGCAAGAAGGGCCACTGGAACTCCCTATCAGGTGCTTATGGATCAGATGATTTTTAAACCCTTGCACATGGAAGATGCATCGGTAGGCCCGGTGGAAATTACGCCTGATCTCAATATGGCCAGTCCCCATGTGCGCGGACGTGACGGATACATTGCGCTGAATCCCCATGAAGGGTATTATAATGTCCTGCCTGCTGCCGGAGTCAATGCCAGTATCACGGACATGGGGCAGTGGCTCCTGGCCCTTCTGGGCCATCAACCGGGGGTCATCCCCGAAGAAGTGCTTGAAACCCTTGGCGAACCGGTCATTTATACCCCGCTGAAATACAGGTATACACGTTACTGGAAACCTTTCCGGGAACGTTACTACAGTCTGGGTTGGAGGATCTATCAGTACAGGGGCGAAAAGATCGTCTATCATGGAGGGTATATACGCGGTTACCGGGCTGAAATAGGATTTTGTCCCGGGGAGGACATTGGGATTGTATTTCTTCAGAACTCACCCAATAATCTGGCTTCGAAAGTTGTTCCCCGGTTTTTTGATATCTACATGGACTACCGGGAAGGATTGCAGGGCCCCGATTCAATTTCATACCAGAAATAATTATAAAAATAGTTGTATTACTATAAAAATAGTTATATAATTGTGAAATGAAGGAATTGACAAAGGCTGAACAACAGGTCATGCATCACATCTGGGAGTTAAAAAAAAGTTTCCTGAAGGATATTGTTGATGCATTTCCCGAACCACGTCCCGCATACACCACCATATCAACAGTGATCCGTGTCCTTGTGAAAAAGGGATTTGTGGGATACAATACCCATGGAAAGATCCATGAATACCATGCCAGGATCTCCAGGCAGTCCTATTTCAGGACTCACGTGAAGTCGCTTATAAACAATCACTTTGACGGATCGGTGGTGAGTTTTGCATCATTTTTCACCGGTGACGAGGCGATGAATGTGGGTGAACTTGAGGAGATACGGCAATTGATCGATCA
>Ga0315535_1002277_pt1 | contig 12354 bp, 12 predicted proteins | sample SalMarSW160220MG_2_FD_203092 | JGI IMG/M metagenome (GOLD analysis project Ga0315535, IMG submission 203092) | Salt marsh sediment microbial communities from the Plum Island Ecosystem LTER, Massachusetts, United States - Salt Marsh Sediment SW1602-20 ...
GTCCAACGGGGCTTGCGGGCATGGTACCGCCCGCGGCGTCAGGGGAGGACCGGGGAGTCAGGCGAGCAGGCGCCGCTCCAGGTCGCGCATCGCGGCCTCCTCTTCCGCCTCGGCGTGGTCCCAGCCGCAGATGTGCAGTGTCCCGTGGATCGCCAGCAGACGCAGCTCGTCGCGCGCCTCCCAGCGCACGTCTCCCGTCTGCCCGCCCCGACCGGCGGCGGCCTGCTCGATCGCCCGCTCGATCGAGATCACGATGTCGCCGAGGTTGAGGCGGGCGCCCGGCGGCAGCACGAACGGGTCGGCCCCGGGCTCCACACCCGGCGGCCCCGCACCTTCGGCGCGGTCCGCATGATCGGGGAACGCCGCGGGCGGCAGCAGCGGGAACGAAAGGACATCGGTGGGACCGGTCTTGCCCATGTGCGACTCGTTGAGCAAGGTCAGCTCGACGTCATCGGACAGGATCAGGCCGATCGAGGCCGGCGACGGTGCGCCGGCGGCATCGAGCGCGGCGGCGACGGCCCGGGCGAGGATCGCACCCGGGACGAGCCTCGGGACGCCCTGACGCCACTCGAGATCGATCCGCCACGGGCCGAGATAGTTGCTGCGCACGACTACACGGTAGCGCGCGGTTCGTGGATGACCCACGCCGCGCCACCGGCACCACCCGGCCGGGGCACGGTATCTTCGAGGCCGTGAGCATCCGCGAGATCGTGCGCTTCGGGGACCCGCGCCTCCGCCTGCCGGGCCGCCCGATCACCCGCTTCGACGCCGAGCTCGCGACCCTCATCGACGACATGGTCGAGACGATGGACGCGGCCCCCGGGGCGGGCCTCGCGGCGCAGCAGGTGGGCGTCGACCTGCAAGTGTGCGTGATCCGCATCGACGACCACCTGTACGAGGCCGTCAACCCGCGGATCGTCCATCGCTCTGGCGAGCAGGACCTGTGGGAAGGCTGCCTGTCCCTGCCCGGGTACCGCGCCAACCGGCGGCGGGCATCGCACGCCGTGATGGTCGCCCAGGACCGCACGGGCCGCCGGGTCACGGTCTCGGGCCACGACTGGCTCGCGCGAGCGATCCAGCACGAGTTCGACCACCTGCATGGAGAGCTGTATACCGACGGCCTGCCGGAGGACGCCGAGATCATCCTCGATTCGGAGCTCAACCTCCGCCGTTCGGACGATTCGGAGACGGCCGACCAGGAAGCCGGCTGACGTACCGGACGGCCGCCACGCTGAGGCCGGCGCTCAATCGCTCCCGGAGGCCCGCCGCGACTCGAACTCGACCACCTTGTTCTGCGGGTATGCGATCCGCTGGTGGTACATCCCCAGCAGCTGCGACACGAACGCCTCGCGGATCTTCTCGATGTCGCGCAGGGTGAGGTTGCACTCGTCGAACTGGTCGTCGGCGATCCGCTCCTCGATGATCCGCGCCACCATCGCCCGGATCGCGGTCTCGTCGCGCGACGACAGCGACCGTACCGACGCCTCCACGGAGTCGGCCAGCATGATGATCGCGGCCTCCCGGGACTGGGGCTTCGGGCCCCCGTGGCGGAACTTGCGCTTGTCCACGGCGTCGGCCGCCTTGCGGCCCTCGGCCGTCTCGAGACCTCCGAACGGGGCGGCGGCCTGCTCCCGGGCGCGAGCGTAGAAGTAGGACATGACCGCCGTCCCGTGGTGCTGCGGGATGAATGCGATCAACGCCTTGGGCAACCCGGACCTGTAGGCGATGTCGATGCCTTCGCTGACATGACTCTTGAGCAGCTGCGCCGAGGTCGCCGGATCGAGCTCGTCGTGGATGTTCTGGCCGCCGGCCTGGTTCTCGATGAACGCGGCCGGGTTGGAGAGCTTGCCGATGTCGTGGTAGTAGGCGGCCACGCGAGCCAGCAGTGGATCGGCACCGATCACCTCGGCCGCCCGCTCGGCGAGGTTGCCCACCATGAGTGAGTGGTGGTACGTGCCCGGCGTCTCCACCAGGAGGCGCCGGAGCAGGGTCTGCGACGGGTTCGCAAGCTCCAGCAGCTGGAACACGGTCAGGATCCCGAACACCGACCCGAGCACCGCGAAGCTGCCCACGGCCGCGACCGCCGATCCACCGGCCGCCACCGCGGATGCGCCGAGCAGCTCGAGCAGCCCGCGGATGTCCCGGTCCCCCAGCAGGGTGAACACCACCACGACCGTGGAGCTCACGACGAACATGGCCACGCCGGCCTGGACGAACACCGCCAGTCGATCGCCGCGCCGGACCGTGACGATGCCCGCGATCCCGCCGAACATGATGTATGCGGCCAGCTCGAGGCCCGTGCCGTTGACCGCCGCTGCCAGCACACCCAGGAGCGCCATCAGCACGATCGCCGCGCCGCCGTCGAGCAGGACCGTGATCAGCATGCCCACCGCACCCAGCGGCAGCGCATACGGGAGCCAGGCACGCCCTGCCGTGAACTTGATCGCCACCACGGCAACCAGGAGGAGCAGCGCCAGCAGCAGCAGGACGTTGTTGCGATGCCAGAATTCGCGCCTGAACCGCCACGTCCAGATCAGCAGCAGCCCGACGATCAGCATCGACAGGACCACGAACCCGGCCAGTCGAGCCACGTCGAGGCCGCCCTCGTTGACCTTGAAGTAGGTGATCGCCTCCTCGGCCGCGGCATCCAGCCGGTCGCCCTTGCGAACGATGATGTCGCCACGCTGCCATACCGCCTGCACAGGCTGGACGGCGTCGGCCGCCTGCTGGCGGGCCGCGTCCGTCAGGGACTCCGAGTACGACGAGTTGGGCACGACCAGGGGCGAGATCAGGGCCGCCGCGAGATCACGCTCGTCGGCATTCAGGTCGCCGCCCATCTGCCCGGCCAGCCGGTCGCGCAGGGCGGCCACCTCGGTATCACGAAGCTCGGACCGCTCGGTGTTGACCAGGACCCGGGCTGCCTCGTTCCGGACCGCGGTCCAGCGGTCCGGCGTCAGCGCCTGGAGCGTCGCGCGAGTCGCCTTCTTGAGGGCCGGGATCGCCTGACCCAGCAGCGTCTGGCGGTACTCGGGCGTGACCGTGTCCCCGAACGCGGTGTCGATCAGGGACACCTCGCTGTCGAACGCCTTCGCCTGCGCGGCCGCGATCGCCGCGGCCTGCTCGGTCGTGTAGTCGTACTGGGGCTCGACCGCAGCGCTCGCCGCATCGCGCGCCTGCTTGGTGAGCACGGCGCTCTCATACTCGCCGGCGCGTGGCGCCACGACGTCCGCGGGCGCGGGCTTGCCCACCTCCAGCTGCGGCTGAGCCGGAAGGATGTCGACACCCAGGATCACGGACATCGCCGCCACCAGCAGGATGGATGCGGCGAGCAGCCGGAACAGGTCGCGACGGGTGAACTGGGTGGCGGGTTCGTTGGATGTGGCCAGCATGGGTCAGTCCCCCGGGCGGAGGCCCGTCAATGCTCCGTGTCGTGCGCGGCGAGATCGATCGAAGCCAGGGCCCTGGCAACGAGGCCCGATGTCAGCTTGCCATCGGCCCGTCCCCGGATCCTCGGGGACAGCCAGCCCATCACCTTGCCCAGGTCGCGCGCGGAGGCTGCGCCTGTGGCCGCGATCCCTTCCTCGACCAGGGCCTTCAGCTCGTCCTCGGTTAGCGCCTGGGGCAGGTAGTCCTGGAGGATCGCGATCTCGGCCTCCTCCTTGGAGGCCAGATCCTCGCGCCCGCCTTTACGGAACGCGTCCACGCTCTCGCGGCGCGTCTTCACCTCGCGCACGATCACGCCCAGCACCTCATCCTCGGTCAGGTCGGCGTGCCGCGCCTTCTCGAGGTTGTAGATGGTGTTCTGGGCCATGCGCAGCGTGTCGCGGCGGAGCGCGTCACGCGACCGCATGGCGGCGGTCGTATCGGCGTGGAGTCGTTCGCGAAGGGTCACCGGATGGCTCCTCGGGTGCCACGGCGTCGACGGTTCGACGGTCCGCGCCCGCGAGCTGCGCCGATGGTGGGGAACCGGGATCCCGGTCCCGGTCGACGCTGGGGCGTCGGGGCCATGGTCGCGCGGCCGGTCGATGCGACAGGTCGCGCTCCCGGGTGGCTCAGCCCTGGCTCGCGCGTGCGTTCTTCTTGCGCTTCGCTTCCTTGCGCTTCCGCTTCACCGACGGCTTCTCGTAGTGCTCGCGACGGCGAGCCTCCGCGAGGATGCCGCTCTGCTGGATCTTCTTGTTGAAGCGGCGGAGGGCGCTCTCGAACGTCTCGTTCTCACCCACTCGGACTTCGGCCAATCCCGGTTCACCTCCTCGGGCAGGGGTCTCGCACCCGCCTCCCGCGCGCGGTGCCCGGCGGCGCAGGAAGCGTCCCGGCCGCCCCTCATGCGCGAGCACGATGAGCCTGCCGGCAGGCGCGCGGAGTGTACGCGCGCACCGGGGAGGGGTCAAACGAGCCGAGACCAGCAGAGAGGCTGGGCCAGACTCGCCACTCGGAGCCTGGGCAGGGTTCGAGCCAGGACCTGGGGCTATTCCCGCCCACCGACGTCGAGCAGGAAATCGATCAGCCCGGCGAAGTAGGTCTCCTGGTCGTCGTACATCGCGAGGTGGCTGCCGTTGGGGCAGTGGAGATAGCGGCCATTCGGCAGGCGGCGTGCCATGTCCGCCATGAAGGCCGGGTCCATCGTGTCGTGCGCGGCGCCGATGACCAGCGTCGGGACCTCGATCCGGGCCAGGTCCTCGGTCCGGTCCCAGTCGAGCAGCTTGCCGCTCAGGCCGAGCTCGCTCGGACCCTGCATCGGCACGTACACGGCCTCGTTGATGTGATTCATCATCCGGACGACCGGGTCGGGCCACTCCTCGAACGGCATCCGGAGCACGTGGTGCACGTAGTGCTGCTCCATGAGCAGCGCCATGTAGCGCGGGTTGTCCGTGTCGCCCGCGGCCTCGAGGTTCTTGATCTCGGCCAGCGCAGCCTGGTCGATGGCCGGCATCAGCACGTCGTTCGCGTACGCGTTGTAGGCGGGACAGCTGGACATCATGTTCGAGATGACCAGACCCTTGAGCGCGTCGCCATGGTGCAGCGCGTACTCGGTCGCGAGCAGGCCGCCCCAGGACACGCCCGCCAGGAAGAAGTTGGTGCGATCCAGACCCAGCGCGAGGCGGACCTGCTCGACCTCGTCCACGAACCGGTCGAGCTCCCACAGGTCGGGATCGTCGGGCTGATCGCTGTAGAAGGAGCCCAGCTGGTCGTAGTAGTAGTACTCGATCCCCGCGGCGGGGAGGTAGCTGTCGCAGGCCTCGAACCCTTCGTGGGTGGCACCCGGCCCGCCGTGGAGGAGCAGCAGCTTGATGTCGGGGTTGTTGCCGTGGCGCTTCGTCCAGACCCGGAACTCGCCGTTGGGCGTCCGGATCGGGATCATGCGCGCGCCGCCGCTGAGCCGGTCGGGTCGCCCGGAATCGTCGAGGTACGGGACGGGGGCTTGCATGGCGACTCCTGCGAACGACGGCCTGGTCCGGGCCGATTCTTGCACCGGTCCGGCGAGCTCGCATCGGCACCCGTGAGAGGGCGGCGACCAGCCCGAACGAGTCCCGGCCCACCACATCGTCTGCGCCACGCTCCTCGCCAACGACCGCGGACGTACCTGGCAGCAGGTCCGCTTCTGACGCTTCGGGCGCCGTTCGATGCCGGCGCCGCGCGCTCGGCCCATCCCGGCGACAATGGGTCTGCCCATGTCCACCGCCCTCGAGCCGGATCCGAGCCCGCCTGCCCGCGCCTTCGACACCCCGACCATCGTGACGGTCGCGGGAGGGCACCTCGTCCACGACACGTACCCGGCGTTCGTCGGCGTGCTCCTGCCGCTGCTCATCCCCAAGCTCGGGATCAGCCTGGCCGTGGCCGGTCTGCTGGCGGCGACGTTCCGGGTGGCGACGGCCGTTCAGCCGATCCTGGGCGTGATCGCGGACCGCGCGGACACCCGCTACTGGATCATCCTGGCACCCGGGGCGACCGCGATCGCGATCGGGCTGATCGGGCTGGCCCCGACGCCCGCCGTCGTCGCGCTGCTGCTGGTGCTCGCCGGCCTGAGCTCGGCCGTGTTCCACCCGGCGGCCGCGGCACTGGTGACCCGGTCGTCGGGGACGCAGTGGGGTCGCGGAACGTCGATCTTCATGACCGGCGGCGAGTCGGGCCGAGCCATCGGCCCGGTGGTCATCGCCGCGGTGCTGTCGGTGGTCGGCCTGGGTTGGAGCTGGGTGGCGATGGCGCCCGGGATCGTGGCATCCGGGCTCCTGTACCTGCGCGTCGCCCACCGGCCTCAGGTGCACCTGCGGCATCCGGCAGGCTCTATCCGTGTCGCGCTGCGGTCAGTGAGGCGTGGGTTCCTGCTGCTCGCGGCCGCCGGCGCGATGCTTTCGATGGCGAGCGTCGGGATTCTCGTGTTCATCCCGACCTACCTGACCGGCGCGGGCGCCGAGCTCGTGCTCGCGGGTGCCGCGGTCACCGCATTCGAGATCGGCGGCGCGACGGGCGCGTTTATCGGCGGCACGCTGTCGGACCGGATCGGTCGGCGGCTGATGCTCGCCCTGGGTGTCGGCATCGGGTCGCCGCTCCTGATCCTTGCGCTCGCGATGCCCATCGGCCCTCTGACCCTCGTGGTGCTGGCGATCTCGGGCGTCGCCCTGCTCAGCGCGGGACCGGTCCAGCTGGTGCTCATGCAGGAGCTGCTGCCCGACAACCGGAGCGCAGCCGTGGGCTTGAGCATCTTCGTGATGACGCTGACCAGCGCGCTGGGCACGGTGGTGCTCGGGGCGCTGGGCGAGGCGATCGGTCTCCAGATGGCCCTGATCCTGGCGGCCGCCGCGGCACTGCTCGCGCTGCCGTTCATCGCGCTGCTGCCGGAGACCCGCCACGTGAGCGGCGCGAGGCTCTGAGCCCGTCAGCCCCGAGCCTTCGCGCGGCTCGCGGGGCGTTCCGGACGGACCGCCCGGCCTCGCGGCTCCTCGGCCACGCGGCCAGTCCTCGGCAGCGACTACGATCAGCCGCACGATGGACAGCCTGATCGAGCTCCTCGAGCGCGCCGCGCGCCGGTACGGCGCCCGAAACGCGCTGGGGCTGCGACGCGACGACGGGACCACCTACCACTGGTCGTACGAGGAGCTGGTGCGCCGAAGCCGGCTCGCGGCCTGGCGGCTGCGAGCGCTCGGCCTGCAACCGGGGGATCGCGTCCTCACCTGGTCGCCGTCCACGCCCGCGCTGCCGGCCGCCTACTTCGGGGCGATGTACGCGCGGCTGATCTTCGTGCCGCTCGATGCGCGGATGGCGCCTGACACGATCGGCCGGATCGTCGAGCGGTCGGGCGCCGTGCGGCTCCTGCTGGGCAGTGGTCGCGACGCGCCCGACCCCCGGGAGGTCGGCCTGGAGCGCTTCCCGACCACGCTGGTCGAGGACCTGGCGGCGGACCCGGACGGCAGCCTCCCACCCGACTGGGAGGCGCAGGTCGCCGGCTGGGAGCGGCCCACCCCCGACGAGGTGTTCGAGCTCGTGTTCACCTCGGGCACGACCGGCAATCCGAAGGGTGTGATGCTCGCCCACGACAACGTGCTGGCCGGGGTGTCCTCGTTCCACGGGATCATCAACCCGATGGAGCACCGGCTCGTGTCGCTGCTGCCGCTATCACACTCGCTGGAGCAGGCGGTCTCGCTCTACTACGCGCTCGACGTTGGCGCCGACATCCTGTACGTCCGCAGCCGCAACCCGCGGGTTATCTTCGACGCGCTGCGAGAGCACCGGGTCACGACGATGCTGCTCGTGCCCCAGGTCCTCGACCTGTTCTGGAGCGCGATCGAGCGCGAGGTCGAGAAGCGAGGCCAGGCGGCGACCTTCGGGCGGCTGCGCCGGATGGCTCGCTGGCTGCCGTACCGCGCCAGGCGGCGGCTGTTCCGTCGGGTTCATGAGCAGCTGGGCGGGGGCGTGCGGCTGTTCGCCACCGCCGGCGCTTTCCTGCCGCCGGCGCTCCAGCAGGCGTGGGAGGACCTGGGCGTCATCGTGCTCCAGGGGTACGGAGCGACCGAGACCGCTGCCGGGTCGTGCACCACGATGAACGACCATCCGCCGGGCTGCGTGGGCTGGCCGCCGAAGCCCGTCGAGATGCGGATCGCCGACGACGGCGAGATCCAGTTCCGCGGCCCCAGCCTGTTCAGGGGCTACTGGGAGGACCCCGAAGCCACCGCGGCCGCGTATACCGCGGACGGCTGGTACCGCTCTGGGGATCTTGGCCAGCTCGACGGCAAAGGCCGGCTCCATCTCCACGGCCGCAAGAAGGACATCATCGTCCTGCCCAACGGGTTCAACGTGTTCCCCGAGGACATCGAGAACGAGCTGCGCGTGGCCGGGCTCCGGGACTCGGTGGCGGTCGAGACGAAGCCCGGTCGGATCGAGGCAGTGGTGCTGGCGCCGCACCTGCGGGCGGCCATCGGCGCCGGCGATGCCGACGGTGCGGCCGACGAGCCGGCGGCCGATGAGGTCCGGCGCGAGATCGATGTCGCGATCAAGGCGGCCAACGCGTCGCTCGGCGCCAACCAGCGGATCGCGGGCTGGCGGCTGTGGCCCGAGGAGGACTTCCCGCGCACGCACACGCTCAAGGTGAAGCGCGATCGGGTCCGCGCCTGGGCGGCGGTGGACGCACCGACGCGGTAGGGCGCACCGGCGCTGTAGCGAGCGGATCTGCCCGCATCGGGCTAGCGGACGCGGCCTTCGCGCATCAGGGCGATGGTCCTGGCGACCCGGCGCGCCCTGGTCTCCGGGTTGCTCGTGCCCTCGACGCTCAGCGTGAACACGCGCTTGTTGCTGTAGGACAGGCCGTCGAAGAAGGCGCGGGCGACGGGGTCCGCCTCGAGCGCTACGGCGAGCTCCGGCGGCACCTCGACCTCGCGGGGCGCCGTGTCGAGCTCGAGCGTGACGTGGACCTCGTCGCCGGCCCGGAGGCCGGACGCCTCGCGGTGCACCGCCGTCACCCCGACCCAGAAGCCGTCGTTGATCGGGGCCACGGTGGATCGGTAGCTGTAGTCGTTCAGGGTCACCACGACGGCCGGACGCCGGCTACCACCGAGCGCATCGACGACGGCCTCGGGCACCTCGATCCCGCACGCGGTCTTGCCGGTCTGCTGGATGGTGGCGCGGAAGGTCTGGCTCATGGCGGGCAGTCTGGTGGCTCGATCAACTTCCGACGCCGACCCCCACCGTCTCGAGCGTCGCCGCCAGACGGGCGACGGATGGGTCGGGGGATACGGACGGTGACCAGGAGAAGAAGATCAGCGTCTGATCGAGGCGACGCAGCACGAACTGCGCGTCGCGCGGGTACTGCACCGCGCCCGTCCCCGACGCCAGATAGGCGGCGAAGTCGCGGCCGACCCGGGCAGCCTCGTCGGCCGAGGGCAGCTCGTAGATCACGATGTAGCCGTGATCTGGGTCTGACGGCAGGATCGCCTGGACCACGCGTCGCGGGACGTCGACGAGCGACGGGCTCTCCCCCGGTCGATACGCCGTCTGGGGAACCCGGACCTGGAACGAGGCCCGCTCCAGCGTGGCGACCAGGAGATCGTACGTACGCTGCGTTGCCTGGCCCGTGGGCGGGATGGTGGCGGCGGCCGTCCGGCCACCGGCCCCCAGGCCGAGCACGCTCGCGAGGACCAGCAGCCCGCCCACCACGAGGCTGCCGATCGCGGCCAGCGCGAACCAGATCGGCGGCCCGCCGCCGCGCCGCTGGTCGCCGGTGGCGTCCGTCGCGCTTCCTGACCCGTTCGATGCTGCCCCGCTCGATGTCGTCATCCGGGCGGCCAGGTCATCTGCCTGCCGCCCAGCAGATGGAGGTGCAGGTGATCGACGGTCTGCCCACCCGCGGGACCGACGTTGGCGACCAGGCGCCAACCGCCGTCGAGACCCTCCGCGCGGGCGAGCTCGGCGGCCGTGGCGAACAGGCGGCCGAGGAGCGGTGCATCGTCGGTCGTCAGGTCGGCGGCCGAGGCGATGTGCGCGACCGGCATCAGCAGGAGGTGCGTCGGCGCCTGCGGATTGACGTCGCGGATGGCGACGATGGCATCGTCCTGGTGGACCTTGGTGGCCGGGATCTCCCCGGCGACGATCCGGCAGAACAGGCAGTCAGTGGGCATGGGCTCCTCCCATCGGCGCAGAAGCAGCGGCGAGAATCGGCAGGGCCGGCCGGCCGATTCGGCGGGCAGGGTCGATGGCGAGGATCTCCCCGGTGACCCGGTCAGGGACGCCGTCGTCGATGCGGGTCCGGCGCACGGTCAGGATCGCATTCTCGAGATGGTCCGGCGCGGTCATCGGCGCTCGCCCCGGATCGACGGCCACGAGCACGTGATCCTCGGCGTGGCCGACCCAGCGCCCGTCATCGAGCCGCGATTCGACCAGCACCCGCGCCACCGTTCCGAGACCCCTTCGTGCGAACCCCTCGCGCGCGTCCGCGGCCACCGCCAGCAGCTCGCCCGCGCGTGCCTTCCTCGTCCGCCCGTCGACCTGGCCGGCCATTCGGGTCGCCGGCGTCCCTGGTCGCTCCGAGTAGCGGAACACGTGCAGGCCGGCGAGCTCGATCCCCCGCACGAAGTCCATCGTTCGCCGGAACGCGTCCTCGTCCTCGGTCGGGAAGCCCGCGATGACATCAGCGTGCACCGCCACACCCGGGATCGCCGCCCGCGCTCGCTCCATGACCCGCGCGTAGTCCGCGCTCAGGTACCGGCGCCCCATCCGGCGCAGCACGCCATCGTCGCCCGACTGGAGCGGCAGGTGGAGATGGGGCAGCGTGCGCGGCCCACCGTCGACCCACGTCTCCAGCAGCTCGTCGTCCACGTGCTGCGGCTCGATCGAGCTGAGGCGGATCCGCTCGACGCGGGTCTCGGTGAGGATCCGGCGCACCAGCCCGGCCAGCGTCAGGGCGCTGCGGGTATGCGAGCCGCGGGCGCCGCGCTCGGACCAGCCACCGTCATAGGTGCCGATGTTGATCCCCGTCAGCACGATCTCGCGATGCCCCGCCGCCAGTGCGCGTCGGACATCCGCCAGCACGACGGGCGGCTCGAGCGAGCGCTCCGGGCCCCGCGCCTGCGGGATGATGCAGTAGGTGCAGTGGAACGAGCAGCCGTCCTGCACCTTGACGAACGCACGCGTCCGTTCCACGGACGCCCGGCCGTCATCGATCCCCTCGATATCGCCGGCGGCCGCCGACTCGACACCGGACAGGGTCGGCAGCGCGGCATCGAGCGGGCCGTGGGGCGCCCGACCGCCGTCCCCCGTCGAGCCGCCCAGGCGGACCAGCGCCTCCAGCTCGCGCAGCAGCCCGGCCTTGCCCTCGTTGTCGACCAGCCGAGCGGCCGGATCGGCGCGAGCCAGGGCTCCAGGGTCGATCTGCACCGAGCACCCGGTGACCACGATCTCGGCGTCCGGGTTCGCTCGCCGCGCACGCCGGATGGCGGTGCGCGACTTCTCATCGGCAATGGACGTGACCGTGCAGGTGTTGACGAGGTACAGGTCGGCGCCGCGACCGGGGTCGACGAGCGGCACGCCCGCCTCTCGCAGCAGCCGCGCGGCCGCCTCCATCTCGGACTGGTTGACCTTGCAGCCGAGGTTGACGATCGCGGCCGAGCGCGGGCCGCTCACCACGGCGCCGTGCCGCGGGCGTGGGTCCGGCCCTGGGTTCTGACGATCGGCGCAACAGCGGGTGCGAGGTCAGGCATCGAACCGTGATCGTAGCGCAGGCGCTCGCGAGGCCCGATCAGGGCCCGATCAGGGCCGCCGGGCTGACCTCAGCCGGGGCGGTGGATCTCGAGCGCGACCCAGTCGACCTCGGCCCAGCGGCGCTCGATCGTCAGCCCGCGAGCGCGGAACGCGTCGACCACCTCGGCCTCGCGGTTCTCGAAGATCCCGGAGGCCAGCAGCGCGCCACCGGGCCGAACGTCCGCGACCAGGCCATCCGCGAGCGAGATCAGGAGCGATGCGATCAGATTGGCCAGCACGATGTCGAACGGCCCTTCACCGCTGGGTACGCTCCCTTCGCGGGCACGGATGAACCTCGCCAGGCGGTTGCGCCGCGCGTTGGCGGTCGTGGCCTGGACCGCGATCGGGTCCACGTCGACGGCGAGCACCTCGCCTGCCCCGAGTCGTGCCGCCGCGATCGAGAGGATGCCCGATCCGCTGCCCACGTCCAGGACGCGTACCGGCCGGCCGGCCTGGGCGCCCCCGCCGAGCACGCCCCGATCCGCCAGCGACTCGATCGCCGCCAGGCACAGCCGGGTGGTCGGGTGGAGGCCCGTCCCGAACGCCATGCCCGGGTCCAGCGTGAGCACCACGTCGTCGGGCTGCCGGCGATGCCGCCGCCACGTGGGCCGGATCACCATCCGGCGA
>Ga0315535_1002280_pt1 | contig 12340 bp, 7 predicted proteins | sample SalMarSW160220MG_2_FD_203092 | JGI IMG/M metagenome (GOLD analysis project Ga0315535, IMG submission 203092) | Salt marsh sediment microbial communities from the Plum Island Ecosystem LTER, Massachusetts, United States - Salt Marsh Sediment SW1602-20 ...
CTCCGGCCACACCTCCCGATATCCCCGAGGGAATGAAATTGTAAGTCGCAAAACCGCTGTCTGTGTTGAAACCCCAGGTCGAGTCGCGGGGAATTACGGCTTGCTTGCCGTCCTGATCCGTACCCGGCTCGAACATGGTCAAGGCAATCAGACCGTTGTCATAAGCCGGCGGATCGGGTGCCGATTCCTGAAAAGGCACATTTGTAAGACGTGGCATTGGTCCCGACATGGTACCGTAGACCGTCCAGGCGTTCTTGGCCCGCACCCGGTATTGCACCGCCTCCGGCCAGCAAGCCGACAGATCGATTCCTCCTACCGGAGAGATCTCGAGCATCGTGCTATCGACCGCGCCTATTACAAATTCCTTGCGCACGCTTGCTTCTTCGGAAGCGCCCGAGCCGGCACGACAGGGATCGTCAGTTCCCCCACCCCCCGCAGGCGGATCGGACAAAATTTGCAGCACGTCACCCGCTTCCACGCCCGAGGCTATGAAGTCCAGGCCTTCCCAATCATCGTCCAGGCGCCAATCGCCGAGCCTGCCGCTTACGGAATGTTCGGTTCCCGTAATCACGCCCTCCCAGGTAAGGATCCAGCCCTCGGTGCGGGTGATACCCGGGCGAACCTGAATGCCGTAGTAGTTGCGCAGGATCTCGTTCTTGTCGTCGCTGATGCAGTTTCTCCCGATTGCATGGTAGCCGGCATTGCAGATACAGACGGGGACTCCGTCAGCATCGAGAGCGATATCGCCGTTCCCGTCACATGGAACCGGAAAATAATTGCCGCTTCCGTCATCCTTCGTAGCAACGCTGAAGGGATCGTCGTTATATCCGGCCAGGGTGGGATACGGGCAGTCATTAGAATCGTGACTTGCTTGGTCGCTGCAGCCTTTCAGCGTAGCCTGTTCGATGGTCACACCGCCGCGATTCAAAGACGGCTTGCCTCCCAGGTTGGGGCCCAGGTGGGGGTAGACGTCGACCGCACGATTGTTCTCGGCATCGAGCAAGTACACGTAGCCGTTCATGTCCGAGACGAAGGCGAATGTCTTGACAATGGTCTCTTCGTAGTCGGGGTTATCCTTGAGTATTCCGGTCGACTCGTAACTTGCCAGAAGCTCCGTGGTGTAGTCCCTGGAAGCCAATCCGGTCTCGTCGAAGACTTTGACCGTGATACCTTTTGCGAAAGCAATGGAACGGGGTATGCCGGGCAAGCGGATGTCGCTCGGCCAGCCCTCGGGATCCTGCGCGTTGACCGGGGCCTGCCCGGCAGGCCTGTAACTATGCGTGGCAACATCAACCAGGCTTATCAAGCCGTCGTCGAGACGCACCACGTAAAGCGTCGAGTCGTCCGGAGTCAAAGCAAGCCTTCTTGAAGGCCCGCCTATGTCTATCCTGTCGAAAGTCATCCAATCTGTATCGATGGCGATGATGCTGTCCGATGCCTGGTCTGCCACGAAAACCTGGCTACCGTCCCGAGTCATCGCCATTCCAGAGGGACGGCCGCCTACCTCGAGAATTTCGGTCAGATCCATGCGTTGGGCGTAATCGGGCCCATATCCCGGGTAACGAAAATCCAGCCGCGCCACCTGGCCGCTGCCGGCCAGACTGACAAAGACCGGCAACTTGGTGGTTCGATCCCAGGGTCCTTCCCAGTCACCCTGCTTGGCAACGGGTGCAACGATATCGTCCGGTTCAAGATTCCCGGCCGTGCCCAAAGTCACTCTGCTGACGCCGGCACGACAACGATCGTCTAGCGCTTCGTCGATCCAGGCCTCGTTGCCTTGTGAATCGCGACAGGGCCCGCAGAAAGATGTGCACGAGTCCCAGTCGGTATCGACCTCGACCATTCTGTCGGGCGCCAGGTCGACCAGCGAGACATTGGCCGAGATACCGTTGACCACAAAGGCGTACTCTCCGAAAGGATCCACCGCCAGGCTCTCGGGGTAATGCCCAACCCTGATCGAGAAAGCAAACAGAGGATCTGGGGCCGAGAAGAAACGTCTGTCTTCAATGTCGAAAACGCGTAAGGCATCGTCAAGCGAGTTGGTCATCAGCAACAAGTGTCTCGAATTATCCGGATCGGTCTTGTCGCAACCGGGTACTTTCTGCGGGCAGCCCTTGACAATAGCCAGGTCGGTCGGACCGCCGAGACGGCCGGTGGGGGCCGGCTTGGGTTCATCACAAGCGTATACGAGCAACAGCGCGCTGAAAACCATCCATATTTTTCTTCTCATGGACATCGGGATACCTCACTACTCGTCCCCGACCCGCAATTTACCAACACGGGCGAGCACATCGAGAAACGTCTCAGATTGGGGGTCGACATCCACTACCGCCACCACGTCATCCTCGAAGCAGGTGACTAAAGCCCAGCGCAGATCGCCTCGATCGTATACGTCAACGTCATACGGCCCGCGACAAACGTCTTCTTTGATAGCGATCATCTTCATCGTCAAGGCGTCGATGACGAAAAAGGTATCGTCCTCGGCGCTCGTTACCAGGGCCAGGTCGCCTATGAAGCGAACCTTAGAAGGATTATCACTCAACACTACTTCGCCAAGAATAGTGTCGGACGGCAATCCCGTCTCGCTAAGAGTGGTATCGACAAACAGCAGCATATCCGGGTTGCGAACCACTATACCCATCGTCCGGCCGTCCGGCGCAAAGTCGATTCCCCGGGTTTCATATCCCAGAATCCGGCTGTACAGATCGACGAAGAAAATCTCCGCATCTTCTCCGGCGCTGGGATTGAAATAACGTATCGGGTTGCTTCGGCTGTCGTTGAAGCGCGTCGAGATGTATATCAAGCCGCTTGTCGGAGAGTATGTCATATTGCTCGAGCCCCGCGCGCCTGCGTCCAGGCTGTATATCAGGCGGGGATTGTCGGGCGATCCGCTGAGGCGCGGGGGTATCTCAACTGCACTGATGTTTCCGCTTCTCAAGTACGACACGTAGGCTTTCCACTGGCGCTGCTCCCATTGAGTCGCATCGGCCGGGCTGTCATCGATCAGGATCATGTCAAAGGGATCATCATCGTCCAGATCAAGAACGTATCCGGCGCCTTCGCAGGGCGGGTAACTATCAGTGGATTGATCAGCAGTCGGGCGGCAATTCAGCTTGACGGTGGATTTATTATTCTCGTCGATCCCGATCTGCATGTCGACAAAGAAAACCTCGTTGTTCTCCCTGGTTGCCAGTACGGCAAGCCCGTTTTCATCCGATGAGACCAGTTTGATCGAGGATCCGAAGTTGGGCAGTCCGATCGCTTGATCGGCGATGATCGGACAACTATTGTCGGGGTCCGTGCAACTCGTATCTTCACCATGATCGATCATATCGGCGAGGAGATTTAGGTCGATGACTTGCAGCGAGCCGCTCTTGTACCTGAGATTGAAGTTCGAGTTGACCACCAAGGCGAATCCCTGCGGGTGCACTGCGATTCCTACCGGGAACCGTAAAGCCTGTTTGGGAAGATTCTCGGCCGACCGCTGTTCGTCACAAGCGAATGCTGCAAAAAGTACTGCCAGAACCAGGCATGAAAGCCCGATGTTTCTGAATCCGTCTCTCACCTGCGCCTCCCGGCCACCTTTTTCTTAGCCGGCCTCTTGGCGGTTTTCTTGCGCGTAGTTTTCTTCTTTGCAATTTTCTTAGCCGGCTTCCTGCGCGTGGCTTTCTTTTTCACAGCCTTCTTGGCCGGCTTCTTGCGAGTAGCTTTCTTTTTCACAGCCTTCTTGGCCGGCTTCTTGCGCGTGGCTTTCTTTTTCACAGCCTTCTTGGCCGGCTTCCTGCGCGTGGCCTTCTTCTTTACAACCTTCTTGGCCGGCTTCCTGCGCGTGGCCTTCTTTTTCACAACCTTCTTGGCCGGCTTCTTGCGCGTGGCTTTCTTCTTTACAACCTTCTTAGCCGGCTTCTTGCGAGTAGCTTTCTTTTTCACAGCCTTCTTTACCGGCTTCTTGGACTTCTTGGTCTTTGCGGCCGTTTTCTCTGCCAGACTGGCCTGAGCCGCCGCCAGACGTGCTATCGGCACCCTGTAAGGCGAGCAGGAAACATAGTTTAGCCCTATCCGGTGGCAGAAATTAATTGTTCGAGGATCACCGCCGTGCTCGCCGCAGATTCCCACCTTGAGATTCTTGCGGGTCTTGCGGCCCTTTTCGACGCCTATCTCCATCAGGCGACCGACACCATCAATATCTACGGTTTGAAACGGGTCATCCTCGAGAATTCCAATCTTCATATAGGGATTCAGAAAATTCTGTGCGTCGTCACGGCTGAGGCCGAAAGTCGTCTGGGTCAGATCGTTGGTGCCGAACGAGAAAAAGGCGGCCTCGCTGGCGATCTGCTCTGCGGTCAGCGCGGCACGCGGCAACTCGATCATCGTTCCCACGACATAGGGGACATCGACTCCCTGTTCTTTTAAAACCGCTTTAGCTACTTTATCGACCAGCTTCTTCTGGTTCACCAACTCGTTTATATGACCTACCAGCGGGATCATGATCTCGGGATGCGGAGTGAAACCGCGCTCGCGTTTGACATGACAGGCCGCCTCCATGATGGCCCTGGCCTGCATGGCGGTAATCTCGGGGTAGGTAATGCCGAGCCGACAGCCGCGATGCCCCAACATGGGATTGATCTCGCGCAGGCTCTCTATCTTGTCCTTGATGGTTTCGACTGACACGCCCATGCCCCGGGAGAGTTCGTTGATTTCGTCCTCGCTATGCGGCAAGAACTCATGCAACGGGGGATCCAGGGTCCGGATGGTGACCGGGCGTTCTTCCATTGCCTCAAAGATACCCACGAAGTCTTTCCTCTGCAGAGGAAGCAGTTTGGCAAGCGCTCTTTCGCGGGCCTGCTGGCTGCCTGCCAGAATCATCTCGCGCACCGGTTCAATCTTCTCTTCGCCAAAAAACATGTGCTCGGTGCGGCACAGACCGATGCCTTCGGCTCCGAAGTGAATAGCCGCAAGCGCCTGATCCGGCTGGTCGGCGTTGGTGCGAACTCCAAGTTTCCTGATCTTGTCTGCCCAACTCATCAGTTTGGCGTATTGCTGGTACAGTGTAGAGCGCTCACCATCGAGAGTTCGATCGATCAATACCTGGATTACCTCAGAAGGAATCGTTCTCAGGCGTCCCTCTATTACTTCGCCGGCAGTCCCGTCGATCGACAGCCAGTCACCCTCTCTGATCGTCGTAGAGCCTATCTGCATCGAGCGAGCCTTGTAGTCGATATCCAGCGTTCCACAACCTGCAACGCACACCTTGCCCATTTGCCGCGCAACCAGGGCAGCGTGAGAGGTCATCCCGCCTCGCGCCGTCAGGATGCCAACGGCGGCATTCATGCCCCGAATGTCCTCGGGAGAGGTTTCGATTCTGGTAAGCAGCACCTTCTCGCCTCGTTCCGCCCAGGCCTCGGCATCTTCAGCATTGAAAACTACCCGGCCGCTTGCCGCTCCCGGACCAGCCGCCAGGCCCTTGGCCAACAGACGTTTCGCACTCAGCGCTTCACGTTTATCGCCGGCGTCGAACACCGGTCGCAGGAACTGGTTGAGTGCATCGGGCTCAATGCGTCTAATAGCTTCTTTCTCGTTGATCAACCCCTCGGTGACCTGGTCGACCGCGATACGCACGGCTGCGAAGCCCGTGCGCTTGCCGGTGCGGGTTTGCAGCATCCACAGTCGACCTTTCTGGATTGTGAACTCCATGTCTTGCATGTCGTGATAGTGCGACTCGACCTTGCTCGCTATCTGCACCAACTGCTTGTGTATCTCGGGCATTACCTTTTGCATCTCGCCAATCGGACGCGGGGTGCGTATGCCCGCCACTACGTCTTCTCCCTGGGCGTTCATCAAGAACTCCCCGTAGAGCCGGTTCTCTCCGGTGGCCGGGTTACGGCTGAACAGAACTCCAGTGCCGCAATCATCCCCCATGTTACCGAATGCCATGGCTTGCACATTGACCGCCGTGCCCCAGCCTCCTGGTATACCGTTGATCGCCCTGTAGGAGATGGCACGTGGATTGTCCCACGATCCAAAGACCGCCCCGATCGCGCCCCAGAGTTGGTCCCAGGGATCTTCGGGAAAGCTCCGGCCGGTGTTCTTCAGTATGGCCTCTTTAAAGTCCGAGACCAGGTCTTCGAGCGCACTGGCGTCAAGTTGATTATCAAATTCGACACCGGCTTGTTGTTTTTTGGCCTCGAGGATTTCCTCGAAAGGATCGACGTCGTCCTTGCCTTCGGGCTTGAGACCCAGCACAACGTCTCCGTACATCTGCACAAATCGGCGGTATGAATCATAGGCGAAGCGCGTATTACCGGTTTGGGCCGCAAGCCCGAGCACGGTTGTATCGTTCAGGCCCAGGTTGAGCACGGTATCCATCATGCCCGGCATGCTCACTCGCGCGCCGGAGCGCACCGAGACCAGCAGCGGATTCTTGGCGTCGCCGAAGCGCGTGCCCATAATCTTCTCGACCTTCGCAAGATCTGCCCTGACTGCATTACGCAGTTCTTTCGGATAGTTGCGATTGTTTTCGTAGAATGCGGTGCACACCTCGGTGGTGATAGTGAAACCCGCAGGAACAGGGATTCCAAGCCGGTTCATCTCCGCCAGGCCCGCTCCCTTGCCCCCGAGGAGGTTCTTCATATCCCCTTTGCCTTCCGCTTTTCCGTTGCCAAAGAAATAAACCCATTTTTTTGCAGCCATGTTGTTCCTCCTCAGTTTGAGCCCTTCAACTGCAGTCTTGTGAAATCGGCGATACATCCAAAAAGTTTCTCGATCATCGAGAGCAAGGCCTTGCGGTTGGCCTGGCGGACGGGATCGTCGGGATCATTTACCAGTACCTTGTCGAAGAAACGATCCACCGGCCCCCGCAATTCCCGGGCCAACAAATCAAGCGAACCGTCAACGTCACGAGCTTTTATCATTTTTTCGAATTCCGGCGCCGTCGCCAGATATACCTTGTATAGTTTCTCTTCTTCCGGTTCACTTAATAGCTCAGGTTTCAGTTCGGTGCCATCGAAATCCTTGATAATATTCGCAACCCGCTTGAAAGCCACAGCCAGGTCTTCAAATGCCGATCTGTTGAAAAATCGCCCTAGCGACCTCAAGCGATCACGGGTATCCAGTACATCGTCCATGCCGGCCGCAAGTACTGCATCAACCAGGTCGCTTTTGGCGCCTTCGTCTTCCAGCAGTCTCTGCCTCAGTCGTCCGCGGAAAAATTCATGTAATTCATGGATCAAGTCGTCCTCGAACGGCTCAATTTCGTCTATTTTTACGGCTTGCCTTTTCTTGCGAGCTGCCTTCTTTCTCTCGCGCTCTCTGGCGTCCGAAAGACGGGCGGCATGTACTTTCTCACGGTTCAATTCGACCGCTTGCCTGAGCATCCAGTCCAGCGACAGGTGGTAACTTTTTCCCTGTAGAATTGCGATCACTCCGAGACACTGTCTGCGCAGGCCGTACGGGTCTGCCGCGGCCGTCGGTTTGAGTCCCACGCCGAAGCAGCCCGCAAGCGTGTCCAACCTGTCGGCCAGAGCCACCAGAGCGCCCTCGTCGCTTGCCGGAATGGCGTCTGCGTGGAATCGCGGCAGATAGTGCTCTCTTACGGCCCTGGCTACACGCCCGTCATATCCGGCATGCGAGGCATAGACTTCCCCCATGATACCTTGCAACTCCGGGAATTCACCGACCATTTCGGTCAGCAGATCGGTCTTCGATAGTTTACAAGCCTGGCTGACTCTCTCGTCGAACTCGGGCTCGTCTTTAGCAAGCCCGAGCTTGCCGCTGATCATAAGAGCCAGTTTGCCGATTCTCTGCGATTTCTCCAGGTAATTTCCCAGGCTGGCCTGAAAAACCATCTCGCCAAGTCGCAAAAACAGATCTTCAGGCCTGGTCTTCTTGTCGGTTTCAAAGAAAAACTCGGCGTCGCTCAAGCGTGCTACCAGCACCCGCTCGAAACCATGACGGATGACAGCCTGGTCCTCGACCGGTGTGTTGGCGACGGCGACGAAAGCGTTCGCCAAAGAACCGTCGGCCTTCTCCACCGAGAAATATCGCTGGTGATTACGCATGGCTACAATCAGCACTTCCCTGGGCAAATTGAGAAAACGCTCGTCGAACCTGCCCAACAGCGGCAGAGCCTTCTCTGTAAGAAACGTGTTTTCTTCTTCGAGGGCGGCGTCTTCCACCAGCTTGCCATTGATTTCTTCCACTGCCGCTCTGGCCGCCTCTTGCAGATTGTGGCGCCTCTTTTCGTGGTCGACCACAACCTGACGTTCGGAAAGCTGAGATTCGTAGGCGCCCGGCGATTCTATTTCGAACGCCTCAGGAGAGACGAAGCGGTGGCCGCGAGAGACACGGTTGCTGTCTACGCCCATGAACGAAAACGGCACGACCTGGTTGTCAAGCAGCGCCACGATCCAGTGAACCGGCCTGGCAAAACGGTTGCTCCCGTCTCCCCAGCGCATCGATTTCGGAAACGACAATTCGATCAGCAAACCTTCAAGCAAGCCCGGCAGTATATCAAGCGTTGGCTTGCCGGTTACCAGGTGCTGCAGCCCAACCGCCCGGCCCTTGGCTGTCTCGAAAACGGTCAATTGGGCTGGATCGACACCCTTACTTCTGGCAAATCCCTCGCAGGCTCGAGTGGGTTTTCCATCGGCATCGAATGCGGCCTCGACGCGCGGGCCAATCAACAGTTCGTCCAGGTCAGCCTGCCTTTCGGGAAGTTCATTCGCAAACAGCACCAGCCGTCGCGGCGTCCCCATCGTGCGCTGCTTGACGGCATCATGCGATCCAAGTCGGGCTTCTGAAATGCGCCTTGCAAACCCTGCCGACATGAATCGCAGGGCAGGTTCGATGAACCCGGCGGGTATCTCTTCACAGCCGATCTCCAGCAGAAAGTCCATTGAGTTATCTCTTGTAGTCTTTCAACTTCTTCTTGGGTTTCGAGCATCCGGGAGTTTCGCGCGAGTACTCTTGCAAGGTGTCTGGATTCTTCTTCTTTGGAACGTCAACGTTACAGCCTCTCGAGAGGGCGTAGATCAGGGATGCAGCCGTAATCAAGAATCCGCCGACCCACAGGATGTTCTCGAGCACCCCGGCCTGTTCTTCTGCAGTACGTCCGCGCTTGATTATTCTGGAGACAATCAAGGCCGTCACTCCAACCAGCAGCAGCACGACAATCTTGCTTTCAAGAATACGCCCCATGACCTCAGCGGGCTCCTTGGGGCATCAACGGCCAGCCCAGTTTCTCGCGGGAGGCAAGGTATCTCTCGGCGCAAGTCTTGGCAAGTGCCCTGACCCGGCCGATGTATGCCTGCCTCTCGGTGACACTTATCGCGCCGCGAGCATCCAAAAGGTTGAACACATGCGAGCACTTGAGACAATAGTCGTATGCGGGCAACGCCTGCGGATGATCCGAGGCAGACATCGGATCGCACAGGCTGCGGCATTCTTTCTCGAACATGACGAACAGTTCCAGCAGCATGTGCGTCTCGGCCCGCTCGAAATTATACTCGGAGTATTCGACTTCACTTTGGTGATGGACTTGACCGTAGCTGACCTTGTCGTTCCAGTCGATGTCGTAGACGCTGGCCTTGTCTTGCAGCAGCATCGCGATTCTCTCGAGACCGTACGTCAATTCCACCGGGATCGGCTCGAGGTCGATTCCTCCAACCTGCTGGAAATAGGTGAACTGGGTAACCTCCATGCCGTCAATCCATACTTCCCAGCCGAGCCCCCAGGCTCCTAAAGTGGGCGATTCCCAGTCATCCTCTACGAAACGCACGTCATGGGCGTCCGTGGCAACGCCTACCGAACGCAATGAATCCAGATAGATATCCTGAACATCGAGCGGCGAAGGTTTGAGGATGACCTGAAACTGGTAGTAATGCTGCAGGCGGTTGGGGTTTTCACCGTAGCGCCCGTCGGTCGGGCGTCTGCAGGGCTGAACGTAAGCCACCCTCCAGGGCTCGGGTCCCAGGCTGTGCAAAAAAGTAGCCGGATGAAAGGTCCCCGCCCCGCTCTCCACGTCGTATGGTTGTAAAACCAGGCAATCCCGTGAAGCCCAGAACTGTTGCAGATTCAGAATTAGTTGCTGGAAGTTCAAAAAATACCGCCTTTCCAGGCCCACAGGCCGCGCATAGATAACATTCCAGATGTGCAATGTCAAGCCGCCCCAACTGGATTCGGACTGGATTCGGCATTGTTTTCCGGACAGTTGCAGACACGGGCTGCCGGGGCCGAGCTACTCCAACGAGCTACTCCGTCCCCGCAAGTTTTCTCAGAAACTCGCGTGCCTTCAGGGGGCTGCTTGTGTGACTGTCGATTATTCTCGCCAGTAGTTCGCGTGCTGTGGACATTCGCATGGCATTTACAGGCATATTCGGTTCGGCTCCGGCCTGTAAGCAAACCAGCAGGTCGAGCACATCCGCTGAAATTTCCTGTAGTTCTTTCCCGGTTGCGCAATCTGAGCAAAGCAATGCGCCCTGCAGGTGGTCAAAGAACCACTTTTCGGCCTGATGCCTGCCGCACCCGGGGCACGAAGAGAAACGGGGAGCGAACCCAGCCAGTCCAAGCAGGTCGAGTTCATAGCGCCTGATATCCACGGCGCTTAACGGCTTCGATTTCAATTTGGAAAGCGCCCCGGCAAGCAGATCGAAAAATCCAGCGGCCTCGTCTGACTCGCCGAGAAAGGCTCCGGCCAACTCAGAGGCATAGCCGGCATGGGCGATTGAGACCAACTCGCGGGTTATTGATTCGTGAGAATCCAGCAAGACCGCCTCTTCAAGGCGATGGAGGCCATTGGCCCTTTCTACGAACCTGACATCGATCAGGCAAAACAGCTCGAGGCAGCCGGCGAAACGACGTTTGCTTCTGCGCGCACCGGGAGCCACAGCCCTGAATTTTCCGAAATCTCTGGATAGCAAGGTAACTATCCAGTCCGATTCGCCCAAGGCACTTCGATTCAGGACAATCGCCTCCGTCCTCGATCGGCGTGGCATGGGTTCACCCGGAGCCAGGAATTCATTCGTCCGTGTTGGACTCGGCTTTGGTCTTGGGATCGTGGCAACTTAGACGATAGAGCCTGTCGCAATCCTGTCCCACCTTGCTCATGTGCGATTTTTCGAGACAGGCCCTGAGGGCCTTGCAACCATCGGCTTCGTTTCCCTGCATCAAGAGAACCTTGCCGAGATCTCGATTGGCCTGTTGGTAAGTCGGGCAGATCTCCGTGATTTTCAAGAACTGGGCGGCAGCATCCTCGAGGTTCTTGTCTTCCTGGTACATCAATCCCAAGTATTGATAACCAATACAATACTTTTCGTTTTGGGCGATGGCGTTTTTTACGTGCTTGTATCCCTGCTGCTTCTTGCCGGTTTGGAACAAGGCCCAGCCGTAGTTGCTCTCGGCAAGGTAGCGTTCCTTCAGAAACACGTTGTCGAGCGCTTTGTGTAATAAAGGAATAGCCTCTCGATAATGGTTTTGATCGATCAGCAGCCGGGCTTTGTTGTTGAGCACCTCGCTGTAATCGGGTTTCAGTTCCAGCGCCCGGTCGTAGTAGGCAAGCGCCTTCTCGTTTTCACCCAGCAAGTAAAAAACGAGACCCAACGCATTCTGGAGTTCGGGAAAATCAGGTTTGATCTTGGCCGCCTCCAGAAAGTTGCGCAAGGCCGGCTTGAGTCTTCCGGCGCGCATGTCGTTGATGCCCAGGTCGTACTGGATCTCGGCCTGCTTGATTTCTTTAGCCGAGGGGCCAATGACACAGGCGCCTAGCGCCAGACAAATCGCCAGCGTTGCCGGGTACAAACGTTTCGATTTGAGTAACCACATAAAAAAGCTCCAGCCCCTGGGGCGAATTAGATCAAAAAGAAGAAAACATTCGGATAATCTTGGCCAGGCCTTCTTCTGAAACTAGCGCATCTTGTATTGCCGGCGTTGCCTTGACCTCTTGTACGTCATCGAGATCGAGCACTCCTTCCTCGAGCGGCGCCAGGTCCAGAACTTCCTCATCCTCAGTATCCTGGCCGCCGTCTGTTTTCATCTTACGAGCGAACTCCACAAGATCTTCATGAAACAGCGGCAAGCGTTGCATCAGTTCATTACGCTGATCGTCAGGCAGGTTGCGAAAGTTGAGATTGTCAACCATGAACCCCATGCTCTCGACGAACTGCAAGGCTTCGAGTTCGATGTCGTGATACGACTCCATCGGAATCTCGGCCGGATCATGCAGATATATCAAGCACTCCTTGCTTTGCAGCAGGTGCAGGTAGACATAGACAGAGAACAGACCCGATGCATTGCGAACGCCCATTATAAACGCCTTGGCCGGTTCGAGTGGTTTGCCGGCCGCGGC
>Ga0315535_1002281_pt1 | contig 12337 bp, 13 predicted proteins | sample SalMarSW160220MG_2_FD_203092 | JGI IMG/M metagenome (GOLD analysis project Ga0315535, IMG submission 203092) | Salt marsh sediment microbial communities from the Plum Island Ecosystem LTER, Massachusetts, United States - Salt Marsh Sediment SW1602-20 ...
CCATTGTTGATAACACTTAGCATAGAAACAATCTCTGTTAACGCATTTGAATCATTGGCATACTGGCTGGAATCATATGAAGAAGTTCCAGCTATCTCTGCAGAAAGATTTTGATTATTATAAGAATATTTTGTCAAATGGGAATTAGTGGCAGAGTCTCCCCCTTCTGCTTTGTCCGTAAATGTTTGAAATCCTTTTGCAGTCGTTATATTCCCTGTTAAATTCAATAAGGTTGTGAGGGGGGCAGGTCTAACGATTATGCTTTTGTTGTCTCCCACAGACAGAGTATTCAGTGGTATTCCTAAATATTTTTGATTAGTACTTAAAACTCTTACAAAAGTATCTGTCGGCCCAGAGTAGGGAACTGTAAATCCCCATAGAGGATGATCAGAATCTAGCTGGGACTGTTGACTCGAATTATAATAAACATAAGTCCCAAGTCCTGCTTTTAAGACAATACTCGCCAAATCATCTGTCCTTTTTTTAAGCAAAACATCAAAATTTCCATTCGAATCTGAATCAATTATTGCATTTCCATTCGAATCTGTACTTGCGTTGTAAGACCCTTGCCCATTTAGTATGGTACTATTTGAAGGGCCTGCTGAATAAGTATTACTGTTTTTATCTGTATAAATCACCTCTACTATTCCAGGGCCGCTCGTATTATCTTCACTGTTCTGAATCTGCCCTTTCAATTCTACACAATCAAACTCTTCCCCTGTCACATCTTGGGTTTGCGCTTCTCCATTTGCAACAAATGAGACTCTTACAGTATATGATTGGTCTGTGCTTGTTGATTCTCCTGTTAAATCAAATGTATTTCCCCCTGAGAATGTTGCAGCTGCAACACCTGAATCAAGAGATTCAACACCTGTGTAAGTTACATTAACAGTATTTCCACTGCTATCTGTTGCAGTTGCTGGAAGAGTTATCCCTGTATATGTCTGCCCTTCATCAAGGTTTTGCAGGTAATTGCTCTGTATAGAACTTAAATCAAGTGTATACTCTAATTTTGGGGGTGTCGGTTTTGGAGGGCTTGGGATAACAGGATTTGGGCATCCAAAAAATCCTAAACTTGCAAGTCCGAGAACTCCTGCTCCCAGTACTTTTGTAAGTCCCTGTCTGAATTTGCTCTTTTTCTTTGCGCGCACAAGTGTTTCTGGAGTATGCTTTGTCATATAATATTCTTCAGAATCCAAGATAGGAGTATCATTTCTCAAGACCCTTTTTTCAAGCATTTTTGTCATAAAAATATACTTTTTTTGTATTTATAAATTTTGTGAATTGTAGTTCCTATCTGATAGTAACAAATTATAAATATGGCTAGACTGCCTGCTCAAGCTTTATAAATTTCCCAGATTTCCTTTAAAAATGAAGAAAATACATGACTATTCGATAAACCTTGACAAGGAAAGTGAGAAACAGTTTAGAGAATGTTACTCTCAGAATTTTGTCCTAGAGGCAGCTCTAATGCCCGACGCTCACATGGGCTATGTGGCTCCAATTGGTTCTGTTTTTATAACACGCGATTTTGTGGTCCCAGCATGGGTTGGATATGACATTGGATGCGGCATGATTGCGGTGAAAATCAAAGGAAAGAATATACTTGAAAAAGTAAAGTCAAACAAAGAGAAAATTTACAACTCAGTCAAAAAGGCAGTTCCAATGGGGCTTGGCCAGATAAACAAAAAACATGAAATTTCCAATGAAAGCAGAGAAAAATTGAACGAACTTCTGAAAGAATTCGAATCAAAGCCACACGACAAATCAATTTATCAATTCATAAAATCCGTTTCCCTGAGAGATTTGGGGACTCTCGGAGCAGGCAACCATTTTATTTCTTTGAATGAAGAAGAAAATCAGAAAAACAAAAATTTTGTTTGGCTTGTAATTCACTGCGGTTCTCGTGGTTTGGGACACAGAGTCGCAAAAAAATACATGATAAAAACTTCTGGAAGCGAAAAAAACTTTGAAAAAACATTTCCCCTAAAGATAAATTCAGAAACTGGAAAAGAATACCTCAACATACTGGATTTTGGACTTGAATACGCTTTGCTGAATCGTATTGAAATAAGCAGAAGAATTGAAAAAGCATTGGGAGAACTTTTTAAAGAAAAAACAAAGTCATCTCTTTGGGTAAACAAAACTCACAATCATGCACTCCCCGAGAGAGAAAATCTTGTGCACAGAAAAGGTGCAACCCCTGCTAAAAAGGGAGAGAGGGGAATTATTCCCGGAAATATGAGAGACGGTTCTTTCCTTGTAGTCGGGAAAGGAAACAAAAAATTCCTGAATTCTTCTTCGCATGGTGCAGGGAGGGCAATGTCCAGAACACAGGCAAAAAAAGAGATAAATCCTGAAGAATTGAAAAAAGAAATGAGTGGCATAAAAACAAATCTTGTCATCGAAGAAGCTCCTGAAGCATACAAAAATATTTTCGAGGTAATGGAAAAGCAAAAAGCCTCTGTAAAAATTCTGAAACACTTAAAGCCGATAATAAACTGGCAGGAACCTTCAGGGCATCATTCATCGGAGAATTAAATTTTAGACAATCATTTTGTATTTCTTTGGATTTTTGAAATACTGCCTTGCGGCTATTGTCCACAACTGAGGATCGCATCCACCCCCCTTGAATTTTCTGCCTTTTGGTGTGTCTATTATTTCATAGACTTCTGGATTTGAACTAAGATGTTCCTTTATTCTTGAACTAACATTGTCAACTTTTCTCAGACCAAATTTTTTTGCTCCGATGTTTATTATTGCCTGTTCAAAGGGCCATAGGGTAATGGAATGGTAGGGGTCTCCAACACGATTTGTATCTTTGTCAGACAAACACCTGTAACCAAATTGGGTCTCAAGTTCTTCGGAGTTTTTTACAATCCCATCAAGCATCTCCGGCTGAAGGTCTTCTGAATTGAGGTAAAATAGTGCATGGAGCGAATCAGTGCTTATTGCATTTATTTTTCCTTTCTTATCGATAGCCATGTGAAAATCCCTGCGCCTCCTGTTGTAAAGTTTCCTTATAAGATATCTCTTCATCTTGGAAATTATTTTTAATATCTCTTCATCTCTAAGCAAAAAATAAGCGCTCCTTAAACCTCTTAAATTTTGGACATGTGCAAGAAGGTAAACCACAGGAAATTTTGGAATTCCTTCAACCCTGTCAACAATTTCCGAATCTTTCCAGTATGTGACTCTCAGAGAAAATTTTTCAGCCCCGCAGAATTTTGGTGATTCAATAAAAGCCCCATGTTTTATGTGGCTTTTGATATAATTTACTGCAGAATGAATATGCTCTTTATGGGCTATTGCAAGTTCTTTGTCATTAGTCATTCTTTGGTAAACTTCATGTCCAATAAGAAACATTGCAGTGCTGTCTGAGGCGTTAAACTCCGGCGAGAGTCCACGCCTGTTAACCGCAGGGTATTCATGAAATATTTTTCCTGGTTCTTCTCCTGTAAATTTGTCTTTTTTCTTTCCCTGCTTAAGTGCGCAGAAATTTAATTGATTTTTCATCATATCCATGTTTTGCATCAGTGTTGCAGAAATTATTGCATCTCTTGAAAAATTCCTCGGAAAACTAGGAACCCCTGCACCGTAAAGTTGATGCCCTTCTATGTTTATCTTAAGTTTATCAATATCCCTCATATTTTAACACCTCTTTAATATCCATACAAACCGCCTTTATTTTTATTATTTTTGAATTCTAACTGTTTCTGCTCCAGCAATAAATCTTTAGTTTTACAGGATTATAGTCTGTAAAGTTGGCTGTTATCAATGTATCCTGAACATAAATGTTTGACTGAACATTTCCCCAAAAAGTACATGGGTCCTGAACTTGACAAAGTTGCGCCTCACAGGTAAGCGAGTCAGGAGTTTGAGCATCAATAAAATCTCTCAATGTTTGTGGAAAATTAACTTGGCTATCATAATTCACAGGAACCTTTGAGGAAAGAATTTCTGCTCTTATGCTGTTGTTTAATTGTATTGCTCTGATAAGATATGTCTCAGAATTGTAAATTCCTGAATATTCATTCTGCTGGGTTGGAATGCTTCTGTTAATTACAAGTATAACAACCACTATTACAAGCACTGCTGCAAAAAACGCTTCCACGATTTTTATCCAACCTTTTTTGTTTAACCTTACCATGTGAGTATGATGAGCTTTCCTTCTTTAATTTCCTGGCCTATAGATACATATTCTATAGGAACCATCTCAGAGTAGACATTGGCATTTGAGGGAATACTTCCTATCGCTTTCCTGTCAATGCCTGATGTGGGGTCAATAAATTCAAATCCAAAATTTTCATTTGTGGGAATTCCAAGAGATTGCCTCAATGCACCATAATTTGTGGAATAGCTTGCAGCCATTTCTTCAATGATTGATTCAAAGATAATTCTCTGACTTCTAACTTGTCCAAGAGTATAATAATCCGGACCCGAATTTTCGCTTCCTGCAGGATAGACTTCAGGGCATGTTCCTTGTCCTTGGTTTCCTGAATCTAATTGCGAAAATTCGGAAGCATTGTATATCTTAAAGAAGTAAGTCCCACGACTTCCTCCCGAAGTGCCTGAAAATGAAGTTTCTATAAAAAGGTCATTAGCCATGTTTTGCCCTTGATTTGGAATGCTTGTAAAAACATCATTACTCTTTAGAGGGCCTGTTGAGTTAAGGACAGCAAGCTTTGCGGGGTTGAGTCCTGTAGAATTAAGCAGATTCATCAGCCTTACACAATTTAATCCCGTTTCAGTTTCATAAACTTTCAGATTAATGCTTGTAAGAGTGTCGGACATAGAGTTCAAAAGTTTTGTTTGAATTGAACTCTGCAAATTCGCTTGATTTTGTTGGGTCGTAATAGTGGGCTGCAATATAGCATAAAGAAAAATAATTAGCGCTACAAAAACAACAAACGATATAATAACATCAACATGAGAACCTCTTTTATTCATCTTATTATAAAATTATAATCCTATAAAAATCTTACAATTACCCGAATAGTAGATTTGCGCCCATCGATATCACAAATGCAACCATCATGAGGGTGAAAGAGTGCTTTATTCCTGATTTCACTTTTCCTTCAGAAAGTTTTCCTATTGTAAGTCCACTGAAAAATCCTTGCGCAAGAAGAAGGAAAAGGAAAGAGTTTGATAGTTCCGCAGGATTTATTTTCTGTGCTGTCGAACCGCCCACTCCTCCTATAACCCCACTGAGGCTTCCGATTCCACCACTAGCGCCAAAGCCGGAAAGAAGAGGAAGAATCTTGAACTGCATTACAAGTATGATAACAAGGAAGATAAAGAATATGACATATCCTTGGGTGATAAGTGTAGAGGCTGCAGATTTCCTCTCTTTGTTCAATTTTTCAGATAAACTGACTGCGGAGGCAACAGATTCCAAAATTCTTCCTATATCCCCTCCTGCTCTTTCTGCCTGGCCAATAAGTGTGAGGGCTCTTGAGACTGTTTTGTTTTTTATGTCGTCTGAAAATGTTTGCAGTGCGTGTCTCAGAGGAATTCCAAGAGAAATCTGATTAGAGAGCTTTTTTATATGCGGTGTCAAAGCCCCGTAAGGTTTGTTGCCTGCATTTGTTATGCTTTTATTTATTGGAGTTCCGCTTTTTACGCTTTCAACAAGGTCTCTTGAGAACTCAAGGAACATATCCTCTTTTTCGGCGTCAATTCTGCTGGAGCGCATTATTGCAAGAACAAAAGGTATGGATGCAGAAATTATACCAATCCCCATAATAAGGAAGAAAAATTGCGTGCCAAAAAACACAAACGAGGCTCCTATTAAAATTACTCCAATTATTATCCCTGCTGTTTGACTTTTTGTTATTTCCATTTTATTGGTTTGGTTGTTTTATACGAAGGAACATAAGGAAGATTGCATTCACACCAGCAACTCCTAGAACCATCATTAGTGATATTGCTGATGGACTTACTGACAATCCCAGTCCGCTTATCTGCACCATCATAAGCAAAAGCATCAAAATCATTGGCGCAGCTATAACAATACTTATGTAAATGTCAATAAAGGTTTCATTGCTCTTTGTTTGTCTCTCTCTTTGAAGCCTGTAATCAAGAAGAAGGCTCTGTGACCTTTTTTCAAAAAACTCTGCAAGATTTCCTCCAGATGTTATGTTTGTTGCGAGTCCATTGTACAAATCTGAAAGTTTCTTGCTTGGACATTCGGATGCAGCGCTTCTCAATGAAGTCACAAGGTCATGCCCATAAATATTGATTTCATTCAATATTTTTGTGAATTGTTTTTTTAGGTAAGGATATTCTCCTGTTGTTATTATAATTCCAAAAATGTTTGTTGGCTCTATCTGAGAACCTGCAATTGCGGACATGTTTATTGTTGCAAAAGGAAGTTCTTGGTCAATTCCGCTTTCAATCCCCCTCTTCTCAAGAGTTGGATAAAAATACAATGATAGGAAAATTCCTATTGGGAAAACAAATAGAACCCAGAGGGCACTTATTACACTGGATGTTATATCAGAAGTGTTTGGAACTATGAAAGGTGGTGTTGATGGTGTTAACTTGAAAAATATGAGGAATGTAAATATTAATGCTGCAAGAATCAGTGCAATGCCTGTTGAAAACAAAATCATGGATATGTAAACAGTTGGGATAAATCTTATATTTGTTCTTGGAAGGTCTCTTGCAAGAGTGTTGAAAACTTTTTTGGAAACAAGTTTTCTCGATATTCTCAGAAATAACTTGCTCGAAATATTTGCATAAGTTTCTGGAGTATTGCTCTTCTTTTGAACAATGTGGCTCTTCTTTGATTCAATCCTCTTTATGGCCCCTCTCTCATTTGAAGATATGTTGAATCTCCTGAGTTTTTTTTCATTTCTTCTCTTATCAAAATAAGTTTGTTCAATATCTTTTTCACCCGGTTTAATGGACTTTGCCTTTTTGAGGTTATCTGTTTTTTCGAGTTGCTTCTTCAGTTCTATCCTACTTATCATGACTTTAAGACGTTCATTCTCTTTTTTCATATGAGCTTTTAGGTAATTCACATGTGACATAAGGTCTTTTTCACTGGCGCCTTCATTTTTGTAATTTCTATAGAAAGAATCCATCTCTTCAACAATTCTTTTTTCCCTGGAGATTGTTTTCTTTATCTCGATAAAACTGTCTGTTGATTTTAAAATCATCTAAGTGCCTCAGAAATTTTATTTTCTATATCCACAATAAACTTCTTTGTTTTGTTAAAATTGTCAACATCTTTTTCCTTATAAAAGTCCTCAAGCCTACTCTCAGACTCGTCCATGGAACCCACAAGTTGCCTCAAGAGTGATATTGTTTCTTCAACATCATGCCTTGACCTACCACCTCTTTCTGCCATAACCAGAAAACGTCAGAACTCTTATTAAATATTTTGTTAACCCTGAATGCCAAATTCTTTCATTAATTCAAGGGGCCTCTTGTAATATTCATTTACAATCTGCTGAACTCTCTTGAATCCGAAGATTCTCCTTCTGAAAAGTTCGTAAACTAGTTGGGTTCTCCTCTTGAATTCTTGCTCCAGTTCAGATATTGATATTCCATATCTGTTTGATATTTTCTGGAAAACACGGCTGTTTTTCTTAAAATAAAATCCATCATCAGAGGCATTCCACACAAAAGGAGTATTTGTAATTGCAATTCCTTCTGGGCTGACATTAAGCACTTCAACAATCTCTCTTAATCTTCTCGTTTCTTCCTTTTGGACAATAGCATGAGTCATGATGCATACGCAATCAAGGACATTCAACAGCGTTGGGGGCAGCTCTATTGGCGGCGTTTCCAGCCTTCTTATAACAGATTCAACAGAATCAGAGTGTATGGTACTTATGGAAGAGTGCCCGGAAGCCATTCCTTGGAACAAAACAGAAGCCTCTTTACCTCTAACTTCACCAACGATAACATAATCTGGATTCTGTCTGAAAGAACTTCTAAGCAAATCATAAAGACTGACCGAACCGACACCCCTTATTCCTGATGATGACCTTGAGACACTTGGAAGCCAGTTGTCTCTCGGGAGATTAAGTTCACGCGTATCCTCAATTGAAACAACCCTGTCTTCAGGGGGAATAAAAAAGGCTATAGCATTAAGCAAAGTTGTTTTTCCTGAAGATGTTCCGCCTGTGATAAGTATGTTCATCTTATATTGAATCAATAACCAAAGGTATGCAATCATTTCAGGGCTAAGGGTGTTAAATGAAATAAGCTGGGGGGGCGTCCATGGTTCTTTTGTGAATTTTCTGATTGTGAACGTTGGGCCCCTGCTGGTAATATCTTTGGTGTAAGTCGCATTTACACGGGAACCATCAGGCAGTGTGCCATCCAAAATGGGATTTGCGTATGATATGTATTGTCCTGATCTCTGAGCAAGTTTTTCAACAAACCCCTCAAGTAGTTCAGTATCTTTGAAGATAAGATTGGTCTTCATGTTCCTGTAAACCCTGTGCACTATGAATACAGGGGTATCCGCGCCGTTGTTCTCAATATCTTCTATAAAATAGTCTCTCAAAAGAGGCTCAATCTCATTGAATCCTATAAAATCTCTACACAGGTAATAGTATATCTTCTTATAACTTTCATAGGAAATATTCATGCCCAGCTCAATTGCAAGAAACTTGAATCTTTTGTCAAGATAATCAAGCAAACCGTTAATATCTTTTTCTACAATGGAATCGAAATTTATTATCTCTCTCATGGCATTTATTATTCTGTTCTTGTATGTTTCCTCTTTTGTGTCCAGCAGAGGTTCTTCTATTTCATAAACAACCTCATACCTCTTTTCATCCCAATGTATATGTGCAAAAGCAAAAGGCGAAATGAGACAGTATCTCACGTCTATTTTTGTCTTGTCTGTAATCTTTTGCATTTTTGGGATTTCAGGATTAAAATCTATCTCAACTTTTGGATAGTCCTGAATCTCAGGCATCTTTTCTTTTTGAACTGCCATTTATCCTAACTGGAAATCCATTACTGGAACCGAGCCTCCTTTGTTTGTTATGTAAAGTGAATAGGGCGTAGAAGCTTGTGATATTGATTTTGAAACCTGCCTGCCCCCGTAAGTTATGTTGTATAGTTGGTCATAGTTAATTGTCATGTTTATTAAGTCTATATTATTTTCAGGGTGGTCATATACATCTATCCCCCCCACTTTCACAAGGGTATTCGGCTGGCTATATTGGAAACTGCTGTCCATACTGAAAATTATCTGGTCATTAATGCTGTCAATTGTTAGTGTGCCTTTCTTCAGATTTATACTAAGTTTTCTCTTGTTCCCAGAACCGCCCTGTGAAAGAGATAAAAGAACATTGTTTATGTCATTCAACATGGTGATTGACTGCTGCAAAACCGCCTGATCCTGAAGTTGATTTATCCTTGGTTTTACAAAACTTAATATCAAGCCAATAAGCACAAGTGCAATGAGAGTATAAATAACAGTCTCGACCCATACTTGTCCTCTTTTTCTCATAAGTTTCTGAATGAGACTTAATTTAAATAGTTAATTATTAGTAAATCAAATTACAGTCATCAATTTGTGAAAGAGAATCTGAACTGCTGCATGTCTGTCCGTCCAATATTGGGGCTATCTCTATTGAGTCGGGTATATCTTTTGAATCCTGTTGACTCCACTTGTATATGTAAGTTCTTCCTGAATTTTTCTGAGGAAGAGAAACATCTGTACTCCCGTTGTAGTTTGTCAGATCTGTTATTGTAGATGAAGTTTTATTAATCGTAAATGTCTTGGATTGTTCTGCGCTTGTTATGGAGACAATTACTCCATCAGGGCTTATATCTCCCAATTTAAGGGAAAATTGGATTGCAACTAAACTGGAATTAAAGCAGGTGTATTTATCATTTAATGTCACCTTGTCAAAATTCCCAAAACACGCGCTTGATTCCTTAATTTTTTGTCCAACCAAATTATTTATTATGACCCAAACAACTGCAACAAGAACAACCGAAATCATAATAAGCAAAAACGCCACGATAATCCCCGAGAGTGCTTTCTTGTTTCTAAAAATCATTTTATAGGGAAATTGTCTGCCCGTATTGGTCTGGGCAGGTGAATGATCTTTCATCACCACTGCTTGTTGTTCCCCTAAGAATCGGGATAAGGACTATGTCATTTGCACCGCTTACTTTAGAGCCTATACTTCCTGAAAAAGCCTCAGACGATTTTAATCCGTTCCAATTTGTGAGCAAATCTTTAATTGAGTATGTTGAATAATCACCCCCAGACCTTTCAACCTTAATGTTGAAATCATAGATTGGAATGTTGCCTGTGTTGGAAATAGCAAGACTGGAATCCGTTGATGAATAACTTGCCTTGAAACTCAACTGGTCACAGAAGAGCTGAATGTTCTGTCCGCCAAATTTTGTTACTGTTTCCTGTGTAAAACTCTTGAACCAGAAGAATACAATAAGAGATAAAGCAACGACAATTCCTATAAGCAAAACTGTTGCTATTATGGGTGAAACCCCTTTTTTATTCATATCTATTAAAATAAATTTTACTTTATAAATATAATGTGATTTTACGAGCAGGCTATTGGTTCATCAAGAATTGCACTCGTGCAACTTGCAACCCTTTTTTTGCCATTATAATTAACATACATTATTGGAGTGATTTCAATACTTGCTATTGTTCCTGGGAATGGTTTTACATCATTTGTGAATTTGTTGAGGTTAAAGAAATTTGCATTCTTTTTGATATCTTCTATATTGCCGGGCAAAACTGTATTATTGTTTGCGGCAAATTGGACAGCAGAACCCGCGACAAATCCGGCGTCACCCGCATAATATTTGGCAAGGTCTATTGTTGCAATCTCCTGCGTGCTGCTGTTCGTGGCTTTTATGTAATATCCTGTAATGCTGAAGGTTCCTGTATTTTCAAGTGTGAAATTAAGAGAGTTTGCAGAGCAATTATAGATGAGTTCTGGAATCGCAACCGAAACCCCGTCCGGACAAGCAAGCGCTTCCTGCGGAACATAGGACTTGAGCCATTGGTAAACTATAACACTTATTGTTATCACAACTGCCATAAGAAGCACATATCCTATTATCTCACTAACCCCTCTTTTGTTCATCTTACCCACTGTAAATATAATCTTCCCCATTATTTAAACTTGCGGTAATAGAATAAAAACTCGTTCCATTGTTCAATCCAATAACGTAATCATTTCCATTTAGGCTGACTGTTGCGCTGTAAGAGTCTGGATGATATGTGAAAGAATAAATTTCTCCGGTTCCATTGAAGTATTTTCCATCAACAAGAAAACTTGCTGCTCTTTCCTGATATATTATTGTAGTGATCTCACTGTAATTCCCGAAAATGAAATAAAGATTTTCTCCGGTTCCGTTTTGTGATGCTATATAAGATTCAGACAGATTTGTTAAGACGCGGTTGCTTTGCACGCTGTTGAGATTATTGTAATCAATATAATCCAGAGTTCTGTCTGCTTCAATTCTTATTCCGTTCTGGATGTTTTGAACAGGAGGAGAATTGCTGTTGGATGCGGAATTTGTAACCACTATAAATCCCATCACAACAGACACAATAATCATTGCTGCAATAAGGTAGAATTGACCTCTTTTATTCATTTAATAAATTAGAAAATAATTCTTATAAATTTATGTAGACCCGAAGGGTTGCTCAAAAGTTTATCAAAAAGTATCCTCAGCCTTTCTCAGCTCTGCTACCTGCCAAGCACCTCAACAAATGTTTAGGGCTGCTCCGATCAAGGCCTGACCCATTTCGCATCTGCAAGATCGAGACAGACAAAGCGTCAACGTCCGGATGAGGGTTTCTGACTTCGTTCATCACTTCCCTCCTTGCAGCTTGCCTAAAGTCCGTTTGCAATCGGCGGAGGACTATCCCGCCAGCCTGGTCTACAAAAATACCAGATATAATGACTTTTTAAGCTTATTGTATTTTTACCTTAATTAAGTAACCTGATAGTAGTAACAACACTAAATATTTATAAACTAATCGTGAGAAACTCTACTATGAAAAACAATACAAAAAAGAAATTAACGGGACTTCTGGCAGGAGCCTTAATGGGAGTTTCAAGTCTTTTGATCCCTAATCACCTTAACGCAGAGCCTATCGACTTAAACCTTCCTAGTTTCAAGTCCAAACCGCCTGCTGAAATGCCAAACATAAGCATAACGGCACAAAATCCCGGAGATCCTAAATACTTCAATTTTGGAATAAATGGAGAGATCCCATTTTCAAAAAACGAAAACACAGTTAAGATTGAATATGGGGTAAATGCAGATAATAACAACCTGACAAAAGCAAGGCTGGCTGTGGGAAATAATAATTTTT
>Ga0315535_1002282_pt1 | contig 12333 bp, 14 predicted proteins | sample SalMarSW160220MG_2_FD_203092 | JGI IMG/M metagenome (GOLD analysis project Ga0315535, IMG submission 203092) | Salt marsh sediment microbial communities from the Plum Island Ecosystem LTER, Massachusetts, United States - Salt Marsh Sediment SW1602-20 ...
AGAAGATAATCAGACATGGTTCCGTCCTTTTTTTGATAAACTACCGTTTTTGCCTGGAGCTGATAAAATTCATGAGAGCCAAAATGAGACCGAGACAGAGAAAGGCTCCAGGGGGCTTTAACATGACACCGAATGGCTTGAATGAGGACCACATGACAGGCACGCTGAAAAAAGTGCCATGCCCGATAATTTCACGAATGGCTCCCACGACGAAAAGAGAGATCGTAAAACCGATGCCGATTCCAAGCCCGTCTGCCAGAGATGGAAGGACCGGGTTCTTTGAGGCAAAGGCCTCCGCCCTTCCCAGGATAATACAGTTGACCACGATAAGTGGAACAAAGATTCCCAACGCCTTATAGAGTGGATAAGCATAGGCCTGCATGTACAGCTCCGCCAGGACGACAAAGGAGGCAATAATCACAATAAATGCCGCTATCCGCACATTTCTCGGGATTAATTTTCGGAGCATGGATATAAGAAGGTTTGAAAAAACCAGTACGAAAGTGGTGGCAACCCCCATGCCGATTCCATTTTTTGCTGAAGTAGTGACGGCCAGGGTTGCACATATTCCCAGGACCAGCCGAAACGGCGGGATTTCCTTCCAGAGACCTTTTGTAAATTCCTGCGTAAGGGTGGGCATCAGCCGATCTCCTTTTTAATCTTCGGGAAAAGCTCCAGCGCCTTTCTCACGGCCGCGACAACCCCTTTACTGGAAACGGTCGCTCCACTGACGGCATCTATTTTTCCGCCCTTGGCCGAAAGGTTAAGGCTGTCTGACAGGGCCATTCCTTTGAACTGCTTCGTAAACGAGGGTTCAACCACTTTCGAGCCCAGGCCCGGCGTCTCCGACTGGGTCGTAATGCGGATCCCCGTGATTTTGCCGGCGGTATTCACGCCGACCATAACGTGTATGAGACCCTCGTGGCCCATCCCTGCCGCTTCATAAGCCAACCCGATAATTTTGCCGTCTTTTTTCGCGAGAAAGATATTCCTGGTGAGAGGCCGGCCCTTCTTGTCTTTTCCCATTTTCAGGACGACGCGATCTTTGATGGGATCATTATCATACGAGGTGAGGACTGCCTTGATGGATGGGGCTTCCACATATTTCAGGAGCTGGTATTCACGGGGAGCCTTGGTGACTTTGTTCGCATATGCCAGTACAAGCGCCGAACAGGCGCATATGACAGTCAACACCACAATCATTCTGATAAGGCTACGCAATTTCTTTCAACCTCCCCACGGTTCTCGGTTTTACTCTGTCCAGTAAGGGTGTTACCGAATTCATCAAAAGTATCGCGAACGGCACCCCCTCCACATAAGAGCCCCAGGTTCGTATGATCATGGTGAGAACACCACAGCCGATGCCATAGAGCACCATCCCTGGGCCTGTGACCGGACACGTCCCCTTTTCAGTGGCGAGAAAAAAGGCACCCAGAAACATCCATCCCGAAAGGATATGAAACGTCGGAGAAGCATAGGTCTCGGGATCAATTTGCCAGAAAATAAAGCCGAAGATCCAGGCAGAGGCAAGAAATGAGAGAGGGATATGCCAGGTCAGCCTCCTCCGGTAAAGGAGATAAATCCCTCCAAGCAGGATAGCCAGGACACAGGCAGTGCCGATCTCCGCGGGTACATTCCCCAGAAAGAGATCCTTCCAGGGAAGATCCAGGATTTCATCCACGCCGCTGTCTTTTAGGGCGATAAGCGCGGGGTCGGATAGAAATTCTCCCGGTTTCAGCAGAAACTGCGGGTTCGGCATGGGAAAATACGTCAGGATATCCTTGTAGGAGATGCTCAAACACGCCCATCCCACAAGGACTGAACTGAATGAGTGATTGCCGAGGCCCCCAAACAGCTGCTTGCCCACGAGAATGGCGACAAACGCCCCCAATACGGGCACCCACCAAGGGTTATTGGAGGTGAGTATGAGGCCCAGGAGGATGCCTGTTATGAGTGCGCTCCCGTCGCCTATCGTGATTTTCCTGCCGATAGCCTTCTGCCAGAGGAATTCGGTGAGGACTGCTGAAATCGCGCTCAATGCGATGATCAGCAGGGCCGACCATCCGAAAAAGAACCACCCTGCAAAAATAGCGGGAACAAGCGCAACGATAGTTTCCAGATGCATCTTCTTCAGAGAATCTCCGGAGTGGAGATGGGGAGGTATGGAAACATAGAGCTCCGGTCTTTTCATGATTCTCTCCTTCCGGCTTCAATCTCCTGCTTGCCGAAACGCATGAGCTGCACCATGGGACGATTTACCGGACAGACATAGGCGCATATGCCGCATTCGATGCAGAAAAAGAGATCCAGTCTTTCGGCGGCATCGAATCTTCCGTATTCACAATTCTTGCTGAGTTCGTTTGGGAGAAGTTTCATGGGGCAGTGCCGGACACAATACCCGCAATCCATGCAGGGTTCATCGGAATAGCGCGTTATTTCCCTTTCAGTCTGCAGGATGATTGAATCCGTCTCTTGAGTTACCGGAACATCAAGTCGGTGCAGGGCGATACCGAGGAAAGGACCACCGCACAGCACCTTGGCCAGGTTCATCTTGGATAGAGAAAGGTGTTCCAGAATATCTTTGATCAGGGTTCCTTCCCTGACGCGCACCAAGGTATCAATGCCTGACGACGGCGCGGTGACCTGGACCACAGTGTCCAGACGGGAAATTTCGCCGCGGGCCGCATCGCGAACCCTCAGGGCCGTCGCAACATCGATGACAACAGTGCCGAACGCTCTGCTCCCTCCCGAGTTTGGCGGGAGTTCCTGACCGGTCAGAAAGGGAACCAGGACTGGTTCAAGGGCTATCGGGTACGTGTTCGGGCAGAAGATGGGATCGGCCCCGACCTCCCGAAGCCTTTCCATAAATTCATCTGTCAGCACGTATCCCTTTGAGACCGCGAAAAATGCGCGGGAAGCTCCGGTTGTCTCTTTGAGAATAGATACACTTTCAAGCAGTTCATTGCCGTATAGCTCAATGAGCGCCTTTCGGATCCATACGCCCGGCTGCCGATCGATGCCGTTTATGATAAGACAAAGAATGGGTTTTTCGAGCTCTCGAGCCAAGGGAACGAAGGCGGATGGAACCAGTTCAGGTTTCCTTAGACGCATCGCAAGGGGCAGGGGAGAGGGATCAACTTCCCGAATCCCTCCTGCGTGGATCCGCCGGGCGAGTTCGTGAGGATTGTCCTGGAGAATGCCGGTTCCCCTGGCGGGGATACCTTTCTCCTCGGTTTCGATAACCAGGGCCGGTCCTTCGTCTCCGAAGCAGGTCGGCGACGAGGTGATCGCTGAAACGCGCCCCGTGACCGATGCGAGCAGAGGCGGGAGCCATTTCTCAGCTCCTTTCCCGACTATCTGACCTGCCTGGACATGGTCTCCGGGGGAAACGAGCGGGGTCATTTTCCCGTATTTGGAGATGAGAGGCAGGATAACACGCCCCGGGAGAGGGAGATCCTGAATTTTGGGACTCGGGAGACGGCCGTAGTCAGCGGGGAAAGAGATTCCTTTTAGTCTTTTCATATAATCACCAGAATGTTCCGGATATCTTGTGAAATTTGGAACGTATGGACATTTATAGAGATCTGCTGCCATTTGTCAAGGAGGTTTTTCCATGTCCCTGACTTTTTGTTGTGCTTTGAAAGGCTCCTGCATTGCAAGGTTTATGAGCCATAGAGCGCTTCGCCGGAAAAGAGTGAATGCGTCACAAGAATGACGCAATACTGCATTCGTCGTGGGCTCCGCTACTCCTATCTAAAGAGAATTCGAATGAACCACCCTGCCGCAAGCAGCCGGGTATCCCTCTGTTGTCATTCCGGAAAGCCCGCCGGGCTTATCCGGAATCCAGATTCCCGCATTCGCGGAAATGACCGCAACGTCGCAAGCGACGGAGTATGTAACCCCGTGTAGCAATAAATTGGCCTCACCATGGAAGTGTCTGTAATGGCATGGATATTGCTTTTATGCTCAGATGACGGGCTCTTGCCCGCTTAACCACAGTACTTACCGGAGGAGACGTGGGGAGAAAATGGCTTCCGACGCCAAGGAAAAGCACTCATCGTACTCAAAACGCGAGGATTTTATCCGGGCTGTAATCCCTCCCCTGTTGAGCATCCTCCTTTTCGGCCTGGCAACGTGGCTGTTTTTTCTGCCGTCTTTGAAAACACATATTTTGAACGACCGACGGGAAATGCTCGCTCAGCTGACCCAGCTGTGCTGGGATATCATGGAAGACCTTGAACTACAGGTAAGATATCGTCAATTAACCAGAAAGGAAGCCCAGGCAAGAGCCATTCGCGAGATAGGGTCTCTGCGCTACGGCTTTGAATTGAATGCGTACTTCTGGATAAATGACATGCACGGGCGGATGATCATGCACCCGTACCGGAAAGATCTGGAAGGGAAGGACATAAGCGCTCTGACCGATCCTAAGGGAAAACACTTCGTGCAGGATTTTTTGCATGTGGTGAAGAGGTCAGGCCAGGGCTTTGTTGATTACCTGTGGCAATGGCAGGACAACCCGAACAGAGTCGTTCCAAAACTCTCTCACGTGCGAAGTTTTGAACCGTGGGGATGGATTGTTGGAACCGGAATGTACCTGGATGATGTATCCGCCAAGATGGCACAGGTGACGAGAAAGCTGGACACAGTCTTCCTCTCCATTTTTATTCTCATAAGCCTGGTGTGTCTCTATAATATCCGTCAAACGCTGGCCGTTGAGAATGAACGCAACGAGGCTGAAAGGGCGTTGCGGGACAGTGAATCGAGATTCAGGAGGCTCGCTGAAACCGTTCCCTTCGGCCTTACCCTCAGCGACATAAAAGGAGGTTTTGACTACATCAACCCGAAGTTCACCGAAATGTTCGGATACACCAGTGAAGAGATGCCTGACAAGCAGACCTGGTTTCAGAAGGCCTATCCCGATCCTCTTTACCGTGCGCAGGCAATGGACACTTGGGACAAAGATATCGGAGACCTTCGGTCAGAGGGAAAGGCCATGGAACAGGTCTTTCAGGTAACCTGCAAAGACGGTTCAAAAAAGATGATACGATTCCGAAATGTCTCCATAGCAGAGCAGAAACACTCCCTCACTTATGAAGACATTACGGCCCAGGAGGAGGCAAGGATCAGACTCCTTGAAAGCGAAAGAAAGTTCAAGCTGCTTTATAAAAAATGCAAGATGGAGGATCAGCTCTATCGTTCCCTCATTGAATCTTCAGCCGATGCTATTATTATCTACGATCTAGACGGTAATACTCAGTATGTAAGTCCAACATTCACAGAGACCTTCGGCTGGACGGAAAAGGAAGTGCTTTCTAGAAGGATACCCTTTGTTCCTGATTCCGAGGAGACCGAGTCCCTGAAATTGATCAATCGCCTGCTTCGGGACGGGACTCCCTGTCGAAATTTCGAGACGAGACGTTTTACCAAGAGCGGGGATATTGTGGAGGTCAGCATCAGCGCCTCCAGGTATAATGATTATCAGGGAAATCCGGCCGGCATGCTGGTGATCGTCCGGGATATCACAGAAAAGAAGAAATTGGAGGCACAGCTCCAGCAGGCCCAGAAAATGGAAGCCATCGGCACTCTGGCGGGCGGCATCGCGCACGACTTCAATAATCTGCTCATGGGAATACAAGGAAATGCATCTCTGATGCTCCTGCAGGTTGAAGAAGAACATCCCTTTTATGAGAAGCTCAGAAATATCGAAGACCAGGTACAGAGCGGAAGCAAGCTCACCGGGCAGCTTCTGGGATATGCGCGGCAGGGTCGATACGAAGTGAAACCCATTAATCTGAACCATATTGTGAAGGAAACCGCCGAGACCTTCGGCAGGACCAAGAAAGAAATAACTCTCCACATCAGGCTGGATGAAAATCTCTGCGGTATAGAAGCGGACCGGACCCAGATTGAACAAGTTCTTCTGAACCTCTGTGTAAATGCCTGGCAGGCGATGCCGGGCGGGGGAGATCTCTTCTTGAAAACGCGTAATGTGGATTACGAAGAGATGAAAGGGAAAGTCTACAGGGCAAAGCAGCGCAAGTATGTCCTGCTTTCAGTCCGTGATACAGGGGTAGGGATGGACCAGGAGATTGTCGAGAAGATTTTTGACCCATTTTTTACCACCAAGGAAATGGGTCATGGGACAGGATTGGGCCTGGCCTCGGTATACGGCATAGTCAAAGGACACGGAGGATATATCGACGTGGAAACAAAAAAGGCAAAGGGAAGTACATTCAAGATCTACCTTCCCGCCTCTTCTCGGAGCATGGAGCTTGAAAAGGAAGGGATTGACAACCGGGGACAGGGAGTCGGGACCATTCTCCTTGTCGACGATGAAGAGGCTGTTGCGGCCATTGCGCGGGAATTGCTCGAGGCTCTGGGATATAGGGTATTGCTGGCAAGGGACGGGAAATCGGCCGTCAAAACCTATAAGCAAAAGAAGGATGAAATAGACCTCGTGCTCCTTGACATGGTTTTGCCGGGAATGGATGGAGGAGAAATTTTCAAGGTCTTGAAACAATTAAATCCAGATGTTCGTGTGCTGCTGTCAAGCGGATACAGCCTCAATGGGAAAGCCCAGGAGATCCTCAATCGCGGCTGCAACGGGTTCATTCAGAAGCCTTATCGGGTGAACACCCTGGCAAAGGCAATCAAAGAAATACTCGGCAGTTGAGCAGTGCTGAGCACAGTGAGCCTCCTCCCGCAGAGCGGGAGGTATCAGGGAGTCCCCCGAGGAGGCTCAGAGAGAGGGAGCCATTCCTTCCGTTCCGAGGCTCCGGGCTGGCCTTTTCAGTGACTTACCAGCGTGGGATAGCTACCCCCTCCGCATTCTCGACTTCGTCGAGCTGCGGGTTCCCCCACTGATAAGTCACGAAAAGACGGTGCCCTCTCACCAGTCACTCCAGAAAAGGCTCCCTCTCTAACCTCCACGCCCTTCTCTAGACCCGGGATCGGAAGAACCTTCTCTTTCCCGCTGTCATGAAATGCTATTTTGCTGTAAAAGTCTCCAAGAATCCAGTAGAATTAAAATATCATGGAGTATGAAGGTCCTATCTACAGGCCGCCGAGCGAGGCGGACAGTCTGCTTATTCAGGCTACCGTGGGATGTCCTCACAACAAGTGCACTTTCTGCATGGTATACAAGAAAGGCCCTGCCTTCAGAATACGGCCGGTACGAAAGATAAAAGAAGACCTGGACGAGGCAAAGCGGTTATACGGCTCGCGGATAAGAAGCCTTTTCTTCCCCGCCGGGAACACCATCGCAATGCCCACGGATCAACTGGCTGAAATATGTGCTTTTGCACGGGCATGTTTTCCCGGGTTGGAGCGGATCACCGTTTACGGTTCTTCAAGGTATATCTGTGAAAAGGGACCAGAGGAATTGTGCGTGCTCAGGGAAAACGGTCTGAGCCGGATTCATGTGGGGTTTGAAAGCGGAGACGATGAGGTCCTTCGCAGGATCAAGAAAGGTGCTGATGCCGAGACGCAGATCCAGGCAGGTATATGGACCCGGGACGCGGGTATTGAGCTCAGTGAGTATGTGATACTTGGAATAGGAGGCCGGGATCGAACCGCTGAACACGCGTTTCATAGTGCCTCAGCTTTGAACAGGATAAATCCCGACTTCATCCGTTTGCGCACCTTTCTCCCGAAAATCAATACATTGCTTTTGCACCAGATTCGAAAAGGAACCTTTCAGGTGCTTTCGCCCCGTGAGGTATTGCTGGAGACGAGGACGCTTATTGAGCGTCTGGATGTGCAATCTGAGATTTTGAGCGATCATTACACCAACTATGCCGATATCCACGGAAGGATGCCCCGGGACAAGGACGAGATGCTTCAGGTGATTGGCGAATATCTGAAGCTGGACGAGTCTTCTTTCAGGCCTGTGTATGTCGGCACCCAGTGATCCAGCCCGGAGCCTCGGAACGGAATCCCGCCAAAGGCGGGACTCCCTGAGCAGCCTCCGAACAGCACCTGATACCCCCCGCTCTGTGGGAGGAGGCTCACAGGATGTGCAGGATTCGGTACAGATTGTCGCCCGCAAAAAGGTGAGAGAGGGCAAACATGGGATAGACGAGAAGATGGTTCAGGATTCCCGTGTGAGCGAAGTTGTCGATACCATAACTGCAAATTGACATCCCAGCAAGCGCCAAAAAAGCGAGATCGACGGCGCAATCGTGAAAGGTGGCCAGCCAGGTCGACAAGTCTGCGAAGATTCCACTTGAAAAAACAGGACACTTCTTTCACAATGAATTTTAGAGGCCGTTTTGAGGGAGGTAGGATTCATGCAAATAAGGCGGGCGGATTTCGCAGGCTCCTGGTATCCCGGAGATGAGGAAGAATGCAGGGTATCCATCGAGAAGTTTGAAAGGAATTTTCTCCCTTGCCCCGCGCCGGATAGAGAAATTGTCGGGGGCATTGTTCCCCATGCGGGCTGGGTCTTCTCCGGTTCCATCGCCGGCAATGTGATACGATGTCTCGGTACGGGTAAGCCATGCGACACCTGTGTTGTTTTCGGCAGGCATCTGCATCCGGGGAGCAGACAGTATATTGTGGCAAGCGGAGCATGGGAAACACCTTTGGGACCGATAGAAATAGATTCCGAAGTTGCGGACATGCTCATGTCCGATTTCTCATTTATCGTCGAAACACCGGATAAGCATGATCAGGACAATACCATTGAATTACAACTTCCCTTCATCAAATACTACATGCCGGACGCAAAGATTGTGCCCCTGGGACTCCCGCCTGCTCCCAAGACTCTTGAAATAGGGAAAAGAGCAGGGGAGATCTGCAGAGAAAAAGGACGCAATGCGTTGGTTCTGGGTTCAACCGACCTTACCCATTACGGATACAACTACGGATTTGTGCCGAAGGGAACCGGAAAGCAGGCTCTCGAGTGGGTACAAACGGTCAATGACCGCAGGATCGTCGACCTGATGCTGGAAATGAATGAGAAACAGGTCATAGCAGAAGGGCTGAACAATGCGAACGCATGCTGCTCAGGAGCTGCTGCCGCTGCTATTTCTGCTGCCCGTCAACTGGGCGCAAAGCAAGGACGACTGCTGAAATATGCAACAAGCTATGATGTGAGGCCGGACACCAGCTTTGTGGGCTATGCCGGCATCGTCTTTGCACGCTGACCGGGCGGGGTTTCTCGCTTGCTCTCCGTATATTCACGTGAATCCCGGGAAGTGAATGACGCTGTCTTTTTCGGGTTTCCGGGATATGTTGTTTCAGACCGGAATTTTTCCGTGTGCCGCAGCGCTATTATTTGCTGTTGCAACGCCGGGACGGATCATTTTTTAGACAGATGTCATGAAAAAAATCCTTGAAAAACTTCATTCGGTCCTTTTAAATGGCCATGGTGGACAATTCTCAGGCAATAATGCCCCGAGCGGTGAAGGACAGAGTTTTCCAGCTTCGGAGAAACGAGACTCTATGGGTCAAAACCGAATAAGAATCGATCTCCTGATACATGATCTCAAGGTCCCTCTTGCGGTCATCGAGGCCGGCATAACCTCGTTGTTGGACCGAGCGGAAAAATACGGTCCTCTTACGGAAAAACAGGAAAAAGTCCTGAAAAGAGCGCTCCGGAATACCAAGGTTACCCAGAATCTTGTAACAGATGCCCTTGAACTGGGGAGATCGGAAAAAGGCATCATGAATTTGTCATCCGTCCGTTTGTCCAGTTGTTTGGGGGAGGCACTCATTGAGCTATTCGATCTGAATAATTCCGTGGTTTCGGAAAAAATAAAGGCATGCCGTTCTTTGAACCGGCTCAAGGAAACGCTCCAGGCAGAGGGACTCATCATCGAAATAGATGATGGGCTGTGGAGCGAACAGCTCACACTCGACGAAGGCAAGATAAAACAGATCCTGAGAAACCTCTTGAGCAACGCCCTGAAATTTCGGAAGAGAGAGGTCGCGTTGAGGGCGTATAAGGAAGAGGGATCTCTCCTTGTCTGCATAAAGGATGACGGAGAAGGCATTCCCGCCAAATACCATAAGAAGGTATTTGATTGCTATTTTCAGATGGAGCCGACCGATACTTGCCCGGTCAGGGGGCATGGGCTGGGATTGGCCGGTGTGATGGTCCTGCTGGAAGATATGGGGGGAGAGATGATCCTTTCAAGCGACGAAGGACGGGGCGCGGAGTTCATCGTCAAAATACCTCTTTCAGGGGCCTGATAGTCTCCCTGAAGCACAACCTACATCATCTTTTCCAGTTCGTCTTTGCCGACCCTGAAGCTTTTGTCAAATTCATCCCAGAATTTTCGGTCTTTCTCTCTCCAATCGGTGCCGAATTTCTTGTCGAAAAAAGGCCTCAACCTCTCAAACCATTGGGGCCCTCCGGTTTCTTGTTCGGCTTCTTTAATAATATCAATAAGATAAGTTGCAATATCCGTGATCTTATCTTTCGGGAGGTAGGACCTTGCGCCTTTCTTAATCGACTTGATCAAGTTGTCGGGGCTCAGGGCGTGGGCCGTGAGCATCAGAGAGGGGATTCCCTTGCTGGTCGCCAGTTCCAGCAGGTCGTACCCGCGCACCCCCATAATATCCAGGACCGCCACATCATACCTGTTCTTTTCCAGAAATTTTCTTGCCGTTTCATAGTTCGGGGCCGAGTCGATGAGGCACATATCCAGGATCTCTTCCAGCGTATCGAGGATATCGGGTTCATCGTCTACAATCAATATCTTCTTATCTTTCAGCATCTCCTGTTGATCGGACATTGTGGACCTCCATTGGAATAGAAGGTTTCATGAAGAGATCACCGCATCAGAAAGAACCTGTTTCCTTTGCGCTTGAATAACTGAGCGCGTAAGAACCGGAAGAACTCGGCAACTTCACCGATATTTGAGGAGAATATTACCGCGAAGATAACGGATAGTCAACGCTTTATGAACCTCGGGGAGACAAATTTCCTGATCGGGAGGATCCATTTGCAGGAGATCGAAAGGCGGAGGACCTGCCATGATTATGGTAATCGGGAATATCAGAAAATTCATTGACAGGATAGAGTGGTTTCCTTAACGTAAAGGTAGCGCTTTTTGAAGTGACCTTGGCCTGTTCCGCGTTTGTGAAGGAGGGATAACCGATGGATTTTGAAGAAAAGGCAAGGATTCGATTGGAAACCTGGATAACACACAATGATCACCACGGAGAAGAATATCAGTTATTTGCCGAACAACTCGAATCGACTGGAATGAAAGAGAGCGCAAAACATGTGAGAGACATGATCGGCTTCACCGAAAAGGGTACGGAATCACTGAGGGAGGCCCTTAACGCCTTAGGATCTGTCGAAAAATGAGCATTGTTCTCGAGAGGAGGAGGGGATGTGTGAAGCGCATGCATTCATCGTACAGAACGGTGAAGAAAAGAAGATACTCGAAAATGTCGACCTCGTAGAGTTCGAAGGGAACGAGGCGAAACTCGTGAACATTTTTGGAGAACAGAAAATCATAAAGGGAAGACTCAAGGTTTACGATAACAGCAAGGGCAAGATAGTCTTTGAGCCGCTCTAAGAGTGTGAAGAGGAGTTATGGCGTGCTGCCTGTGCAGGAGATGCTGGGAAAGGCTGCAACTATCGTTGTCGATTCGAGGATGACCATTGCCCTGACTGGTGCGGGAATTTCGGTGGAATCCGGCATCCCGGATTTCAGGAGCGCAGGAGGACTGTGGGAAAAATTCGATCCTGCTGAATATGCAACCATCGAAGCATTTCGCGCCAATCCTGAAAAGGTATGGGAAATGCTTCGAGAAATGGAAGAAGTCGTACTGCAGGCTAAACCGAACAAGGCGCATATCGGCCTGGGAGAGCTCGAAAAACTGCATTTCCTCCATTACATCATTACCCAGAATGTCGACAACCTGCATCAAGCCGGTGGCGCTCGAAATGTCATAGAATATCATGGGAACTCGGCAACACTTTCATGTATCACATGTGGAAGACGATACACGGCTGCTGAAAAAAAGGGAGAGCACCTCCCAAGGTGCCGATGTGGGAGTGTGCTGAAACCGGATGTAATCTTCTTTGGGGAGGCCATTTCTCTTGACGCGCTGAATCGCTCCTTTGACCTTGCCTCTTCGGCGCAGGCCCTCCTGGTGATCGGCACTTCTGCTGCTGTTTCTCCGGCCAACACCATTCCTGCTGTGGCCAAACAAAATGGCGCAAAGATTATTGAGATAAACAAAGAGGCAACCCACCTCACCCACACGCTCACGGATATTTTCCTTCACGGCAGTGCAGGTGAAATCATATCGGGGTTGGTGGAGGAGATCAAGACCTTAAAAGGGAAAAGGCAGACGTTATGACTTTGGTTT
>Ga0315535_1002285_pt1 | contig 12326 bp, 10 predicted proteins | sample SalMarSW160220MG_2_FD_203092 | JGI IMG/M metagenome (GOLD analysis project Ga0315535, IMG submission 203092) | Salt marsh sediment microbial communities from the Plum Island Ecosystem LTER, Massachusetts, United States - Salt Marsh Sediment SW1602-20 ...
GATCTTGAATGATGTGATTATTGATGGGATAATAGTAATTGAAGATACGATTATAATAATATAAATAAGATAAGGTAATGACCAAACCGGACGCCAACCTGTGCTTTCATTGAATACAATTCCATCAAAGAAATAAAAAATAACCATTAAACCTAATGCAAAAGCATAAAGCAGTAGCAATTTAATTTCGGATTTTAAACTATACACACTTTCTGATTGAATTAATATTTTATTGGTAGCGAGCATAAAAACTGGGCCATAAAAGATCAAGAAAGCGGAGATATAATTTAATAATAGCGCTAATGATTCACTCTTAACTATTTCATTAATTATTACGTAAGTTGCGTTGATTATTAGACCCAAAGCAATTGAAATATAAAAACCACTAAAAGTTGCATTTAATCGATTTCTTCGTCGCTTAAGAATCGACCATCCGAAACCCAAAAAGAAGATGGCCATCATCAAATTAATAATAAAAATCAAAAATATTCTTGAAAGATCAAATTGTAGTATCATGATAAAATTATCCTAAAATTACATTTTTATTAGATTATGATAGAATTTATTTAAAAATTCTAGGCAAAACAAAACTATAATTTACAGTTATGTTCATGTTTTGACTTTTAATATGGGAAATTTCGGAAATTACTTTTTTGATAAAAACAGTTATATATTTATTTCTCCGCGTGTGTGATAAAAAATGAAAGAAATAGTTAAAAATGTATATCATGTAGGGGATTCTGGTTGCTCGGTGTTTTTAGTTGACACTCAAAGTGAATATGGATTGGTTCTAATTGATTGTGGAATGTCCCTTGATATGATAAAAGATATTAACAAGCAAGACCTTAATCCAATGAAAATACAACATTGTATTATTACTCATTTTCATATCGATCATATCGCTGCGTGCGCTGACCTTAAACAATTCAATAACAAGATAAAATTTTATGCTCATGAATTAGATGCTAACGCTATTGAAGAACCAGGGCATGATAGAGAGACTGCAGCAAATTGGTATGGCGTAAAATACACTCCCATCAAATTGGAACGTCGACTTAAAGGAGAGCTTAATGTATTAAAATTTGGTGCACTTAATTTTGAATGCATACACATTCCTGGGCATACTCCTGGTTCAATAGCTATATTATTAAAACTAACAGAGCCTAATATAAAAGTTCTATTCGGACAAGATTTACATGGACCTATCATTCCCGGGATTAGTGATTACGATGATTACCAAAAATCTCTCAACATGTTATTGGACTTGAAAGCAGATATTCTATGTGAAGGGCATTATGGAGTTTTTCAGCCAGAAGAAAAAGTTAGAAAATATATTAGTCGCTACATTAAATGACTCTACCTAATATTAAAATTCGCAAGTTCTTTAAATAGAATTAAATCTTTTTATAAAAAAAGAGTATTATTATCATTTATACAAGCAGTGGAATAGGATATCATGCTAAATGCTGTTTATGAATCGTTCAATGAAGCAATAAGAAGATTTGAATATGATTATATCTATATTGACAGTATTTTTCTTGCTATATGGGTGGGATTCCTTATAAAATATAAAAAGGGCAATGCGATTAAGTTTGGAATTTTTACTGGATTTGTCACATATTTTATTGATGCTATAATATGGTGGAATTCACCAGCGGGATCTAATTATCCTATTGGAACTATGATTCGCGAATATTGGATCGGAGGAGTAAAGGTTCCACAATCGTTAGGAGTCTATTTCTGGCCGAAATTTGGAACAGATTTCATGATGACTTTTTCATATTCCCTTTTTGCGTTTGGTTGGTTATGGATAATGTTTGAAAATTATGTTAAAAGGAATTATAAAGAAATACTCCTTTTTACAGGCATGATTTTTGGATTTTGGTTGGTTACGCCCTTTCTTTCATATTTAATTCACCTTGACGATACTTTAGTTATTTCAATTAGGCACATGGATACTCAGATGATAACGTGGACCATAAATATTATTGTTGGATATTTTTTGCTTTTTTTAATTTATGGTACTGGTAAATTTAGGAAACGGGATTTAAAATTAATAGGTTTCGTATTTCTCATAGGATGCCTTGGAGCTTTTTTCATGGAATTTCCGTTATTCATTTCAGGAATACGTCCTTCAGGCATATCTTTCTTACTTTACGATACAATCCTAATGTTTAATCAGGGTGCACCATACCTCTATATCTTGTATGCTGAGGTCTTTCCATATTTAGCCATAAAAATAAGAAAAAAAAAGACTCATTCTGAAATAGAACTACTCGCGTAATTCTATAAAAATAGAAAAAGAAAAAAATTAGCTTTGATAAGATTTAATCAATTTGATATTGTTTTTAAGTACCTTTGCTAAGGGGAGCTTGGTATAATTTTTACTAACTTTAGAAAGAGCTTCAAGCGCTTCTTCATGTTTATTAAGAGCTTCCGTATAACTTTTTTGATCTAAGTAAGTAAGTCCCAATTTATAATGCGTATCAGCAATTCCTTCGTAATTTTTAAGTAGTTCGAATATTTCAAGAGCTTTATTAGAGGATTTCCAAGCTTCAGTATAATCTCCCTTATTTAGATATACAAGTGATAAATTATTCAAGATGGTTCCTTTAGTATCCAATTCTTCTAATTCATCAGCAATTTGAATAGCTTCTTTAAATCTTTCTATGGCAACAGGATAGTTTGCTTCAGCTAAGTATATTAGTCCGATATTGTTCAAACTATCTGCTTTTCTTTTTAAATTATAAACATCAATTTCTATTTTAAGAACTTCCTCAAAATTCTTCAAGGCATCAAGATATTTACCTTTATCACGATAGATCATCGCAGTATTATAATAAGCTTTTGATTTTTCTTCTGACTCTCCAAGAAATTTAAATAATTTGATTGAACGATCATACCAGTTCAAGGCATCATCGTAATTCCCTTGTTCTTGGTAAGTTTGGCCGATTTTATTGAGACTGTATGTTTTACCCATTAAATCTCCGGTTTGATCAAAAATGTCAAGTGCCTGTTTGAATTTCTTCAATGCATCTTTATACATTCCTTGGTATTGATAAATAGCACCGAGTTCATTATAAAGAAAACCTCTTCGTTCTAGATCATCATTCTCGTCAGCAATTTTTAGTGATTGCTGGAAAAGAGATAATGCTTGTGAATAATCACCTTGATCCTTATTTAACTTGCCTAAACTTTCATAACAATCACATATACCTTGAACACGCTCTATCTCTTCAAACAATTTTAAAGATTTACTGTACCAATTAAAAGCTTCCTCTAAATCATTTTGATTGTGATAAATCATACCTATTTTTCTAAGAGTACTAGCTTGTCCTGCAAGATCTCCAATTTGTTCCTTAATCTCAAGAGCTTTTTTGTATTTTTGTAAAACCTCATCATACTCATCCCAAATAAGATAAATGCTTCCAATATTCAAAAAACGCTCTGCTTTGCCTTTTATATCTCCCAATTCTTCATCAATTTCAAGAGCTTTTTCGAACCAATTTAAAGCTTGAGGAAAGTCTTCCTCTTCGTAATATATAATGCCAATACTGTTGAAAATGTTAGCTTTTCCTTCAAGATTGCCTAATTTCTCAACAACATTAAGAGCATCTTGAAAGCGTCTAATTGATTCAGGATAATGTTTTTGAGCTTGATATATCTCGGCAATTATTTTTAAAATGTTTATCTGTTCCTCTAAATTACCTAAATTTTCCGCTATCACTAAGCTTTCTTCATATCTCCTTAATGCTTCTATAAAATCCCATTGTTCTCTGGATATCTCGCCCATGGCTTTAAGACATTCAAGTTTTCTTTGCAAATTTCCAATTTGATCAGTAATCTGAACTGCTGCTTCGAAATTTTCTAAAGCTAATTTATCATCGCCTTGATATTGATAATTCAAGCCAATATTATACAATACATCAATTTTTCCATCATAATTGAGTTCATTTTTAAATATTTCAAAGGATTCGTCAAACATTTTCTTTGCATCATCATATCTTCCATAATTTTGATATATAGTTCCGATTTTATTCAAAATATCTGCTTTTTTTTCTGGATCTCCCAATCTATCTAATATTTCCAATGCCGCATTGTATCTTTTTTCAGCCTCAGAATAATTCGCTTGTTCTTGATAAAATGAGCCTATATTTTTAAGCGTTTCAGCACTTCCTTCCGAGCTTTCAATTTCGCTGCTAATATCAAGAGCTTGTTGAAAATATTCTAAAGCTTTACTGAAATTTCTTTGGTCTACATAAATTAATCCAATAATATTGAGAAAAGTCGCAATTCCTTGAGTATCATTCAAACGCTGATAAATTTCTAAAACTTTTTCAAGACGCCTTAAAGCTTTAGTATAATTTCGTTGTTTCTTGTATATTAATCCTATATTTTTTAAAGTTTCTATTTTTCCGCGGAGATTGCCAATCTGATTAAAAAGATTTAGACCCGTTTCAAGCCATTGGAGTGCTTCGAAATATTTATCTTGGTTTCGAAAAATGATTCCAATTTGGGTTGAAAATTTCGCTTGTTTTTCAATATTACCATAATCTTCTGCTAATTGAACTGCTTCTTTGAAATATTCATAAGATCTTGGATAATTCCATTGATCTCTATAGATTTCTCCCAGATTATTTAAAACATCCATTTTTCCTTCAATAAATTGCATTTGGATAAATATATCTAGTGCTTTATTGCATTTTTCAATCCCTAAAATTGAATTTCCTCCAATATGATGAATCAACCCCAAATTATTGAGTATATTTCCTTTTTCAATCAGATTTCCAAGTGTATCGTTTATTTCCATTGCTTCATCCAAATCGTTTAATGCAGCAGAAAGATTTCTGCTTTTGACGTGAGTAGCTGCAATATTTTTAAGTTTAAATGCTTTTTCTTGCAAATTATTCAATTTTTCATCTATTTTTAACGAGATATCAAAATTTTTAATAGCTTCTTTATAGTTAGAACGATTTAGTTCTAATAGACCTATTTGATTATACAATTCGGATTCGGTCTTCATATCTTTGTATTTTATATTAATTTTCAATCCTTGTTGAAAAAAATTATATGCTTCTACCAAATTTCCTTGAGCTTGGTATATTAGCCCAATATTCTTAAAAATTGAAATTCTTTCAGGAAATGTTTTTAATTTAATTTGGGATTGAAGAGCTTTTTTAAACCATTCCAAAGCTTTTTCGAGTTCATTTTGTTCTAAGTTGATGATACCCATATTCATTAATGAAATTGTCTTCCATTTTTCATCTCCACTATCCTCAGCTAATCTATAAATTCTTTCTAAACATCTTAAAGCATCATTATATTGTTTATTTTCATGATATATCTTAAGTGGAATGAATAATTTTTCTTCATTGGAGAGTTCTTTAATAGATTCTTTTATCCACCTTGAGAAATCTAATTCATTGGGTTCTTTACTAATATTCTCAGTACTCTCAATTAACTCGTTTAGAAGAATTCTGGTATTGATATCTAACCTGTAAATATTTAGGTGATGATTTACTCGTGAAATGTCCAATAATATCTGGTCTAATTCATCAATATCTTTTAATGATTGAATGTTATTATCTCTGATTTCTTTTAATTGATTAACATCCTTTATTTCTTCAACATGATTTACCCATATCAAATTTTTTAATGAATCCATCTGTTCAATTGTAGGAGTCATATCATAATCATTCATACCAGAATACCCCAATACTATCAAATTCCTATCTCTTGATACATTTCTTATAAATTCTGCTTTATGGGGTTCTAATTGAACAATATTTCGTCCTTCTTGATTCGTTCCTATTAATTTTAATGTAATTATGAGCGATTCCTGAGTATTCTCACCAGTAATTAGATTATTAGAAGCACCATGAATTTTATAGACGCCCATTTTACCACTTTCAAATAACTTTTCAGGATTTGTGTACTTCTCATAATCTTTTTGAGTTATGACGGGGATAATTTTTTTCCGAGGGACATTTAAGGTTAGAAGCGCAGTTTCAATAAGGTGATCGAAGTTCGTTGACATGACAAAACTACCTTTGGTGATCATTTCAGCTAAGAAAAAATGTTCAATGTTTGGCTTATCACACTCTGAAAAAAAGCCAAGAATTTCAGAACTTTCATCAATGATTGAATAAATAATCCTTAACAGTTGTTCAAGAGTTAAATTCTCCAAAGATTCTATTTTATCAACTTCAGATTCGATAATCGTCAATTTTAAAATGGATTTAATCAAATCGCTTGCATTAGGTAAGTTTGATGGTGTCAAGACGGAACACCCAGCACCTACCAAAAAAGTTAATGATTTTCCATCTTTTATATATTCTTGAAAATTTAATTTTGAAATTTCTTCGGTAGAGGTCAAATTTTTCGCGCTCTATAATATTTATATCTTATTATTAGAATAGGTTTTTTTCATTCTTTTATAATTTTGCTTTATAGATTCTAAATAATTTGAGTAGAAGAATATTAATATTTGATGGTAATATTCATAATGCTAATATTTAATAAAAAGAAGGATTTCTTTATTTAAATCAACCTAATCATTTGATGTTAAAAAATGATTGGAAATATTAATATTATCCCCGACAATTATTTGCTTTTATATCATTGACTCCAAAAACTCAATGATTCTCAAAGCATCAGTAACTTGATTTTTAATTGATATTGTTCCATCGCTGAAATTATAGCCCGTAATATTAAATAATTAAAATGCATACCCTTTTTCGAGTAGATAACGGTAATTTCTTGCAATCTCTTGCAGAGGAGTAATTTGAGGAAAACCGTGAAAGTATACTATTATCGGATGAGGTCGTTTGAAATTACTTGAATGAAAATACAGGATTCCTCTAAATACTTGATCCTCTATTTGCAAATCAACCATCACTATTTCAAATGGTCCATCATTTTGCTTATTCTTGAATTCCATGATAAGGAAAGTTCAATAATTTAAAGACACAAATTTTATTTTCGATACTTAATGATAATTCTTATAATTCTCATAATTTACCATCATTAAATAATGCATCTTGAAGATTGGCATACTCATAGCTCATTTTGTAGACACGCTACTGGAAATCTTGAACAATATGTGACAGCAGCAATAAATAAAAAGTTTAACGTAATTGGATTAAGCGCTCACTTTCCATATGAGATTCTCGATGGAATTGAGAACATGCCATATCAGGAATATTCAATGCCTATTGATGAACTTGACTCATACATTTTTAATGCAATAAATCTGAGAGAAAAATATAAAAATCAAATTTCGGTAAAAGTTGCTTTCGAATTAGATTTTGTAGAAAAACAAGTTGATAAACATCGTAAATATCTCGAACGATATTCTGATCAATTAGATTATATAATTGGTTCCATTCATAATTTAAACACTTCATTTGGTCTTTTTGCATTCGATGATTTTCGTTTTTTGAAAGATTACACCAAATTCGAAGACACGGATGAAATTTATACTAATTACTTTCAAACCATGCAAGCAATGATAAGTTCTGATCGATTTAATTTCACCACGATAGGTCATTTTGATCTTCCCAAAAAGTTCAATATTCTTCCTAATAATAAAGAACTCATAATAGAAGAAGAATTTAAAACTTTAGAAATGGCCAAAAAACGGGAGGTGGTAATTGAAATTAATACTAGTGGATTAAGAAGACCAATAAAAGAACAATATCCGAGCAAAGAGATAATTAAAGAAATGTATAATTTAGGTATTGATGTTATATTGGGATCTGATGCTCATCATCCAAATGAAATAGGGTATGAATTTAAATCATCAATTAGATTATTGAAGAATATAGGTTATAAGAGATTGACTCATTTTGACAAGATGGTTAAAAGTTACATAAAAATATGAATTTTTGAGATGTATCCATCATGAATGATAAAAAGGATAAATGTGAAATATGTGGTAAAGATTTAGTTTATGCTATAATCCCTAGCGACTATAAGGACCTTACATGTGAATTTTGTGGAAAAATATTCAACACAAACACATTTTGTGAAGATTTTCATTATATCTGTGATAATTGCCATCAAAGCGGAGCTATGGAAATTATTGAAAATATAACTGAAACGACAGATATCAAAGACCCATTTATTTTAGCGGAAAAGATCATGCGTCACCCTAAATTCAAGATGTATGGCCCTGAACACCACGTGCTTACGCCAGCAGTCATTCTGACAGCACTAAAAAATAATGATATTAAAAAGCCCAATGGGGAATCTATTACCCTTTTTGATATTAAAGAGGCAATAAGGCGTGCCTCTAAGATTCCAGGGGGGTGGTGCGGATTTTATGGGTCCTGTGGAGCGGGAATGGGGTCCGGAATTGCCATAAGTATTTTCACTGGTGCTAATCCCTCTAAAGGTAGAGAACGAACCTTAGCAAATCAAATGACCTCCAGATCTTTATCAAAAATAGGTGATAACTTAGAACATTGCTGTAAAAGATCAGTAAAAATCTCGATTTCCGAAACTTTACGTTTCTTAGAAGAAAATTTCAATATTAAACTAAACTATCAACCAAAATCGTGCTATTTTTCAAACAAAAATGAGAAATGTGAAAAAGAAAATTGTTTGTTCCATTAAAATTTCAATCCAGCTTTCTTGAACGAAGCCAAGCTTCCATGCTTAGATATTTGAGCAAATTTATATGCATTGAATCCCTTGTTTGAATTACCAGATTATTATCTTCGGATTTTCCAATAACAGAAAAAAGTAGCTCTTCATTATCACGATCAATTACGTATCTGTCCTCAGAATCAAACATCCGGATTGTAATATTATCGAGACTCTCTAACTCCTCTAAAATTTCAGCATCTTCTTCTAAAGTGATATCAATTGAGGTAGATACTTTAATAATCACGGAAGATCTAACCTCATAAAGGGTCAGTTCTTGTAAATCCTTAATATTTGGAACCACGATCGTCACGTTATGAACTGCTTTCATCAAGATTTCCTTCATTTTTTCTAAAATCAGCTTTTTAGGGATAACCAAATTCGTTGCGTCAATAATTTTAGATCCAGAAGATGCTGCTAATTGATTTCTTAACGTTACATTTTCATTCTCTAAAATTTCTAAATCTTGATCAGCTGTATCTAATTCACCTTTTAAGATCTCTAATTTCCCTTGTAAATCTTCTATGATTTTATTTTTCTCAAGTATTTCATCCTTATCGATCGTGCTTTCTCTAAGTTCATTGATTTCCTCTTCTTTTAGCATCAAAGTCCTTTCCATTGTTTTAATTTTTTCATCTTTTATCTTCAATGAGCTATCGAGCGTTTTAATCTGTTCTGTTTTTAAGTTAATCGAATCCTTTAACGTTTTTATCTGGTCCTCTTTTAATTCCATCGAATTTTGTAAGTTCTCAATAAGTTTATCTTTTGTTTTTACATTTATTTCAAGAAGTTTAGCCTTTTCCATCTCTTGTTTCGTAGAATTTAATTCCTTTTGCAAATTAACAATAATCTGGTCTTTATCTTCCATTTGAAATTCAGTCTCTTCGATCTTAAAAATGCTCTAAATTAAGAATAATAATATAAGATTTCCTTTTTAATTCTATTTTATTGAGGTAAATTTAATCTAATTTAGCATGATTTTAAACTTAATTTAATCTACCATAGTTTTAAATTTAATTAATGTTATTATAATTTCATGAATAATCAATCAAATATAGATGATTTAGAAACCGATCTAGTTGATCTGATTGAAAAATTATTAAATGCAAATGCCGCGATATTGGGAATAAGTGTTTCAACTCATGGGGGTACATATCTTGCTAGTAAATTTAAAAAGGATATATCAATGACAAAAACTGAAATATCTGCGGCAAGCAGTTCATTAGTTTTCTTATCTTCTAAAATATTACAAGATTCATTAAATCAAAAAATTTCCTATAATATGATTACTGGAAAAAAACGAATTATTTTATCAATCTTAACAGAAAACATTGCTTTAATATCCTTTTTAAATCGAGAATTAGCTGAACTTGAAGGATTGGATACTTTTATTAAATTATTAAAACAATTTGCCATTTCCATCTCAGCAATTATAGATACTTCAGATTTAATTAAAGAGGACGTCTTTGTCGCCATAAAGAGAGCTATACCAAACGCTTTGGTCATCGCTATTATTACAAAAGATGGCTTGCCCATAAAAATGCAAACTACAATGCCAGAACCGATACTTTCGGCCATGACATCGGCGATTTACAATTTAGCAGGTATCTTATTGGAAGAAGGCTTGGAATACTCAATAATAGGAGGAGAAAACGGGTCAATCATTATCCATGAATTAGATCAAAACAGAATACTTGCTATAGCCGTACCAGAAGCAGATGAACGTAAACTTGGTTCTTATATAGCAAAAATAAAGGCGATTATTGAATAACTCCGACTTACTCTGAAATTATTTTGTAAATCTTATCGACAATTTTCAAAGCTCCAAAATAAGATGCTGCAAAGTCAGGAGCTCCAAATAATATTGTACAAACGGGATCAAATTTTTGAATAGGACTATCGGGATCAGACTTATCATGAATATATTCAAGATCGTTAATTTTAATCAAATCCCGCTTTTTTAATTCCTTAGGAGCGAAGAAAATTAATTTGGTTGCAAATTGAGTTGAATTACTCTTAGACAATACACGTTCTATTTCTTCCCAGTTCTCTGAATTAAAACTTTTAACATGCAAGTCTAATAAATTAATGTTTAACGTGAGCTCTGAAGCACTTATTGATCCAGGTATTCTAGGATTTATTTCCATCAAATAAGGATAGTGATTCCTCACTACAAAATCAAACCCATTAATCCCTCTAAGTTTCAATGTTTTTGACAACATTAGAGAGATTTCCATTATAGTATTCTTAATATTAGCACCAATCTGGGCAGGAACAACATTTCCACAGTACATGAAATCTCTGGGTGTGTTAAGGTACTTCTCTCCGATTATTTGACGATTAATAGAGATAACTTTACCATGGACTCCATCGGAGATTATTGTACAACTCACGGGAATTCCTTCAATGTATTCTTGTACTAACCAATCGGAAATATCATCCATTTTAGGAAAATTTATTCTAAGAGTTGAGCTGAGTGCCTCTTTATCATCTATTTTATGGATATTTATTCCTCCTGAACTCCGAAATTTTTTTAAAATAAAGGGGAACTCATCAGAATTCTTGATTTCATCTAGATTTTTTGGATATTTGGTCTCTGGAACTTTATAGTTTTTCGAAATTAATATTTCGAAAATTTCCCGTATATTCCTGGCATTCATTACTACTTCTAACTCATTGTTCATGCTCTGAATGTTGTTATTTCTTTTGCGAATTTCTTGTAATATAAAATTTCTCTCATTGAACGCATCGTCTAAACCGCTTCCAATAATTAAGAAATCAATTTTAGGATGTTTATCTAAAAATTTAATTGCAAATTCAGCAAGGTAATGATGATAATAATCCTTTATTACATCATAATTCGTGTTTAATTCTTTGGTAATAATAATTGAATCTTTAACATGAGGATAAAGATCTAAGTCTCCAAAGAAATCTACAGCATAAACTTCATAATCTGCATTGAAAAGAGAAAAAGCCAAAGGTCTGGTGTTAAAACCAATAACTAAAACAGATTTTGATTTGTGAGACATTAATTATAATACAATAAAGCAAAGGTATATAGAAATTACTATCAAAATTTGATTTTAAATTCTTTAAATTGCACAGAATCAGAGAATCTTCTTTAATTCCAAGATGAGATGTTCTGGATCATACCTATCAAATTTGTAGATTTCTGCTTTGGCGTATTTCTTAAAATTTTTCTTTATCTTTTCCGCTGCGAATGTGTTGACACCCAACGCTTTGGTTGCATAGCTTTTTTTAGGCTCTAATACCACCAGGTGAACGCCCTTTTTTGATAAGATCTTCGTCTGTTCTTTTAATTCATTTATTATAATTGAGTAATCCTCTTGTACTTGGGCTATTAGATCAGGGTATTTAGCCGATATATTCGCCCCGCAATCAGAACATATGAAAATTACTGGCACCATGGTACGATTTTTCAACTTTTCCGCATCGATTAATTTTAAACACTTTGTTATAGCAGCCGCCATCGGAGTGTATGACTTTCCTTCTATTTTCTTCATTTTTTGAACCGCTGTTTTGAAGTAGACCGTCGGATTTTGTAAAACTATCGCTTCTTTTCCCCTAAAAATTATCAAACTGATCTTATCTTTCTTTCGGTAGCCTTCTTTGTGAAGTGACATGATGATATCTGTCATTTGCTTTATTACGTAATACAT
>Ga0315535_1002286_pt1 | contig 12324 bp, 11 predicted proteins | sample SalMarSW160220MG_2_FD_203092 | JGI IMG/M metagenome (GOLD analysis project Ga0315535, IMG submission 203092) | Salt marsh sediment microbial communities from the Plum Island Ecosystem LTER, Massachusetts, United States - Salt Marsh Sediment SW1602-20 ...
CCCGAGCCGATCTGCGCCACGGCTTCGTCAGCCTGGCACACTCCGGAGGTATACGCATGCGTCCAACTCATGAGGACTGTCCCGCCAGAGACATCTTCTTGGCCCGGTTTTCGTCGATCACTTGGCCAGCGTGAATCATGACGGCCGACCTCAGTTCCGGTCCCGCCTCCAGCGCGGCTTCAATTCCCTGGTTCACCACCCGCTCAATGTAGGGCCAGGCAGCATTGTGGAAGGCATGGGTGGCCGTTCGGGCCACGGCGCCAGGGAGGTTGGGGATGCAGCAGTGCACCACACCCTCTTCTACATATGTCGGCTGAGTGTGGGTAGTCGGCCTAGAGGTCTCGGCGCAGCCCCCCTCGTCAATGCTCAAGTCGATAAGCACCGTGCCTGGCTTGAGCGCCTTAATGGTCGGTCGACGCAGAACGGTGGGGGCCTTCCTGCCTGGCAGGCGTACCGCGCCCACGACGACATCTGCCGTTCGGCACACATCTTCAATCGCTTGCGGAGAGGAGAGGACTGTTTCCACCCGGTTGGGCAGCCAGTCTTCAAGCTTCTGTAGGCGAGCCAGGTCGACGTCCATAAGCGTGACCTGAGCGCCCAGCCCGAGAAAGGTGAGGGCAGCATTCCTGCCCACTGTGCCTGCGCCGATAATCACCGTTTGGGCCGGGGGCACGCCAGGAATGCCCCCCAGCAAAACCCCCCGACTTCCAGCATCATTTTGAAGCAAATGAGCCGCCAGCTGGGCCGCCATGCGCCCACCAATCTGGCTCAATGGCCGCAGCACGGGGAACGTCCCCTCGGGATCCTGGATACGCTCGAAAGCGATCGCAGTTATCCGACGATCGGCAAGCCGCAGCAGCTCGGAGGGATGCGCGGCGCCCAGATGAAGGAGCCCCATGATCGTTTGGCCTTCTCTGAGCCAGTCAATTTCGTCTACGGTGGGCCGTACCACCTTGAGCACCAAATCCGCCCGGCCGTAGGCCTCCTCACCCGAAAAGACAATCGTGGCGCCGGCAGATCGGTACTCGTCATCCGAGAATCCCGATCCGACGCCGGCCCCGGTCTCGACGTAGCAGGCATGCCCCAATTCCGTCAAGAGCCGGACCCCTACTGGCGGTAGGCCGACTCTAAACTCGGATGGGGTTCTTTCCTTAGGAATACCGATATCCATTCTTACTCCAAGAACTGGCGTTTTCAGAGCGAAGGGGCGGCCGCCGGCGTCCGCTGCCAATGATGGACGACCATGCGGAAGATATCCGACTCGGTGATGATCCCTACCAGATCGTCACCCTCAAGAACGGGCAAGCCCGCGATCTTTTCCGTGAGCATGAGACGCGCCGCCTCTGACACGGGGTCTTCCGGCCGGACTGTAATCACCGGGCTGCTCATAACCCGTTCGACCGTCAGCTTGCTCAAGAGGTAGTTGAGCTCCCAAATACTGAGACTCGTGGCTTCCGACGGCTCTGCCCCACGCACGTCGCCCAAAGTGACGATGCCTGCCAGGCGCCCACGATCAACCACCGGCAAGCGGCGGATTCCGTTGTCTGTCATCAGCCGGTGAGCTTCCATAATCGGCAAGTCGATGTCGGCTGTTATCGGATCTGCGCTCATCCAATCTTGAACCAGAGGTTGCAGTTCCATGATCGGTCTCCCGTCATATGATGCATGCCCCAAACTCATCCGAGGCATGCTCGTACCGGGCCGCAGGGGCCCCGACCTGCCTTTAAGGATAGGAGCCGCCTAATAGCCGACTAAGTGAAGAGTGTCACCGCAACACGCGACGAACTTCCCCAAAGGAGACAGCCCCAAAAATGAGCGGATTCTGGCCCCGATTGCGGTCCGAGGTCGAAAGTCCTGGGCGCCTCCAGCCTGGAGTTCATCACGCGGCCCAGAATTGGTGCTTGCCTCGATTCGGGCTGCTCACGAGAATGCGAGTCGAACATTGTCCGACAAACGACCACGGGCTATACTTGGAATATGGCACATCTTCGAATTCTCCTGGTTGACGACCATGAAGTCGTCCGTCTGGGCCTGAAGAGTTTGCTCGAGCAGCGGAAGGACCTGGAAGTCGTGGCTGCAGTCGGAGACGCGGACGAAGCCGTCAAACAAGCCTTGGCTCACCAGCCTGACCTGGTTCTCATGGATATCCGCTTGCCGGGCCGCAGCGGGATCGAGGCCTGTGAGCAGATCACCAAGCGACTGCCGCAGACCAAAGTCATCATGCTCACGTCTTATGCCGAGGATGAGATGTTGTTCTCAGCCATTCGCGCCGGCGCCTCAGGCTACGTATTGAAGCAAATCGGCGGCGATGAGCTGATTCAGGCCATCGAGGCCGTTGGTCGGGGAGAGGCTTCGCTCGATCCAGCCCTCACCCAACGGGTCTTCTCTGAAGTCCGCAAGGCGATGCGCGATCAGGACACGTCGGCCTTCGCCGACCTCACCGACCAAGAGTTGAGGGTGTTGGGATTGGTGGCCGAGGGCAAGACGAACAAGGAAATCGCCGAGACTCTGTATCTAGGGCAGGGCACGGTGCGCAACTACGTCAGCAACATCCTGTCCAAGCTCAACGTGTCCAACCGTGCCGAGGCAGCCGCCTTCGCAGTCAAGCACAATTTGCGAGAGTACCTTGACAGTGCCTAATCCGATCTTGGAAACGGGGGAGCAGTTTCAAGAGCGCGTGCTCATGGCCCTCAACCGGGCAGCACTTGCCGTCGCAAGCGACCTTTCATTGGAGAACACTCTGCAGCAAGTGGTTGACTCGGCGCGAGAAGTGGTCAATGCGCGCTATGCCGCGCTGGGCAGTTTCGACGACCAGGACCACCTGGTCACCTTTGTCACCAGCGGAATGCCGACCGACAAGGAAATCCGCATCGCCCATCCACCCGTCGGCCGGGGTTTGCTGAGAGCCATCCTGGATGAACGCCGCATCCTGCGTGTCCCCGTCATCAGCGATGACCCTCGCTCGGTGGGGTTCCCCAGCGGCCACCCCGAAATGACGAGCTTCTTGGGTGTGCCGATTGTGGCTGGCAAAGACCTGTTCGGCAATCTGTATCTCACCGAGAAGATCGGCGCCTCGGAATTTACCAGGGCGGACGAGGAGCTCATCGGAATCCTGGCTTCCCACGCGGCGGCAGCCATTCGAAATGCCGAATTGTTCGAATCGATTGAAACCTACAGTCTCAGGCTCGAAGATCGCAACCGCCAACTGGCTGCCATTAACGCCGTGTCGCGCGTCTCCAGCGATACCACAGACCTCGATCGGGTGCTGGAACAGTCGCTCGACGAAATCCTCCAACTGACCCAGATGGGCGCCGCAGAGATCTTTTTACTTGACGATGCTTCGGGGGATTTGCTCTTGAAGACCCATCGAGGCGTCGCCCCAGCGAGTTTCTACTCCCGCACTCGGTTTGCCGCCGGTGAAGGTTTTCCCGGGCGTGTATTGGCTGAAGATCGCATCCTGGTATCGGCCGACCTGAAATCCGAGGCGGGCTACTTGCGGCCCAAGATCATCGCTGACGGATTTGAGACCTTCGTCTCCATTCCCATCCGGGCCAAGCATTCTGTCATCGGTGTCATGGACCTCGCCGCCCAAGACAAGCGCAGTCTGTCCCAACGAGACCTTGATCTGCTGGAAGCGATTGGAATGCAAGTGGGAATTGCCGTCGAAAACGCTCGCCTATACGACGAGGTCGGACGCCTGGCGATCCTGGATGAGAGATCCCGCATCGGCATGGATCTCCATGACGGTGTCATCCAGTCTATCTACGCGGTGGGCCTGACCTTGGAAACCACTCGTCTGGTGATGAAAGATGACTTCGGGCAGGCAGAGAAACTGCTTGACCAGGCGATTGAAGGCCTCAACGAGGCCATCCGGGACATCCGGAATTTCATTCTCGATCTGCGGCCCCATCGATTCGATGGCGACCTCGAGCAGGGGATGTCCCGCCTGGTTCGCGAGTTTCGCGCCAATGCTATGGTGGAGGTTGCTTTCGAGCCTCCTGGTGAAGTACTTGGCGAAATCCCACCCCAGGTCGCCCTTGCCATGTTCATGACGACGCAAGAAGCGCTTGCCAACATCGCCCGTCATGCCAGGGCGAGCAACGTCAAACTTGAGCTGGCCGAGAACGGTGGATCCGTCATTCTCCTCATCGAGGACGATGGCCGCGGCTTCGATACCAGCCGCCAAAACGAGAGCGTCGGACATGGATTGGCCAACATGCGATCCCGGGCTGAGGACCTGGGCGGTGAATTCGTGATCCGCTCCGCCCCCGCCAAGGGAACCACCATACGGATGACCCTCCCCCTCTAGAGATTAGACTCAATTCGTGCTGGCGGCCACATCCACAGATCGCAGACTCTCCGCCAAGTAATCCAGAAAGTCCGTTACGGTCACGATCCCCACCAGAACGTCTCCGTCCATCACTGGCAGAGCGCCGAACTTGTAGGTGCTCAATATCTTGGCCGCCTGTGCCGCCGGCGTGTTTGGCGCCACCGTAACCGGTCTGGGGGTCATCACGCTCCCGACCGTGGTTGCGCTCAACAGGGCCAGATCTTGCGAACTCTCGTGTAGGACCAAAGGTGAATTCATCGCCAAACGGATATCGCGATCGGTGATGATGCCTACCAGATGACCGTCCTCGTCGAGGACGGGTAGCTGCCGGCAGCCATCGGCCTTCAACCGATCTACGACCTCCAGCAAGGAGGTTTCAGGCGAGATCGTGTCTGGCTCCAGCGTCATAAGATCCGACACTCTTAGCATGCTCACCTCCTTCGATCCCTCTCCAGCATAGCTCGTCTGCAGCCCCTTGGCCCGTAGCAAACGTCACATTCAAGGGGCACCGTCCTTCCGGGTAGGTGACGTTAGATGTCATGTTATGGCTGGGATGAATCACACTTTAGCTTTGGCTGACAGGCGGATAAGCTCAAGTGTAATCAGCGTCGTGACTGATCGTTCATCCAAGCGACACCCGCTTATGAAAAAGACTCAGGTTCTAATCATTGATGAACACCCACATGTCCGACGAGCCCTAGCGGCCCGGCTTGCCACGACGCCCCACATCCAAGTCATGGCCACAGCTGCCTCCGTCGAGGAAGGCCTGGCGGCAGCGGCCCGCAAGCACCCCGACGTCGTTCTCTTGGGCCTCAAGACTCAAGAGAAACTACGCGATACGTCAGACATCCGGGGATTGTCCCACCAACTCGGCAACTATGGTGCCGGCTTGATTGTGCTCACCACCTACGCCGTGGACGAAGAGCGCAAGAACATGATGGACGCGGGCGCCAAGCGCTACCTGCTCAAGAACATTGACTCGCGCAGTTTGATTGCCGAGATCAACGCCGTCTTCCCCGCAGCCCCTGCCGTTCTCTAACGCCTTCTGTGTCGGGTGCGCCGGCCGGCGCCATTCGTCACCACGCAATGATGTCAGGTCTCACTAACCGGTCCATGGGGGGGCGCTTATGCTTTGGTCGTGTTCGCCCCCGGCCACTGGCCCTGCCGATGTGCACGTGATGCGGCAGATTGGCCGCCGACCGCGGGCTTGCGTCGAGTGAACGCGGTGGCTGTCGGGGACCATCACTGCAGCAAACCCATGCACACACGGCCGGCAGACCACGAGGCTCAGTCATTGGCATGATCCCCGACGAGCCTTGGCGACAATCACCCGGCAGCCGCCGCGCTCCGACGCAATTGCCTGTAGGACGGGGCTCCAAGCCATTTGTGACGATTGTCACTAGTGATGTGGCAGGACGTCCATGAGAATCAGGATGAGGTGCGAATGCCAGGTAGCTCGGTGAGTTGGTCAGCCTTTCGAAAGATTGTGGTCCCCCTGGATGGCTCGGAGCTGGCTGAAGCGGCAATGGGACCGGCGATGGCTGTCGCTCGCCATCAGGGTGCCGAGGTCATCATCACCCGAGCTCCGGTGGTCGAAACCCTGGCCGTGCCGATCACAGAGCCGTTGGGCGGCGTGGGGCTCTACTGGCCCGAGGACAGCTTGGAGGCCAACAAGGAAGAATGCGGGAGCTACTTGGACGAGTTTGCCGCCAAAGTCCGGGGTCAGGGTGTCCCGCTTCGCACGGAACTCGGTCAAGGTCAGCCGGACGAGGCGATCCTGGAAGTGGCCGAGAAATACGACGCCGATTTGATCGTTATGTCCACCCACGGTTATTCCGGCGTCACCCGGTGGGTTATGGGGAGCATCACCGAGAAGGTACTGCGGGCCGCTCAGGTTCCCATCCTTGTCGTTCGTGGCGAAACGAACATCAGCAAGATGCTCGTACCGCTGGACGGCTCCTTGCTCTCCGAGAAGGCGATTGAGCCCGCGCTTCAGATCGCACGTGCCCTGGACGCCAAAGTTACTTTGCTCCAGGCCGTACCTATCAAGCGTGTCGACCCCCGCCAGGTCGAATCGTTGGAATCCATCGAGCGCGGGCTGGGCGAAGCCATGGAGCGCTCCGATCAAACGGAAGCGCGCCTCTACTTGGAAGGTCTTGTCCGCCGCTTCGAAGATCTGGGTGTCGAGATGGATGTCGCAGTCACACCGACACCGGCGGCTGAGAACATCCTTGATTTTGCGGACCGCCAGGGCATCCAGCTCATCGGTATGGCCACCCACGGCCGGAGCGGGCTGCGCCGGTGGATTTATGGAAGTGTCACCGAAAAGACCCTGCGTCGAGGTTGTTGCTCGATGCTTATCGTTCCCCCGCTCTCAGGTAGCACCTAGGGCGGCTAAAATCGTCGGACGCGTCTAAGAAGACAGACGTTCGAACTCCAACTTCCCCCTCCCAAGGTTGCGCCCGGGCAGGCTTCGTGCCTCCCGGGCGCAATCCTTTCCGGATTCCCGGCTCGCCCACCCCAAGCCAGCATGACCAAACACCCGCATGTGAATTTTTTCACAATCTGACTTGTCCAGCGGACAAAGCCGTCTCCGGTAAAATGGGCATGCGCCACAAGTGCTCGCTGCTAGCCAACATACGGGAGGAACCGACCCCATGACCGTTTCCAGCAGTCTGCCTGAAGTTGAGCTGTCCCCAGGGACGCTGTCTTTCTTCGACCGGCAACCCAAGGGGTTTCTGATTGACAATCAATGGAGTCCGGCCGCCGACGGCCAGACGTTCAGTACCGTCAATCCAGCCAATGGCCGGCCCCTGGCAGACGTCGCTCTGGCCGGCGAGTCGGATGTCGATCGTGCGGTCGCAGCCGCCAGGGCAGCTTTCGAGGCTGGGCCCTGGGCAGATATGGATGGAGAGGCGCGCGGCAGCCTGCTGTGGAAGCTGGCGGATTTGATCGAAGCTCATGCCGATGAACTGGCCGAAATCGAAACACTGGACAACGGCAAGCCGATCCGCGTCTCCCGGCGCGGTGACGTTCCCTTCACGGTCAAACACTTCCGCTATTTCGCCGGATGGGCAGGCAAATTGGAAGGCCGGACCATTCCTGTCTCCATTCCCAACAAGCTGGTCTACACACTGCGGCAGCCGGTCGGCGTGGTGGGGCTGATCATCCCCTGGAACTTCCCGATTCTGATGGCATCTTGGAAGCTGGCGCCAGCGCTCGCGTGCGGAAACACGGTCGTCTTCAAGCCGGCCGAAGAGACCCCGCTGAGCGCGCTCCGACTAGGGGAATTGATGATCGAAGCCGGTTTTCCACCTGGCGTTGTCAATATTGTCACCGGCCCTGGCCTTCCCACAGGGTCTGCCATCACCAGCCACTCAGACATCGACAAGGTGAGCTTTACCGGCTCAACCGAGGTCGGCCGCAAAATTATGGCCGCCTCTGCTGCCAGCAACCTGAAACGAGTCAGCCTTGAGTTGGGCGGCAAATCACCCAACGTCATCTTCGCCGATGCCGATATTGAGTCCGCCATCAAGGGCGCCCATTGGGCAGGATTCAGCACCTCCGGGCAGGAATGCACCGCCGGGACACGCCTGTTTGTGGAGGCCCCGGTCTATGACAGGGTGGTTGAGGGTTTGAAAGAACAGGCTGGCCGTGTGCGCGTGGGAACGGGGTTCACACCCAAAGTTCACGTCGGACCGATCATCTCAGAGACCCAGTTGACGCGCGTGCTCAGCTATATCCAGAGTGGCCGAGAGGCGGGCGCAGAGGTTCTGACGGGCGGCGAGCGTCTGGGCGGTGACCTGGCCGAAGGCTACTTTGTCGGTCCAACGGTCTTCGCCCATCAAGATGATGATCTGCAGATCGTGAAGGAAGAGATCTTCGGCCCAGTCCTGGCGGTCACGGGTTTCAACGACTGGGATGAGCTCGTCCAGCGAGCCAATGACAGCAGCTACGGTCTGGCGGCTGGTGTGTGGACACGCGACATCAGCAAGGCCCACCGCTTCGCCGAAGCCGTCCAGTCCGGGGTCGTCTGGGTCAACACCTACGGCCTGTACGATGCGGCTGCACCCTTCGGCGGAACGAAACAGAGCGGGTTCGGGCGCGAGATGGGGCAGGACGCTTTGGACCTCTATACACAAGTCAAGACCGTCTGGGTGGGTCTCTAGGTCAGCTGTGCCCCAGAATGGGGTGGGGCCGATAGGGAGCTTCCAGCGCCTGGATGTCCTCCTCCGATAGGCGAACATCGAGACTGCCAATGGCCTGCTCCAGGTGCGGCATCTTGGTGGCGCCGATGATGGGGGCCACGACACCCGGCTTCTGCAGAATCCAAGCCAGCGAAACCTGCGCCGGTGTCACCCCGTGCGCATCTGCCACGGCTTTGGCCGCCTCCACCACTTCGAAGTCCGCATCGGTGTAGTACATATCATGGGCAAACCCATCCGACTTGGATCGCGTGGTAGGGCCTTTTGAACCGGGCTGGCGGTTGCCGGCCAGGAAACCCCTCGCCAAGGGACTCCACGGGATGAGTCCCACGCCTTGGTCGAGACACAAGGGGATCATCTCGCGTTCTTCCTCACGATAGACCAGGTTGTAATGATTCTGCATCGAGACGAACGGGGTCCAGCCCTTGGTGCGCGCAACGGCCTGCGCCTTGGCGAACTGCCACGCATACATGCTTGACGCCCCAATGTAGCGTGCCTTGCCGGCCCGAACCACGTCGTGGAGCGCCGACATCGTCTCTTCGATTGGCGTTTCATCATCCCATCGATGAATCTGGTACAGATCAACGTAGTCCATCCCAAGGCGAGACAGGGAACCGTCGATCGCATCCATGATGTGTTTGCGGGACAAGCCGCGCTGATTGGGGCCGTCTCCGGTCGGGAAATAGACTTTGGTCGCGATGACGACCTCCTGCCGTGAAACCAAAGAGCTCATGGCCCGACCGAGGACTTCTTCGCTTACGCCGCTTGAGTACAAATCTGACGTATCGAAGAAATTGATCCCGGCTTCAAGCGCTCGCTTGATGAACGGTCGGCTGTCCTCTTCAGAAAGAACCCAGTCTCGCCATTTCGGCGTCCCATAGGACATCATCCCGAGGCAGATTCTTGAAACTGTCAGGCCCGTGTTGCCGAGATTGGCGTATTCCACGCTCACCTCCTTCGTGGCGAATTGTCAGTGCCCTTACATTCTATCGGAGACACACCTTCAATCACTCTAGGGTCATCGCGGCCGCATGGTATGCTAAAAAAACGCCCCGTTCGGGCAGCTGCATGCCCCTCGAACCCCACCGCCTTCCTTGGAGGAATCATTGAGCATGGCTTACCAACCCATTGGCAACTACGGCCTCATCGGCGATCTGTTCACCGTTGCCCTTGTCGGGATGGACGGCTCGATTGACTACATGTGTTTCCCAGAGTTCGACTCCCCCAGTTTGTTTGCCCGGCTATTGGACGATGAACATGGCGGATACTTCAGGCTGGCACCCGTACTTGAAGACGCCCGGCAGAAACAACTCTACCTTCCAGACACCAACATCCTGCTCAGTCGGTTCTTGTCTTCCGACGGCGTAGCCGAAGTCTCCGACTTCATGCCTGTCGAGGACGTCGGAGTCGCACACAACTTGGTCCGCCGCGCCAAGACCGTTCGCGGTCAAATCACGTTCCGTATGATTTGTGAGCCCGCTTTCGATTACGGGCGAACCAGCCATCAACTTGAGCGGGAATCACAGGACGCGGTCGTCTTCACTCCCGACTCGGATCACCTGAGACCGATCCGCCTTCGATCTCAAGTTCCGATTGAGATTCAAGATGGCCGGGCGGTGGCTGAGTTCACTTTGGGCGACGGCGAGAACGCGGCTTTCGTCCTTGAGGATGTCGACCCCGGCGGGACGTCTCCGTCTTTGGCCCCCGACTACGTCTCGAATTCGTTCAAAGACACGGTCAATTTTTGGCGCAACTGGGTAGGTCAATCCAACTACACGGGGCGCTGGCGTGAGATGGTCAACCGCTCAGCACTGACGCTCAAGATGCTCACGTCCACCCGGCACGGCACCATCGTCGCCGCCCCGACATTTGGCTTGCCGGAAACGATTGGGGGCGTCCGCAACTGGGACTACCGCTACACATGGATCCGGGACGCATCTTTCACACTCTACGCGCTGATCCGCCTAGGCTTCACGGATGAGGCGGCTCAATTTGTGGATTGGATCGAGGCACGCTGCCGGGAGACCAAGGCCAACCAAGGTTTGCAGACGATGTACGGCATCGATGGGCGCGCCGACCTGAGCGAAGAAGTCCTAGACAACTTCGAGGGCTATCGCGGATCCTCACCCGTGCGAATCGGAAATGCCGCGTATCAACAGCTGCAACTTGACATCTACGGCGAGCTGATGGACTCAGTCTATCTTTTCGACAAGTACGGACACCCGGTCTCTTACGACTTGTGGGAAGACTTGACGCGCTTGGTCAACTGGGTGTGTGGCAACTGGAACCAGCCCGATGAAGGCATTTGGGAGATCCGCTCTGGCAAGCACCATTTTCTCTATTCGCGCCTGATGTGTTGGGTGGCTGTCGACAGAGCGCTTCGCTTGGCCAGCAAACGCTCCTTCCCTGCCCCGACAAGAAAATGGATCAAGACTCGCGACGAAATCTACCAGGACATCTTCCAAAACTTCTGGGATCCCGACCAAGGAGCGTTCATCCAGCGACTGGGCGCCAAGACTCTGGACGCTTCAAGCCTTCTCATGCCACTCGTCCGATTCATCAGTCCCGTTGACCCCCGCTGGTTGTCCCACTTGAAGGCAATCGAACGCGAGCTGGTTCACGATTCGCTTGTCTATCGCTACAACACATCAGAAGGACATGATGGCCTGTCAGGCAATGAAGGTACATTCAGCATGTGCAGCTTCTGGTTCGTCGAGTGTATCTCCCGCTCGGGCGACTTAGGCAAAGCACGTTTCTACTTCGAGAAGATGCTCGGTTATGCGAACCACGTGGGACTTTACGCTGAGGAGTTGGGGCCCAGGGCAGAGCACTTGGGGAATATGCCCCAAGCGTTCACTCACCTGGCACTGATCAGCGCCGCCTACGATCTCAACCGAAGGCTATCCAAAGCCGGCTGGGAGGCCTAATCCAGTGGGTACGCTCCCGGGAGCAGCCGGACGGAGCCAGCCTCGTACGCCGTAGTAAGCCAATCCCAGTATCTCACGCATGGCCACCTGACTGGTCCTTAGCGCGTCAATGCTGGGCAGGATGCCCTGCGTCCCCCCTGGGTTTGCGTCGGACTGCTCCGGCGCCGGAGATGGGATGGGGTCCAATCCGGCATGCCGGAACACCCCCATGGCCCTCGGCATGTGGACTCCGCTTGTCACCATCACAAAGCGCTTGATTCCATGGTCGGCCAGCAGGCGGCGGAGATTGACAGCCTGTTCGTGAGTATTGCCGGATTCTCCTTCCTCCAAGATCCGTGCAGGTGGAATACCAAGCTGGATCATCGCCCGCTTGAGCACAGCGCTTTCAGCTTCGGATGTTGGACCGGATGGCCCGCCGGAAACGACGACCCATTGGGGATCCAACAGTTTGTAGAGCCTTGCTCCTTCCAGCGCACGCAGGGCGCTGGCGTCACTGAGAGCGCTCAACCTGGCCCCCGATTCCTCGTAGGTCACCGCCCCACCCCCAAGCACAACAACGGCCTGGCTGCCCTTGGCTTGTGTGCGTGTCTGAATGGCCTGGTAGTTGTGGCTCAGCCCCCAAATCAAAGCACCTGACACAAATGGCAGCGCCATGACCCAGTACAAGACGATCAACGAAACCAAGCCCCATCGCCCCATCTTGCGCCAGCGCCCCTTCATCAGCAGGAGCACAACAGCCACCGTCCCGGCCAGCAGCAGGAAAGAGAGCGAACCGGGCAGCAAGTAGGCTTTGAAAACTTCCACGAGCGAATCAATCATCGGCGCCCTGCCTGACCTGCGTTCGCTTGGGCACCGGCAGGAG
>Ga0315535_1002288_pt1 | contig 12322 bp, 11 predicted proteins | sample SalMarSW160220MG_2_FD_203092 | JGI IMG/M metagenome (GOLD analysis project Ga0315535, IMG submission 203092) | Salt marsh sediment microbial communities from the Plum Island Ecosystem LTER, Massachusetts, United States - Salt Marsh Sediment SW1602-20 ...
GCTCCACTTCTAGAAATCGGCATTTCCCACCGTCCGGGGGAACGGAATGACGTCGCGAATGTTCTGCATCCCGGTAACGTACTGGACGAGACGCTCGAAACCGAGACCGAAGCCGGCGTGCGGAGTGGTACCGAACTTGCGCAACTCCAGATACCACCAGTAGTCTTCAGAAGGTAGTCCTAATTCCTTTATTCTCGCCTGCAGCTTCGTGAGATCGCTCTCCCTCTCGCTGCCGCCGATGATCTCTCCGAGGCGAGGAACGAGCACGTCCATTCCGCGAACGGTCTTTTCGTCATCGTTTTGCTTCATATAGAATGCTTTGATCTCCTTGGGATAGTCGGTGACGATGACGGGCCCTTTGTAGACCTCTTCCGTGAGGTACTTCTCGTGCTCCGATTGGAGGTCTTTGCCCCACGCGGGCGCGAACTCGAATGTGTTCGCTGCGGCGGCGAGCTGCTCGACGGCCTCGGTGTAGGTGATGCGGGTAAACTGCGCATCTGCCACCGACTCGAGCGTGGCTACTACGCCGGGTTGAATCCACTTGTCGAAGAACTCGAGGTCGGCACGGCAGCGTTCGAGCACCCTCGAGAAGAGATGCTTCAGAAACTCCTCCGCGATGTCCATGTTGCCGTGGATGTCGCAGAATGCCATCTCGGGCTCGATCATCCAAAACTCGGCGAGATGCCGAGTCGTGTTGCTGTTCTCTGCTCGAAAGGTCGGACCGAAGGTGTAGACATCGCGAAATGCCAACGCAAAGATCTCCGCCTCCAGCTGACCGCTCACGGTCAGAGCCGCCCGCTTGCCGAAGAAATCCTGATCATAGGCCACACCCCTGTCGTTCCGGGGAACCTTCTCGAGCGGAAGGGTCGTAACTTGAAACATCTCCCCCGCGCCCTCGGAGTCGCTCGAAGTGATGATCGGGGTGTGCACATAGACAAATCCCCGATCCTGGAAGAAGGAGTGGATTGCGTAGCTCAAGGTATTGCGAACCCTTGTGACTGCACCGAACGTATTGGTCCGTGGGCGCAGGTGCGCGATCTCGCGAAGGAACTCGAAACTGTGGCGTTTCTTCTGCAAAGGATAGCTCTCCTGAGGCGCCTGTCCGACTACCGAAAGGCTGTTCGCGCGCAACTCGACTGCCTGATTCTTGCCGAGTGACTCTACCAGCTCGCCGCTGACCTCGACGCTCGCCCCGGTGCTGGCTCGAGTGGTTTCGCTCCCCAGCTCGGGGCGCGCAGCCAGATCGGCGACCACCTGCAGGTTCTTCAGGCACGAACCGTCGTTGATTTCGAGAAAACAAAGATCCTTGGATTCTCTTCGGGTTCTGACCCAGCCGCAAATCGAGATCTCACGGCCGTCGGGTTTCATTTCCAGTATGGAGTCTATGCGTGGTTTCATCGGTTAGGAGTACCACATTTGGCCTCTCCGCGTCAAACTTGCAGAGTCAGTCGCGGGCGGGTATCATGCCCGGATGAGTGACATTATCGTCGTCCAGATCATCGGAACGAAAAAAAGTGCAGAAACCCGTAAAGCGATGCGCTACTTCAGCGAGAGGGGAGTCAAGGCCCACATTGTCGACCTCAGTGAACGCGCTTTGAGACGGGGCGAGCTCGAGAACATCACCCGTCGAGTCAGCCCCGACGAGCTCATCGATATCGATGGCACAGCCTACAGGCAGGGCGGCTATGCCTATCTTGATTTCGATCCCGTGGAAGAGCTGCTCGAAAACCCTCTTCTCATGAAGATTCCTGTAGTCCGCTGCGGCAGTGAGGTCACAGTTGGAGAGAATCGTGTCCAATGGGACCGTTGGCTCGGTCGGTGAGGCTAACGGCTCGGGCCGACCGACCGAACTGCCGCGCGCTTCTCGATGTCGGAAAGGAGTCTCTTGCCCTCGGCGGAGCCGAGCACTTGATGAGGGTCCGGCGCCGGGATCGGAGTGCCGATGATATTTCGCTCGAGCTTCACCATCAAGATGCGATGGACGGACTCGTTCAATCTCGACTCCGGGATCTCGTCGCTTCGTACGGCGGCGAGGATTGCGTTGAAGGCGGCCCGCGGGTCTTCGGGCATCAGGAGGATGTCGGCGCCGGCCTGAAAGGCGTCGAGCGCTGCGGTGCTCGATCTCCAGAAATCCGTTATCGCTCCCATGTTGAGTGCGTCGGTGATGATGAGCTTCCTGAATCCGAGCTCTCCCCTGAGCAATTCGCCGAGGACGTAGGGCGAGAATGTGGCGGGGATGTTTTTCTCGCTCAGGATTTCGGGCAACAAGAGGTGGCCGACCAGTACCCCATCTGCCCCGGCAGCGATCCCGGCCTCGAACGGTAGGAACTCCACCGACTTCAGGCGGCTGAGGTCGTTCCGGACCACGGCCGGTCCCAAGTGAGAGTCCGTCGAGGTGTCACCGTGGCCCGGGAAGTGTTTGATGACTGAGCTGACGTCGACGCTTTGCAGACCACGCACCATCGCGCTCGCCATCTGCGCCGCAGTGTGCGGATCGGAGCTGTAGGCCCGTCGCCCAATAACGGTGTTACGAGGGTTCGTGTCGACGTCCGCCACAGGAGCAAGGTCCATGTTGATTCCCAGCGAGCGGAGCTCCCGTCCCACAAAACGACCCTCGTCGTAGGCAAGGGAGGGGTCCCCGGTGGAGCCGACGACAGCCGCCGCCGGCATATGGACGGCATGCATTCGGCCACTCGAGGTAAGCCGGCTGACGTTTCCCCCTTCCTCGTCTACTGCGACGAAAAGAGGAGTCCGAGAGGCTTTCTGTATATCCTTGATAAGCTCGACGGTTTGATCGATCGTATCGATGTTCCCCCCGAAGAGGATAATCCCGCCGGGGTGATAGGATTCAATGATCGAAAGAGCCGCAGGCGTGGCCTCCCGGAAGAGCTTCCCGGTCCGACCCTCACGCAGCTCGAGCATGAACAGCTGGCCCACCTTCTCCTCGAGGCTCATCTTCTGCAACAATGCGGTGGCCCGGGATGAGATGGTATCGGCCGCTTTTCCACCGCGTGGTTGGGCTGCTGAAGCACCTCCAAGGTGCTCCGAAGGGTTGACCTCCGCATTTGCCAGCTTCGGTCCGCTTTCCGGTTTGCCGGTGCCGTTCTCCACGGCAGGCTGCCCCGGCGTCGCGGTGCTCCCGGCATTCGTGGCGCCTGCCGCCGAACCGCCGTCGCTGCCGCGAGGGAGGGGGGGAGCGGGAGATCGGGCGACTCGCGAAGGGGAGGTTGTTGCGCATCCGGCCGCCAGCATCACCCAGGCAAGGAGCCAGATTCCCGATGTTAGCCTTTTTGAGACGTTGCCTGTTCGCATCCGATAACCGACTTCGCGTCATCTTGGCAAAAAAACAGGGGCTTCATCAATGGGCGAACAACGTGCGGAGTGACGTCAGGCCGCTTTACCTGAATTTCGAATGTTTGTATACTTGATCGCTATGCGACCGACGAATGACCTGCGAATCGTCGATCTGGATGCATTGGTCTCTCCCGAGGAGCTCAAACGAGAGTTCCCCATGAATGAGGAGAGCACCGCCACAGTTCTGACGAGTCGCGAGACGATTGCGAACATCATCAAGAAACGGGACCGCCGCCTGTTGGCCGTCGTGGGGCCATGTTCGATTCATGATCCGAATGCCGCCGTGGAATACGCGAGGCGTCTCAACGAGCTTCGAAACGAGCTCCAAGATCGCATCTACCTCATAATGCGAGTCTACTTCGAGAAGCCTCGGACTACCACCGGCTGGAGAGGGTTGATTACCGATCCAAACCTCGACGGATCGTACGACATTTCCAAGGGGCTCCGCAGGGCTCGAAGCCTGCTCTTGGAGATTACGAGCATGGGCATGCCGGCGGGCTCGGAAATGCTCGATCCCATCGTCCCGCAGTACATCGCCGACCTGCTCTCCTGGGCCTCGATCGGTGCACGGACGACCGAGAGTCAGATCCACCGGGAGCTTGCCAGTGGTCTTTCGATGCCGGTGGGCTTCAAGAATGGTACCGACGGCAGCCTTCAAACTGCGCTGAACGCCTTGATATCCTCCAGAAGCCCGCACAGCTTCATCGGGATCGATCAGGGGGGGCAGACCTGCGTTCTGCGTACAAGCGGTAATGACGACGGCCACATCATACTGCGCGGCGGGAAGCGGGGTCCGAACTACAGCGAACAGAACGTGGTCGAAGCAGAGGCGCTTTTCGCAAAGCACGGGCTTGCTCCGTCGATCGTCGTCGATTGCAGCCACGACAACTCCGGCAAGAACCAGAGGGTCCAGCACAGCGTTCTCGAATCGGTTGTGGCTTCCGTTGCGAGTCAGCGAACGAAGGGCCGAGATTCCATCGTGGGGTTCATGATCGAAAGCAATCTCTTCGAGGGAAATCAGCGGATACCGGCGGATGTCACTCAGCTCCGATACGGGGTCTCCATCACCGACGAATGCGTGGGTTGGGAGCAAACGCGCGAGATGCTCATGCGCGCCTATGACAAGGTTCCGAGCGCCGAACCCACGGGAGCGGATCGATGAGTCGGGTTGCGGTCCTGCTTGCGGAAGGATTTGAGGAGGTCGAAGCGGTCACTCCGATAGATTTTCTCAGGCGGGCCGGTATCGACGTTGTCACCTCCGGAGTCGGCGATCAAACGGTGCGCGGCTCTCACGGAATCCCGGTGCTGGCCGACGCGCCCGCGGATTCCCTATCAGAGGGGGAGCTCGACGGAATCGTCTTGCCGGGAGGAATGCCGGGTGCCGCAAATCTGGCGGTCTCCCCCACCGTGAGACGTCTCGTGCGATCGATGCTCGATTCGGGGAAGCTCGTAGCTGCAATCTGCGCCGCTCCGGCAAAGGTCCTGGCCCCTCTGGGGGTGCTCAGCGGGAAACGCGCAACCTGTTTCCCGGGCGACGAGGTCGCCTTCGCCTCCGACGTTGTCTTCGCTGAAGATCGTGTGGTTCGGGACGGAAACCTCATCACCAGCCGGGGTGCCGGCACCGCGGCCGAGTTTGCGGAAGAGATTATCCGATACCTCGCGGGCGACGACGCCGCTCGCGAGGTGCACGACCGGACTGTTCAGAAGCCGTAGATACGATCGTGAAGCGCCGTCGCACCTATCCCGTTCAGTAGGTATAGGTCGCGATGACGCTGCAAAACCGCTCTTATGCTGCACTCCTAGCAGTTCTCAGTACACTCTGTAGTGAGCCCGCATGCGGCGGGCCCGCGGACCTCCGAGTGGGGAACTTCGAGTCTGAGATCGATACTCGACTGGAGAATGGCGATTCGTTTCGAAATAGGATCTCGATTAAATGGAAGACACCGGGTGGACCGATATGGGGTTTCGTCACGAGTGAGTACTCGGAGGAACGCATCAGAACACCGGAGCTTGGGATCTCGAGCCCCCTGTTCGATATCGGCCCGCTCCAGGAAAACGGGCTGGTGGCCTCCTTGAACGACCCCGTCGGGATTGGCAGCATGCGGGAGCGGACCAACGTTTCTCTCGATCATTCCTTCGACGGCTCATCTTTGACGGGGGGCGTGATTCGTCTGCGCGAAACCGCGCATGGGCATCGAACAGTTGAGCTCTTCGCACTCTCTCGCGAGGGAGCGGCACCTTCGGGGACCGGAAGCGCCGGCGCATCTCTGTTGGGTTCCTTCGGGAGGTTCTTTCGGATTGAGCTTTCCGCTAAGGCCACAGTGTTCGGTCGACGGCCGACGGGAGATGATTGGCTTTCCGACACTCCCGTGTTGTCAGTTCCGGCTGTCTTTCACGCCGGTACCCGGCTATCCTATCGAGGACGCCACCTCGCGGCGGTCGCCTCCCTGGGGAGATCCGCAGGCGATCGAACACGTCCGGCCTGGTTTGCGAACGGCTGCCTCAGTGCAACCGGGAGATTCGATTGCTCGCTTGGACCAAACGAGAGCCCCGCCGGCGGCTTCTACTCGGCCCGACTCGATGCAGGCGCAGTCGAACCCGACTATATCGGAGACGATGGACGGTTCATCGACCGCACCGCGGTCGTTCATCCCGTGTTCTCGTTCAGTTTCTCGGGGATGACTCTGGTTGGCAGCTATGGGTACAGAGTCTACCGGCGGCCGCTTCTCCCGGTTCCGTGCCGCCGTGTCGTCCACTCTGCAAGTCTCGACACGACCGTGGACTTTGGGGGTCTCTCTGTTGGTGCCCTCCTCAGGCCCTCGGTGGACTATGCCGCCGACGGTCGAATGCTCTTTCGTCAGTTGAGCGGTCTTCACGCGCGTTTCGAAGCTGGACCGGCGCGTTGTGGATTGGAGCTCGATCTCACGCGGTCAAACAGCGAGCCGGACTCGGTCGCATCGAAGCTCTCTTTCCGCCGGCGGCTTGGACGAACCGAGCTCGAGCTGTGCTCGGCACTGCGCGATGGTGTTGGATCGCTCAGTGTTGGCTTCGACGTTCTTACCGAGGAGTGGAGATTGAGGTTTGACCTCAATCTCGGGGAGGTGTTCGGTGTCGGGCTGCTCGAAAAACGAAGTGGGGCGATCCCGACGATGGGCGTGCCGTTTGAGGGGGGTGGGCTCTCGATTCGCTGGGAATCCCGACGTAGATAGACTACGGGGCGCGAGATTCCCAGTCACCTACCGGAATCACCTCCCGTTCCAGCTTCAAACCAAGCTCTTCATGGACACGTCGAGCAACGAGCCGAATAAGGGCTTCTATATCGGTCGCTGTCGCTCCCCCCGTGTTGACGATCATGTTGGCATGATAGTCGGAGACTTTCGCTCCTCCGATCGTGTAACCTCGGAGCCCGAGTCGGTCGATTATCTTACCGGTCGGATCCCCGAAGGCGCGGTTGTTTTTGAAGACCGATCCGGCCGAAGGCGCAACGAAGTGACCCTTTCTTTCGCGGTCGGCCCGGTTCGATTCCATTTCTCGAAACAGCAAGTCTTTGTCTCCTTCGCGGAGTCTGAAGCCGGCGCTGAGAATCACATCATTCGTCGTCTGGAAGGGGGAGACCTTGTACGAAAACGAATCGTCGCTTGGCGTGAGCCGCACGATGTCCAGATCCTCGTTGACGACCTCGACCCAATCGAGCACCTGGGAAATTGAGGAACCGTAGCACCTGGCGTTCATCCAGAGAGCGCCGCCCACGCTTCCGGGCATCGAAAAAATGAATTCGAGACCCGCGAGGCCCGCCGACGCCGCGAGCCACGAAACCTCACTCATGTTGCTGCCTGCTCGGCATTCGAGCGAGGTGCCCCTAATCGACGCTCCGTCGAGTGAGGTCATTCCGAGAACGATACCGCGGATACCGTTGTCGGACACCAGGATATTGGCCCCGCCCCCGAGTACGAACAGCGGAAGGTTTTCCTCGCCGGCGAGCTTCAGAACCGCAGTCACGTCCTGCGCATCGTACGGTCGTACAAGGATGTCCGCTGGTCCGCCAACACGGTAGGTCGTATAGGTCGCGAGTGGTTCGTCGAACATCACCTTGCCGCGAATATTGATCTTTTGCGCCAATTCCCGTAGATTGTTCACAGGCATCATACTATAGCCGTATAGAAAACATTTTCTACCGGGCGCAATGTGTCGGCCGTCGCAACCTTTGGAAGATATGCTAATTCGAACGATTTTCGGGATGTAGGCCTCGAAAGGCATGGAGATTGTATCCGAACGCCTATGGCGTTTCGACCCGACTTTCTCTGTGGAGCGTACGGACGCGGGACTCCCGATTCGGCTGCCGGCCGATTCAGAAGAGAACCCATTCGTCGAGAGCGAGGGCGCGGAAAATAGGAGGCATCTTCCCCCGTGGAAATCAGGCTCTTCAACACATTCGGAAGAGAGCTTCAGCAGTTCAACCCGATCGTCCCTGGAGAGGTCGGGATGTACGCGTGCGGACCGACAGTCTACAAGTTCGTTCACATTGGCAATCTGCGAGCGTACATTTTCGAAGACTTGCTCAGACGCATGTTCGAGTTTGCGGGCTACAGAGTGCGGCATGTGATGAACGTCACCGACGTCGGACATCTCACTGACGACGCCGACGAGGGTGAAGACAAAATGCTGCGCAGTGCTCGCGAACAGGGAATGACAGTCTGGGAAATCGCGAAGTTCTACACCGATGCTTTCTTTCGTGACATCGACATGCTGAATGTGGAGCGGCCGGAGGTTGTCTGTCTCGCGACCGATCACATTGAAGATATGATCAACCTCGTTCGACGGCTCGAAGAGCGCGGATACACCTATTCCTCCGGCGGAAACATCTATTTCGATATAGACAAGTTTCCGGACTACGGCAAGCTGGCCCTCTTGGAGCGGCAGGAGCTCCGCGCGGGCGCTCGGACCGAGGTCGACGAGAACAAGCACAATCCGCGCGATTTCGTCTTATGGTTCACAAAAAGCAAGTTCGAGCACCAGGCGATGCTCTGGGATAGTCCCTGGGGGAAAGGGTACCCGGGATGGCACGTCGAGTGCAGCGCTATGAGCATGAAGTACCTCGGCGAGCACTTCGACATTCATTGCGGTGGAGTCGACCACATCCCGGTGCATCACACCAACGAGATCGCGCAATCCGAGGCAGCGACCGGAAAGAAGTGGGTAAATTACTGGCTTCATAACGAATTTCTTCTCATGAACGATCGCAAAATGGCCAAGTCGGCCGGCGGTTTCGTAACCCTCGCTGATCTCGTGGAAACGGGCTACCACCCGCTGGACTACCGCTACCTCTGCCTCGGAGCGCACTACCGATCCCAACTGCAGTACACCCAGGAAGCGCTCGACGCCGCGCGGATTGCGCGAACGAACCTCACGGAGCGTGTCTCGAGGTTGATGAATACCTCCGAACCTCTTTCAGCGGACGCCCTCTCTCAGCGCTCAAAAGCTTATCTCGATGAGTTCAGGGACCATGTGGCCACCGACCTCGGTGTCCCGCGATGCCTTGCGACGCTGTGGAATCTGCTCAAGGATGCCTCAATTCCCGATGCCGAGAAACTGACTCTCGTTCTTGTGATGGACCGCGTATTTGGCTTGGGGCTCTCTGAGGCGAAACGGGAAGCACCAAACCTCGACGAAGAGACGAATGAGCTCGTCCGAATGCGTGAGGAGGCCCGAAGGAGCAAAAACTTCCAGAAGGCGGACGAAATACGTGAATCGCTTCTTCGCCGTGGTATCATACTTGAAGACACACCAGAAGGTACAAAAATCTACAATAAGGAAAATTAGTCGAGCTGCGTGCCGCCGCACGCTCCCCGAACGATTTTCGGTCGTTCATGTAACTGCCGATGGAGAATGTTGTTTGACCTATGAACGGTGAAGAAAGCGGACAAGGGTCTTTCGAAAAGGTATACCAAACCGTTTACCCGATTCTCGTCCGGGTAAGCTACCATATCACTGGCGATATGGCGATTGCCGAGGACCTGTGTCAGGAAGCGTTCATACGGTACTATCAACGAGAGACGCCGTTCCCGAGCCTGGATCAAGCGAAGTATTGGCTGATTCGGGTGGTTAAGAATCTTGCATTCAATCATGAGAAACGGAAAGGTCGAGAGAAAAAGGCGCATGAGCGAATTCTGAAAGAGCCCCAGCGGGAGGCCGATTCTGGAGAAACGGAGGTCATAAAAAAGGAGACATACGATATCGTCAAGAGCGCACTGCATCGGTTGCCGCACAAGTTGCGAACGGTACTGGTGCTGAGGGAGTACGGTGGATTGAACTACAAGGAAATTGCTGGTATTCTGAAAATCACGGAAGGTAACGTGAAAGTTAGGGTGTTCCGTGCGAGGGAACAATTGAGCAAGCTCATCGATGAGGAAGAAGTATATGTGTCCTGACACTGAGCTTCTCTCTGCCTACTATGATGACGAGCTCGACGGCTTCTGGGAACCCAGAGTGGCTGAACACATATCCCGATGCGCAGTGTGTCAGGGCAAGCTGGATAGTTTTGCCCGGCTGAGCGAAGACCTCGGCCAGGTGGAGGTGCCGGAGTTCGAAGCAGGTATGCTCCGAAGTTGGCAAGCCATTCAGAACGCCCGTGAGACGAAGACCGTCAAGATCTGGAATAAACGGATATCCGTGCCGGTTCCCGTGCTCGCTGCTGCGGCTGCGGTGTTTGTAGCGGTGTTTGGCCTAGGCGTGTTCTTGAATCTGAACGGCTCACCAGCACCGTCGGCACCTGAGGTTGCTGTACAGCAGCCCCAGATTGCTCCGGTTGATTTCCAAGTGAGCAACCTCAACGACCTCCTGAACTATCTGAACTCAAAGGACCTCGGAACGAACGTGACGATTCAACTTCCGAAGGGAGTGGATCAACTCTCAGTTGGGCAACCACAACTGATACGAGCTGCGGACTTCAACCGAGGCCAGTAGTGTTCAAATTCGTCTCGCCGGTGTTGCTGTTGTTGTTGGCACATGCCCCCTTCGTCTCAGCGGATGGGGAGGCCAATCCGCTCGATCTCCTCAAGGGCGAGGCGCTGGCAGTCAATATCGTGGCGCGGGTTATGCAGTCCGGCCACGTCACCGTCTGGAACATGGAAAGCCGCAAGATAACCATTTCCGGACGAGGGGTGCAGATTCGTCTAGAAGGCGATAACGTTTTGGTGCTCGCGCACCTCATTCCTTATATCAACGACGACAAATCGATATTGCTCGTTGCGCTCGGGCAGGTGTGGGCTCCGGCCGCCGATCGCAAGGGGTACAAGTACTACAGCACGATGAAGAGCTTGCCCATAACGCCGGGAGAAAAGGTCTTTTTCTTCCCGTTCGGGATGGCCGTTGATCAGAAAGCGAACGTCTATACTGTCGAGCTCGAGATTCAAGTAGTACCCTACTCGACAATAAAGAATAATAGCACTAAAAAGTAGGGCATGAAGTCAAACCTTGCGGCGGGCTCGCTTGTGAAACGGGTAACGGCTCACAAGGCCTTCTTGCCCGTCTCGATTTTCCTGATGCTCGTGATCGTGCTGCTCATTAGCACGACGCTCACTGACCGGCCGCCCGTTATCGACGCCATCAATCCCCAAGTCGGGTATCCCGGCAGCATCCTCATGATCAAAGGAAACAACTTCGGCTCCTCGCGCGGCACCTCCGAGGTTGTCATCGCGGGGCTACGACCTACCACTTCCGCCTATCTTGAGTGGACGAACAAACGAATCAGCGTACGCATACCGCCGGACGTCGACTCGGGGATGGTCTACGTCTTGCGCAGCAACGGCCACAGCAACGGAAAGTTGTTCACGAACCGGAACAACATACCGGTGGTCGTAAAGACGACCGCGGCTCCCGGTGAGCCTCAAATCACGAGCATCGATCCTGCGAACGGTCCGGTGGGCACAAAGCTGACCATAACAGGTGAGAACTTCGGTAAATCCCAAGGCAACGGCGATGTGCTGTTTTCTCCAACCTCGGTGTCCGACGGCGGTGTACAGATTTCGGATCTTGCCGCGAAGGAGCGGTATGCCGGCTGCGGCTGTGACTACAACTACGAGACCTGGTCCGACAAGCAAATTGTCGTGTACGTGCCGGATGGTGCATCGTCCGGGAACGTGACTGTGGTCACCGACCGAGGTACGAGCAATTCACAGTACTTCGAGGTCACGAACCAGGTGGGGACGAAGACCTATAAGGACAAAAGAGGCTACGAGATTCGATACGGGGTGAGAATATCAGACGTCAACTCGCAGCCGGGGGGCACGATCGATCTCTGGCTCCCGAACCTATCGAGTGCCTTGACTCAGCGCCATATCGAGGCGATCGTCGAGCCAAAACCGGTGTGGAGCAACTACAAGGGGCTGATGAGGATCAGTCTGAGCGGATTCAAACAGAACGGCACCTATCCCGTCAGCGCCACCGATTACTTCGATCGCTACGCAATAGAAACCCGGATCGACCCGACGAAGGTACCGAGCGCCTATGACAGCTCGCGGAAGCTCTACTCCGTCTACACCTCGGCAAACAGCCTTGTGCCGTCGGACGATCCAGCGGTGCAGCAAACCGCCACGCAGTTGGTCGCGGGGCAATCCAACCCATACGAAAAGGCACGACTTCTATACAACTACGTCACGCAGAAATTGAAGTATTCGGAAGCCCCGTCCGAAAACGGCGTCGTCGCGGCCCTCAAGGCGGGAAGCGGGGACTCCTACACCCTCACGCTGCTCTACACCGCGCTCCTCCGTTCGGCCGGGATCCCTGCTCGGCCGGTTGCCGGAGTCCTGGTTTACGGCGACAAGCAGACGATCGACCACTATTGGGTTGAGTTTTTCCTTCCCGCATTCGGTTGGGTCCCGGTTGACCCGGCTTTGGGAGCCGGAGCACGTTTCGGCGGTTTCCCGAATCGCTCGGACGCCGCAGACTACTACTTCGGCAACCTCGACAA
>Ga0315535_1002289_pt1 | contig 12321 bp, 14 predicted proteins | sample SalMarSW160220MG_2_FD_203092 | JGI IMG/M metagenome (GOLD analysis project Ga0315535, IMG submission 203092) | Salt marsh sediment microbial communities from the Plum Island Ecosystem LTER, Massachusetts, United States - Salt Marsh Sediment SW1602-20 ...
CTCGTTCTAACTGTGTGCAAAGGAAAAACCGGTCCAGGTCGTACTGTTCGTGAGCATGGGAGGACTCTATCTGCGAAAATCAGACCGAGTCGCATGGCGATTTGCCCGCAATTGCCACATACAGGTAGCTCAAGGCCATGCCCGGGTTCTCGGGAAAGTAGGATGGTTGGAGACGGGCCCGCTCGATAGTCATGCTTGGTCACTCTTTGGAAGGCTGAGGCTCCGATTCTTTCCTGCTGCAAGGCATCGAGACGAGCAGGTATGCCAGCAAAGCGACAATGGCCGCTCCGGTGAGCGATACCCCAGCGATGATTAGAATCTCTGTGATACCGAGGGACATAGCAGCCTCCTAATGGTCAAACGGTCCAAGATAACATCATCCCGGTAGTGCCAACCACGTGGCGCCGGCTCCGAGTTGGGGCCCAGAATCTCCAGTGCGCGGGCGGTTGAGCCAGTCACGGTGCGGGTTCACTCCAAGTGATGCTCGATATCTCGTCGACAAGCACGGCGATTCGTCCAATCGAAAGGTGCAGAACATTGGCTGGGACCCCTTCGGGGTAGGTCAGGTTCGCCGTAAACGTCTGCCTTGCTGTTGGTACTCCTCCGCCGCCACCTCCGCCAAGCTGAGGGTGATCGCGGTCATACACAAGAGCCCCGACGGTGCCACTGTCCGAATCCAGCGTCAGTTTCACGTTGACGCCCTCTGAGTCACCCGGCACGATCTGAGCTGAAACGAGTCGCAAGTCGAATAGGCCAAAGTCGAAGCGGCGATCTAATGGAAAGGTCTGGCCAGATTGGGGCTCAGCACCAAGCTCCACGTCGAAATCGGTTCCAGCATGAAGGTCGACGAGAAAACTGTGGAATGTGAGCGTCAAGGGCTCAGGGAAGTCGGTCCCCATGGCGTGGAAGGCCCAGGCGGTTCGTTGACTTCCTGGCGCAGGCGATTCGTCGGGAGCCGCGGGTTCGATAGGGATGTCCCTGCCGCTCGCGTCGGACAGCGTCACAGTCGCTGGCCTGACGCCATAGTCGAGGATCGAAGGTTCGGTCCATGAGATTGTGCCAAACAGGAGGAGTCCGTCGGGTTGTCGGACGACGCCCTCCAGTTTGGGGGAAATCCCATAGGCTTTGACCAATGAAGGGCCGGGTGTCTGGGGCGCAGTATCTGGAGCGGCGGTGCCGGTTGCAACACCCTGGATCTCCTCTTCCGTCCCACGCTCCATTGCCAGGCGCGGCTCATAAGCGGGCTCTACTGGATGGCCTTCGCCTAACTCAAATCTGAGCGGCACGACCCAGTCCCGCGGCCATGCCCCCGGGACGACCTGCACGAGACAGGGGATATGGAGCTCGGCTTCTGTTTCGCCAATCGGCATCGGCGGAAAGACAAGTCGGTACGAATAGCCGGATGCCCATACGTCTTGCCGTTGGCCCACGCCGTCCAGCGATTGGCCGTCCACAACCAATTGCGGTGATCCAGTGCATGCTTGGGCACCGCCTGCGCTCGGCGCGCCCAGAGGGGGAACCATGCCTTCAACCTTGATCAGCAGGACTGTGCGATCGGGATCTGAGCTGGCAGATTCGACAGTGAGCTCGACACCGCTTCTGGACTGGGAAACCGGTTCGATCAACGCGTACCATGTAGCCCGCTCGTTGATCAGACCCAAGCCTGGGATGAACCCGAGCCAATGCCGTACGGCAGCGGCGGCCTGAGGGGAGGTCGAGAAGAAACCCAAGACAATCAAGACGGCGAGCACCCCCATTGCGAACGCGAGCCTGGGACTGGAGTGGCGCTGGGGAGTCAGCTTCCTGTTTGCTTCCTCCATGAGCCGCAGTCGAAGGACGGCCACCGAACCAGCATCTGGTTGGGGCAACCGGGCGACAATCGCAGCTTGAACCTGATCTTCGAATTGTGCTGGATGCCAGGGCTCAGACATACGCCACCTCGAATCGTTGTCGTAGTGAAGTCAGCAGACGGTACAACCTCTTCTTCACCGCTTCTTCGTTGTCTTCGACAACCTCTGCGATCTCCCGGAATGTCAGATCGGCAGCGTAACGGAGGTTGAGCAACTCCCGCTGGCTGGGCTCCAGCTCGTCGATGAGACTGCCCAACGCGCGATACATTTGTTCCTGTTCGATCCGGGCCGTCATCGACGGACGCTCATGGGGTTCGGGAATCTGATCCAGGGTTCTTTCTCTTGATCGGACCCGGAAATAATCTCGGGTCCGGTTGCGTGCAATGGAGAAGAGCCAGCCGGCGAACCGCCCTTGCTCCCGGTAGCGGGGCAAGGCCTCGAGAGCATCGAGGAAGGTCTGAGCGGCCACGTCGTCTGCTTCGACACGGGACAACCCCTGGCTGTAAAGGAAGCGATACACTCGATCCACAAACAGGTCATAGATCTCCCCGAAGTCGGCGGGGTTCTTTTGTGCACGCCGCACCAAGCGGCGGATATCGCGCTCCTGTCCGTTTTCACGATGGTTTCTTTGAAACAGCGATGTCATGAGATTCGTAGCCTCTTCGGCTGCCTGGATGTGTCGGACAGCTATCTATCAAGCGGACTGTGACGGAAATTGGGACAAGGCAATCTGTGTGGAATGCCTTCTGCCCGTTGTTCGTTGTTCCCCGTAGGCAGACCGCAGCCTGCGGACAGAACTGCGGCAAGGGTCTTCCCCCGTGGACAACACTGTTGTGGATTGCTGTTCACCATTGCCTGGCTGCTTTCTGCGTTCAAATCGGCATGGATGGAGCTTGTTCCAAATCGGTACTCAAATCTCCTCCAGCGTCATTACCATGCACGTGCTCGGCCGTAAACCTGCTCGCGCGAGCCAGGTTGGTCGGCTTGAAGACGAAGATGACAACCACTGCCCAGATCATGACAAGGGCGCTGATCACCGCGGCTGTCAGGCTTGTCTTGCACGCGTTGCAGGCTGTGGCGTAGTTGAAGAGGCCGTGCCAAACGATCGTCATCAAGACGCTGCCGCCTGTGCTATTGAAGATCCAGGTGAAGACGATCGCTCCGGCCAGCAGGCCGAGGATCAGCCCGGGAAGCACACTGAGGGGGTACATGTAGAAGAAAAGGGGGGTGTGCCAAAACGCCCATAGGCCCCAGAGGATCAACGTGGCTGTCAGTGCACTGCGTCCCCGCTGGAGTCGGGGCAGGGCGAATCCCCGCCATCCAATCTCTTCGCCAAGGCCAAATGTGGCGATCCAGAATGGGAGTGAGGCGATGCCCAACGGTGGGAAGCGCTCGATCTCGCCGAGCTGGGCAATACTGATGGTGTCACCCTGCGCAAGCCGAACGGCAATGGAAATGAAGACAAGGGCGATAAGAGGCGAGATGGCGACCAGCCACCACCCAACCCCCACCCGCCATTTCGCGACGCAAGCAAAGATATCGTCCAAGCCCTTTCGGCCGGATACCGCAAATGACACAACCATCGCTGCCAGTAGCGGGCCGAAACCGGAAAGGTAGTGCAGGGCGAAGGATAGGTGGGCGCCCAGGACCCCATGGGCTTGCAGGGCAAGCGGTACTTCAATGATCCAAGACAATGCGAAAGCCAGAACGAAGAATGAAGTGATGGGATTTCGAGAAAACAAGTTGGATTGTGTGCTGTTCATGGTTGGTTTCCTTAAGTGAGAGCCCACCGAGTGCGAGGTCAGGTCCTAGACCAAGGCATACAAACTCATAGCGACTTGGGGAACAGATAGGAGCAGGGTGGCCCATAGAATCGCCTTCGATGACGAATACTCGAAGGCCTGTACCCCTCGCTTCCGTTGATAGGTGTGGATGCCGAACGCGAACAGGCCGGCCAGCCCGATGGAGAGGGAGATCGCAAGGCCCCACCGGTTGCCTTGCTCTACGCCGACGAGACCAACGAGGAGAACAGCGAATAGAGGTATGTGCAGGCCGAGGAACCCGGGTTCGCCGCCTGGGAGGCCAAACAGAGTCCATTCTTCCCAGTAGGCGGAGTCCATTTCGTGGAGGATCAGGACGAGGGCGTTGACGAAGTAGACGGCGAAAAGCAGGGGATACATCATCATCCTCGCAGATGTTCAATGCCGACTACAAATGACCCAGGGTCTTATGGGCGGAGGCGATCACGTATAGAGCAAGAATCGCGTCGAGAATCATGATCAACCCCAGTGCAAACCCGGTCGATTCAGGCGATCGGGGAAAGACCTTGCCCAAGTCCAGCGCCACGACGACGACAAAGGACCATCCGACGAAGATCGCTAGCCAGGACGCCCAAGGCCGAGCCTTCCACAGAAAATAGGCAGTCACAAACCCGACGATCCCCAAGCTAATCAGAAACGCGTTGAAGCCGTTGAAGGCGGCCGGGGAGAGATGGGAGAAATCTCGGTTCTCCACCGGTCCTCCGGGTACCAGGCTGGAGAAACTCAAGAGAAGCGCCAGCAAAGCGATTGCGCCGACCTTTGGGTACATACTTCCGGTTCCTTCGGGATTCCTGTGGGCTTTCATGATTCAGTCTCCTACTGATCGGGGCCGTCGTTTTGACGACACTCCTAATAAACTCATCGTTGCATTATCGACGATCTGTTGATAAGATACCGATAGCGTGGGGATCCTGTCAAGGAGGAACCTCGGCGGCTTGTTGTCAAAGCGACGAATGGAGCCACGATGTCGAAAAGAAGCCAGCACCTGGACCCACGGGTCATACGTACTCGGAAACTCTTGCGCGAAGCGCTTATCGAGCTCATTCCTGAAAAGGGGTACGACGCGATCACGATCAAGGACATCACGGATCGGGCGACGCTCAACCGCGCCACGTTCTACCTGCACTACCGGGACAAGGAAGATTTGCTCGATCGGGGCTTTGAAGAGATATGGGACGAGCTCACGCGTGAGAACCCGTTTCCTCAGGCGCCGGGCGGGAAGCTGTCGCTCGAAGCGACACGCGAGACGGTGCTGACGGACTTCAAGCATCTGGCGAATCATGCCGCGTTCTATCGCGTCATGATTGGCAGGCAGGGTGTAGCGCACTTCATCTACCGGATGCAGGCGTACGTCTACAAGTCCACCGAAGAACGCCTCAAAGCACTGGCGCCTGTTCGATCGCAGACCGACTTGCCGCTCGAGATCGCGCTTCAGTTCATCGCTTCGGCCTATGTGGGTCTGATGCACTGGTGGCTAGATTCCGACATGCCATATGCGCCGGATGAAATGGCCGATTTGATTTTGCGACTCTACGGTGTGAGCCCGTTCGAAGCGATGGGCCTGCACATTGAGTAGGGAGGTCAACTCTGCAGTGATCCGCATTTCATCGGATTCCCAACGGTGAGAGGGCTCGCCCCTAACCAATCAAGTTTGGCGATCGCGGTGGCCAGCCGATCGCGCTCGAGGTCGGTGCCGTTGGCCAGGATGGCGATTCCCAGTGCCTTCTGCGGGTAGATGCGCATGATGGTCGCGAAACCAGGTCCCCCGCCGGGATGTTCGAGGTAGGCGCCGGCCTCATCTGCTCCAATCGCCCATCCCAAACCGCGACCATCGATAGCCCTGGGGCGCAAAAGCATCTGAGTGGCCTTGGGGCTCAGCAGCCTGATTTCATCCCGTTCTCCGTTGTCAAGGAAGAAATCGAGCAGCTTGGCGACATCGGTCGCAGGTCCAATCAGACCCGTGGAAGGCGTGACATCGATGTAGACACGGTTGAACCAGAGCAGCTTGCCTTGGCGTTCACGGATCAAGCGACCTGGGTCGAGCAGCCATGGAAGCAGTGCGCTGTAGTAGTGGCCAAGAAGCAAGGAGCCGGCTGCCTCGTCGACCCTCATCAGTCGGCTCACGACAAACCCAGTCTGGGTCATTCCTAGCGGCTCCAGGATGTGCGCTTGGACGTATCGTTCATGGGCCTGCCCGGAGACTGCTTCGATCACCGCCCCAAGAAGCAGGTAGTTGAGATTGCTGTAGGCGGCGCGCTCACCTGGTTGAAACCGAAGCTTGTTGAATTCGGGAAGACGCGACTTGGCCAGCGCCGTTTGATCCAGTACTGATTCTTGGTAGTGCACCCAGCCGATCATGTCAGGCATCATGTCCGGCAATCCGGAGGTGTGGCGGAGTAAGTGCTCAATGCGGATAGGCGCGACGGGAAATGACCCGTAGTCAACCTTGAACCAGGGCAGGTGGAGCGAGACGGGGTCATCGAGGATCAGCCGTCCCCGATCTTGGAGCTGCAAAATCGCCACGGCGGTAACGATCTTGGTCATCGACCACCAGTGATAGACCGTGTCAGGGGTGGCAGGCATGCCCCGTGGCCCATCGGCAAGGCCGAAGCCTCTCAAGTACACGGGTGCGCCATGCTTCACGACCACGATGGACATCCCGGGGGGATTGCCAGAGTCAACAAGGCACCGGAGGTAGTCCTCCAAATCACTGATGCTCGACATGCCCTCAGGAACGCCCGGAGGATGCGGGGCCAACGCAAACAGAAGTGCGGCTGAAATGACAAGGATAGAAAGCACAGTCGCGAGCATCTTGACCCGGTCTTTCGTCATCACCTGCCCACCCATGGAGACGATCCATGCTGCCGAGAATCTCGGGATTGAAGCGGGAGGGGTCTTCAGGAGTGCGCCTGACCGCGAGCCATTACTGCGTTGTTAGCTCAGGGGACTCTCTAAACTAGGGAGATTCTCGGAATAGCTGAGCTTCCATCATCGTCAACTGGTAGTCCAGGAGTGCTTCTCCATCGGCGCCGAGCATATTGCCGGAGAGTTCGAGCGACACAAGTCCGTGCAAGACGCTCCAGATTAGGACAGCAACCGTCAGGCCCAGGTTGTCCGCTTCAAGACCGAGAGATTTGAGTTGCTCGAAGTAGGCCTCGTCTCCAATCCTCGATTCAGGGATCCCGGCCCTGTTCAGATTGCCCGATTCACGTGAGGCCTCCACCATACGGATCAAGACACCTATCGCGCGCGAGCTCGAAGGGAGCACTCTTTGCCGTGGCAGACTGTATCCCGGGAGGGGTGGGCCGAAGATCAATTGATAGTGCTGCGGGTGGCTGAGGGCCCATTGGTAGTAGGCCAATCCCACGGCACGCAGCCGGTCCCTCGGTCCATTGCTCCGAGACTGCGTTGCCTGGACCAACGAATCAGCCAGAGAGTCGAAGGCCTCAATCACAAGCGCAGTGACCAGCTCATCGCGGGAAGCAAAGTAGTTGTAGATAGCGGGCGCTGTGATCCCCAGCTGTCGAGCGATCGCCCTCAGGGAGAGGGCGGGCGCGCCATCCGCGGCAATCTGATTCCAAGCGGCCGCTTTGATTGACTCTGCCATATCAGGCACCTGGTCTGCGAGCTTTGGTCTGGCCAAATTGTGCCTCCAGGAACAAAACGGTGTATATTTACGGTATAAATATACGGCGTGTATCAAGGATTGTCAAGGGTGACCGCGGAGTTCCCATGTGGCTGTCGATCGGGGGGGGTGGCGTGGCCAGTCGACGCAGACCCGTTGTCAGGATCGGCATTCCCTCGACTGGCCCTCATTGCTCTGGTAGCTTTCGTGCCAACCCGGAGAGGCTGCCTAGCCGCAGGAGGTCGGGCCTCGATGTGTGGGGCCAATCTATCTGCGACCTAGGCAATAATGGCCGAACGAATCTCTAGCGCGCAAGTGATCCGAAGTCGATCTGGTCCACCTCCAGCCTTCCTGGTTTTGATACATAGAATGCGCAGACTCACTTCGCTACACCTCCGCCGGCTTGCCATGCGGTGGGGAATTCGAGTGTTGCCATTCCACCCCTTCATCCTGAACGGCCGGACCATTCGCCGCCTCACCCCAGCGCCAAGCCAGATAGGGTTCTTTGCACGAGCCGTGCTTCGGACTTCTTCCCCTCTGCCGAGAAGGAGGGCACAACCTCGACATGGGCGGCCGCGTCCCAATCGGCTACTTCACTACCAGAAACGCTCCGATCGCAACAAGAACCACTCCGGCAATCCTTGGTAGTGTGGGTTCGATTCGCGGCGAGGCCAAGAGCCCAGCACCGTCAATAACAAGCGCGGCGAGGAGCTGCCCCAAAACCATAGCGACTAGCGTGTACGTGGTGCCAACCCTCGGAACCAAGTAGATCGGAGCAGCCAGGACAACGACGCCCAAGATCCCTCCAGCATAGAGATACCATTGGCCCCAGCCTGGGAGTGAACTGAATGATGCGCCAGAGGGGAACAATAAGATGATGAACAGCAGAGTCGCAATGCTCACAAACGTGAGGACAAGGACTGACCCGAGATTGCCAAGACGCTGTCCCAGCGTCGCGTTGAGCACGCTCTGCACAGCAATGGATGCCCCTGCGACTACACCTATGCCTAACAGTAGAACGGAACCCGGGTTTTGCACTTCGCTTCTCCTTCCCTGAGTTCAAGGCAAGCCCGGCCAATATTCGGCCGAGCCCCACGATGTCACGTGCATCGAAACGGCCGAGACCGATCACGGTCCCGCCCTTGAGCCCACTGAGCATACAACAATCTCGCTCAACTCACCCGGGAACATCGCTCCATCCTGGCAATCCCTCAGGAGTAATGGTCGTTTGAGGTCATCCCGCGGGACTTGGCAGCGCTTCACCTGCATCTCAAAGCGCGTGTCTCTTCTCGACAACTCTAGCTTCTCTGTCGCATAAGCAACCCCTTTGGGCAAGTCATTATTGACAAAGGCGAGTGTTGGTCCTAGGCTCCAGTAAACGACATACCGTTGATAAGACGACAAACAGTTGATAATGCTTCAACCCAGCATCACTCAAGGTCGGCATGGAGGTTCGCATGAGCAAGATGGAAAGCAAAGTCATGATGGTCCTCGGCGGCTATGGCACTGCCGGTCTCTGCATATCTCGCCTATTGCTGCAAGAAACTGATGTGAACTTGATCCTTGCCGGCCACACTCTCCAGAAAGCCCAAAGAGCAACAGACCTTCTCAACACTGAGTTTGATGGAAATCGCGTTCGGTCGATGCGTGTAGATGCATCCAATTCGGAGGCTTTGAGACGTGCCTTTGGGTCCTGTGACACGGTGGTCACCTGTGTGCCCATCACGGCGCTGGGGATCGGCGGCGGGATTGTTCAAGCTGCGTTTGATGCCGGGGTCAACTACGTTGATATCACACTCGACAATGACAAACGGCACACGCTGAAGGAGTTGGGCGATCGGATCAAGAACTCCGGCCGGTATTTCATGACTGAGGCCGGTTTTATGCCTGGACTCCCGTCTGTTATGGCCTTTCGGGCCGCCCGCCAATTCGAGGATCTGGAGACGCTGACATTCGGGATGCTGGAAAAAGAAGCCACCGGCGCCTATGGTTCCGCGGCCGACCTGCTGATCTACGGCGCCGACCCGGCCTACGTATGTCAGCGCGGCACATGGCAAAAGGTCCCGGTGACCGCGTCCGCACAGATAGATTTCGGATCTGAGTTCGGGAGAAGAACCTGCTATCCCATGAACTTGTATGAGTTGAGGTGTTTGCCCGATGAGCTTGGTGTTCAGGAAGTCGGGTTTTACGCTGCAGGGCTGAATCCCGTCACTGATTCCCTGATGTTGCTTTGGATGATCTTCGGCTTGTACAAGTACCAGTGGAGTCTGCGATTGGGAGCGAAGCTGGGGGTCTGGACGGCCAAGAAATTCACCAAACCGCCCTTCACGACGACCCTTCAGTTGGATGCGACGGGTATGGTCAATCACCATGCAGAGCGGGCCAGGATGATCATCAGCCATCACGATGGGTACGAAGCCACGGCGATTGCAGCTGTTGCAGGGATTCTGCAGCTCATGGATGGTTCGATGGATGCGCCAGGTGTCACCATCATGGGACACGGTGTCAACCCCAGCCGATATATTGCCGACATCGAGCGACTAGGGATGAACGTTTGCTTCCAGCAATCTCCGGCAGAAGCCTCCTAGGCGCCCCAAAGAACGAGCCAGGTCCCTGTGGGTACCTTGGCGTTCACAAGGCATCAGCCCCGTATGCGGATTCTCACTTGGGTGTCCCGAAGTTTGATCAAACCCGATAGATAGCAGGGGCTGAGCCGTTCAACCCCCACTGTATGACTGAATAGGGAGCAGACACGAATGAGAGCAAAGCACAACATGCGATGGACAGTCTTGGCGTTAGCGGGGTTTGCCCTGTTTCTGCTTGCCGGGGCATATGCTGGCCTGGTTGCCTCCGTTTCGCAGCCGATAGCCAGTCAGGCATCGCCCACCGCTGTCGATGTGGCCACGCCTCAGGAAGCCATCCCCGAGCCGACGGAGGCGTCTCCTCCTCCCGCGGCTGAATCGAGTTGGCGCCAAGAGGCAAGGGGTCAGCTGCTCGAGATACCGAGTTGCTTCGACTTCGACCTGGGAACTGTCTCTGGTCCCCCCGACCCTGCTTGCGACATCAACTTCCTTGCCGGCAGGCAGCGCGGATCGGTTGACTTGTACTCAACCAGCGGCGCCGAGATTGGCCAAATCGCCGCCGACCTCCAAACCTCTCAAAGACAATGTGTGGATTCGTCTGCGTTGGGAAGCGAACCGTTGACGGTAACTCCGGTGTCCGATTCCGGTGTGATTTGCTTTCGCACCGGGGAAGGAAAGTGGGGCCTTCTCAGCATCGTCGATGCCGATCTGCAAACGGCTTACACCGTGACCTTTGATTGGTGGACCTTCGATCCGATTGAAGAGGCTGGAGCGCCACAGAACAGCGCGTCGCCGTTGGCGTACGCCAACGAAAGCTACGGATTCCAGCTCACTTTCCCGACTTCCTGGCATGGCTATAGTGCCGGCGAATTGGACGGAAGCGGCGTGGGCAGCGTGTGTTTCTCCTTCAGTGGTGCGATGCCCGTCTGCGTTCTTCAGATCGATGTATATACCCATGGACAGTGGGATGAGCTGCAAAAGCTGCATGAAGACTACTACCTCGGCGAAAACGACTACTACGTCTTTGGAGCCGGCCCGTTCACGGAAGAGTGCGTTCAGATGGACGACTTTCAGTGCGAACGTTATCGGGAGTTGCCCGAAGTCTTGGCAACCTTCGAGGCGGATTGAGTCCCCACCTTCACCGGGTCTTACCGTCAGCCGTCGGTCCCAGCCCTTCGACTGAGGGTTCGTCTCCCGAGGGCGCTCCGGGTGGGGCCCCTCGGGAGGCAGGCCGGTCGATTTCCCCGACGCCCCACTAGAATCGCTGGTGGCTGTCATGGGATGAGGGCTCCGGCCGTCCCGAAGGAATGCTGGGAGCGAATTCAGCCAGCCAGAACCAAAGAGCTGGCTTGAGGAGTGGGTCTAATGGAATTGCCAATCAGGTTTACGGTCTTGATCCTTCTGCTGCTCGGTCTAGCAACAGCCAGCTGTTCTCGCGAAGTGCTTGAAGATGGGCCGGGAACCATCGACTCGCCTTCCGGGGCAACCGAAGAACTCACGGCCTCGCCCGCGTCAGCTGAGCCTTCTTCCAAGGCAACCGATACTCCATTGCCGGCTCTCACCATCATCGCGCCGTCCACTCGTAATCCGGGGTCCGATTCGGTTGCTCATCCTGCAGAAGCGTGTGCCAACGCCGCCCACTTCGTCCAAGATGTGACGATCCCGGAGGGAGACGTCTTGGCACCGGGCGCCTCCTTCACAAAGACATGGCGCTTGGCCAACTCGGGCACCTGCGCTTGGGATGACAGCTACGCCCTGGTCTTCATCGAAGGAGATCTGGCCGGAGCCCCAAGGACCTTTCCATTGAGTCAGACGGTTGCTCCGGGCGAGAGGGTGGACCTGTCGATCCCGATCATCGCGCCTCAGGTGCCAGGTGATCATCATGCGAATTGGCTCTTGCGGGATGGTAAGGGGAACACATTTGGTGTCGGCCCCCAGGCAAATTGGCCCATTTGGGTACGTGTCATCATCCAGGCCGATCAAGGTCAGACCGACGGGCGGGCGACCCCCGTCTCGGACTCGCCTGCCGCCGGCATCTGTGGGGAGGCGGAAGGCGATTTGGCAACCATGACTCTTCTGCCCGGCATTCCCGATCCCCGCTGCCTGATTGTGCATGCCAACCAGAGGCTGCGTGTCGTCAATCGGACGGAAGGGACCGTGGGTATCTCCCTTGCAGGCGTGACTCACACTCTCAATCCGGATGGATCCTACACCTTCGAATCTGAGTTTGGCGAACTTCTCCAACCGGGAGTCCACGCTCTGGGGGTCGACCCGTGTTGTGGGGGCGAGCTTTGGCTGAAGGAGTGACCGCATCCGGGCCAGCCATGGCTGCTGACCAGCTTGGCGGAACGCCCGAAGATAACCAGTGAGGAGCCCACCGTGCACAATATCACACACATGACGGAGCAACGTTGATGCGCTACAAATTGCTTGGGCGGAGCGGG
>Ga0315535_1002290_pt1 | contig 12321 bp, 10 predicted proteins | sample SalMarSW160220MG_2_FD_203092 | JGI IMG/M metagenome (GOLD analysis project Ga0315535, IMG submission 203092) | Salt marsh sediment microbial communities from the Plum Island Ecosystem LTER, Massachusetts, United States - Salt Marsh Sediment SW1602-20 ...
AGGTTTACCGCTTCGATCACCTGGCTGCGGCTACCGGCGTCGGCCCGCACCTTGATCAGCGCCAACTCCCTGGACACGGAGTTGTCCCCGTCGAGTTCGACGATCTTGATCACGTTGATCAGCTTGTTGAGCTGCTTGGTGACCTGCTCGAGCGGGGTTTCCTCGGCGGAGACCACGATGGTCATCCGCGACATGTCCTTCTGCTCGGTGGCGCCGACGGCCAGCGACTCGATGTTGAAACCGCGCCGCGAGAACAAAGCCGCCACCCGCGCGAGCACACCGGGTTTGTCCTCGACCAGCACCGATAACGTGTGCGTTTGCGCGCTCATCAGGCGTGCCCTTCGCTCTCGTCGTCGAACAGCGGACGAATCCCGCGCGCGGCCTGGATCTCGTCGTTGCTGGTCCCGGCGGCCACCATGGGCCACACCTGCGCGTCCGCTCCGACGATGAAGTCGATCACCACCGGACGGTCGTTGATTGCGCGGGCCTGGTTGATCACGTCGACGACGTCTTCTTCACGCTCGCAGCGCAATCCGACGCAACCCAACGACTCGGCCAGCTTCACGAAGTCCGGGATGCGATGCGAATGCGTGGCCAGGTCGGTCTGCGAGTACCGCTCTTCATAGAACAGGCTCTGCCACTGGCGCACCATGCCCAGGTTGCCGTTGTTGATCAACGCCACCTTGATCGGCGCGCCTTCGATCGCGCAGGTGGCCAGCTCCTGGTTGGTCATCTGGAAGCAGCCGTCTCCGTCGACCGCCCAGACCTCCGCGTCCGGGCGGGCGATCTTGGCGCCCATGGCCGCCGGAACGGCGAAGCCCATGGTGCCCAGGCCACCGGAATTGAGCCAGGTGCGCGGATTCTCGTAGGAGATGAACTGCGCCGCCCACATCTGGTGCTGGCCGACCCCGGCCACGTAGACGGCGTCCGGGCCGGCGATCTGCCCCAGCTTCTCGATCACGTACTCCGGGCTGAGGCTGCCGTCGCTCTGCGGACCGTAGCTCAGCGGGTAGGTGGACTGCACGTTGTCCAGGTAGAACCACCATTCGGTCATGTCTGGGATTTTGGCGGTGCCCGCACCGCTGTAGTGGCGCAGCATCGCGAGGAGTTCGGTGATGACGGCTTTGACGTCGCCGACGATCGGCACGTCGGCGTGCCGGTTCTTACCGATCTCGGCCGGGTCGATGTCGGCGTGGATGACTTTGGCCTCGGGCGCGAAGGTGTCGAGTTTCCCGGTCACCCGGTCGTCGAAGCGGGTGCCCAGGGCGATCAGTAAGTCGCTGCGCTGCAGCGCCGCCACCGCGGCGACGGTGCCGTGCATGCCGGGCATGCCCAGGTGCTGGCGATGGCTGTCCGGGAATGCACCGCGCGCCATCAAGGTAGTGACCACGGGCATGCCGGTCAGCTCAGCCAGCTCGCGCAGCTGCTCGGTCGCCTCGCCGCGGATGACGCCACCGCCGACGTAGAGCACCGGCTTGCGGGCGTCCGCGATCAGTTTGGCGGCCTCGCGGATCTGCCGGTTGTGCGGTTTGGTGTTGGGCTTGTAGCCGGGCAGGTCCATGCGCGGCGGCCAGCTGAACGTGCACTGGCCCTGCAGCACGTCTTTGGGAATGTCGACGAGCACCGCACCGGGACGGCCCGAGGAGGCGATGTAGAACGCCTCGGCGATCACCTGAGGAATCTCGTCACCCGAGCGGACCAGGAAGTTGTGCTTGGTGATCGGCATCGTGATGCCTGAGATGTCGGCCTCCTGGAAGGCATCGGTCCCGATCAGCGAACGCCCGACCTGCCCGGTAATGGCGACCACGGGTATCGAGTCCATCTGCGCGTCGGCCAGCGGGGTCACCAGGTTGGTGGCGCCGGGGCCGGAAGTCGCCATGCACACCCCGACCTTGCCCGTGGCGTGCGCGTAGCCGCTGGCGGCGTGACCGGCGCCCTGCTCGTGGCGGACCAGCACATGGCGCAGCTTCTGCGAGTCGAACAGCGGGTCGTACACGGGAAGCACCGCGCCGCCCGGAATCCCGAAGATGACCTCTACGTCGAGTTCCTCCAGCGACCGGATCACCGATTGGGCGCCGGTGAGTTGCTCGGGTCCAATACGTTTCGGTTTGACCGCCGGAGACTTTGCGGCGGGATCTCCCGCGTTCGAGGCGATGTCGGCAGCACGCTGGCCGTGCGGCCTGGTGGGAGCGCTCACTGTCCTGTAGTCCTTATTCACTCTGGGAGTCTCGCGGTGGGCAACAAAAAACCCTCGACAGCTCAGCTGCTGCACGAGGGTTGCGCGTTGGTGCTGGATCGCTTCAAATGCCGGAGGGCTAGTCAGGCACCAACGCGCCGACTAATTACTACGAGCATCCCGGGCTTTCCGGCGGTATCCATAGCGTCCGACGGTAGCCTTCGCACAGCTCAGCCGTCAAATCCGGTACCGACGGGGGCCGGCCCAACCGCGGCTGCGCGCATCCTGGTCGGTTAGGCGCTCGGTGATTCGGCCCCGGTGATGGGTGAAATGATGGTTTGGTGGCTACTGGGTCGTCGTCCCAAACACCTGTCGTGATCAAGGTGTCGCCGATGGCGCACCTGGCCGTTGGATTCTTGGCCCTTGGGTTGCTGATACCGGTGATGCTCTGGCCGCCATCGATGCCGCTGCTCGCCATACCGGTGGTGTTGTCGGCCATGATCGTGCGGTTACGGACCGTCGCCGACGACCAGGGCCTGACGGTTCGCACGCTGCTGGGAAGACAGACGGTGCGCTGGGACGAGATTGACGGGCTGCGCTTCCACCGGGGGTCCTGGGCGCGCGCCTGCCTCAAGAGCGGCGCAGAGCTGCGATTGCCCGCGGTCACGTTTGCGACGCTGCCGCTGCTGACCGAGGCCAGTTCGGGCCGGGTTCCCAACCCCTACCGATGAGGGGCTGGGAGCCGCTCAGGCGATCGGATTCACGCCGTTGAGCAGCACCCAGACCCCGACACCGGCAGCGATGCCGGCCAGCAGCGCCACGAACGATCCGATGAAGGGGCGATGGGCCCAGCCGCGGCCTGCGTCGAGGCCGTAGCGACCGGGGCCGCACAGGATGACGCCCACGGCCAGGATGATCAGCGTGATCTGGTATTCGTGGCCGTCGGGCAGGAAGAACGAGAAGTGCCAATGCGGCTGCGCCGAGGTGGTGGCTAGCAGACCGTTGATCAGGAAAGCCAACGCACCGGCCGCGGCCACCGGGGTGAACAACCCCAGCACCAGCAGCACCCCCGCCACGATCTCCCCACCGGCGCTCACATAGGCCAGGATGTCGGCGTGCTGGTAGCCGACATCGGACAGTGAGTTCCTGAACCCGGTCACCCCCGAGCCGCCCCACCAGCCGAACAACTTCTGCAACCCATGGGCGCCCAGCACCACGCCCAGCCCGACCCGCAGCACCAGCAAACCCAAATGCTGGGTCCCGCGCCGGCCGACCTCGTGCCACCGGCCGTGGTATTCGTCGGCATCGATCTCGGCCGGTTCGGCGGCTGCGTGCCGCGCCGCCGGCTGCGGCTGCGCATACGGCAACGGCTCCTGCTGGTCGAGCATGTTGTAACCGGCGGCCCCGGGCCCGCCCGCGGCGGCGGGGTCACCGTAGGGGATCACCGTGGTGGTTCCGGTGCTGGGGTTGAAGTCGCCCGGGTAACCGACTGGAGTCAAATCATCTTCGGGGTCGACCAAGCGCGCCGAGGCGGGGCGACCCGGGATCGGCTCCGGGGATTCGCCGGGCCGCTGCCAATGTCCGTCATTCGATTGACTGGTCACGGGTGTCTAGGGTAAGGGCATTTGGTCCCGAATTGGGGATTTGAGCGGCGCTTTCGCCAGGCAATCGGCTGTTTGTCCGCCAAACGGGCCCGCATCGACTCCAAATCACCGCACTCGTGCGTCGGCGGCGCCCGAAATGGAAGAACCCGAGGCGGAACGGGCGAGGCGTCGTGCCACACCCGCGACGCCGCCGGATCGGGTTCCCAGGGCCGGACGGCAGCACGCATGTGGCGGCGGTGCCCGCCCTGTCCGTAGCCTGTCGGTCATGCGACTACGCCGGTCAGCTCAGCGCGCGCTCGCCGCGCTCTGTGCGGTGGTGCTGGCACTGAGCGGGTGCGCACGGTTCAACGACGCCCAGTCTCAACCGTTTACCACCGAGCCGGAACTTCGGCCCCAGCCCAGCTCGACACCTCCCCCGCCGCCGCCGCTGCCACCGACACCCTTCCCCAAGGCCTGCCCGGCGCCCGGGGTGATGCAGGGGTGCCTGGCGAGCACCAGCGGCCTGATCATGGGCACCGACAGCAAATCCGCGCTGGTAGCCGAACGCCTCACCGGCGCCATCAAGGAGATCTCCGTCAGCGCGGAACCGAAGGTGAAAATGGTCATCCCGGTCGACCCGTCCGGCGACGGCGGATTGATGGATATCGTGCTGTCGCCGACCTATATGCAAGACCGCCTGATGTACGCCTACATCAGCACGCCCACCGACAACCGGGTGGTCCGGGTGGCCGATGGCGACATCCCGAAGGACATCTTGACCGGAATTCCCAAGGGTGCCACCGGCAACAGAGGCGCTTTGATCTTCACCAGCCCCACCACGCTGGTCGTGATGACCGGGGACGCGGGCAACCCGGCCCTGGCCGCCGATCCGAATTCGTTGGCCGGCAAGGTGCTGCGCATCGAGCAGCCGACCACCATCGGACAGGCGCCGCCGACGACGGCGCTCTCGGGCGTGGGCTCCGGCGGCGGCCTGTGCATCGACCCCGTTGACGGCTCGTTGTACGTGGCGGACCGCACCCCCGAGGCGGACCGTCTGCAGCGCATCACCAAGACCTCGGAGGTCTCCACGGTGTGGACCTGGCCGGACAAACCCGGGGTGGCCGGGTGCGCGGCCATGGACGGGACCGTGCTGGTCAACCTGATCAACACCAAGCTGACGGTGGCCGTCCGACTTGCGCCGTCGACGGGTGCGGTGACTGGCGAACCCGACGTTGTCCGCAAGGACACTCACGCCCACGCCTGGGCGCTGAAGATGTCCCCAGACGGAAACGTGTGGGGAGCAACCGTCAACAAGACCGCCGGGGACGCCGAAAAGCTCGACGACGTCGTGTTCCCGCTGTTCCCGCAGGGCGGCGGCTTCCCGCGTAACAACGACGACAAGACTTAGCCCGGCGCAGAACCCGCGATCATGAACCGCACGAACCATTCTCGGCGTCCCGCGTCGCCCGGTTCACAGTCGCAGACGGGCGCGCTGGGCCGTTAACTTTGCCCGCAGGCGGCCAGGACCAGTTCGCGCACCCGTGCCGCATCGGCTTGCCCACGGGTGGCTTTCATCACCGCACCCACGATCGCGCCGGCCGCGGCCACTTTGCCGCCCCGAATCTTTTCCGCCACATCGGGGTTGGCTGCCAGCGCCTCGTCGACGGCGGCCTGCGTCACCGAATCGTCGCGCACGAGCTCCAGACCGCGGGCGGTCATCACTTCTTCGGGCTCGCCCTCGCCGGCCAGCACACCCTCCACGACCTGGCGGGCAAGCTTGTTGGAGAGTTTGCCTTCGTCGACCAGCGCCACCACCGTGGCGACCTGGGCGGGAGCGATTGCCAGCTCATCTAGTCCGATGTTCGCCTCATTGGCCTTCTGCACCAGGAAGTTTCCCCACCAGGCACGAGCTTGCTCGCTGGGCGCGCCGTGCTTGACGGTCTCGGCGACCAATTCGACGGCGCCGGCGTTGACGAGATCCCGCATCACCTCGTCGGAAACACCCCATTCCTGTTGAATCCTTTTGCGGCTCAACCAGGGTAGTTCGGGGATCGTCTCGCGCAACCGCTCGACCAGCTCGCGACTGGGCGCGACGGGTTCCAGGTCAGGCTCGGGAAAATAGCGGTAATCCTGCGCGGTTTCTTTGGTGCGACCCGGGCTGGTATACCCGGCCTCGTGAAAGTGCCTGGTCTCCTGGGTGATCCGGCCACCCGACGCCAAAACGGCGCCCTGGCGTTGCATTTCGTAACGCACCGCGACCTCAACACTTTTCAGCGAGTTTACGTTCTTGGTCTCGGTCCGGGTCCCGAACTCGTCTGTCCCAATAGGCTTCAGCGACACGTTGGCGTCACAACGCATCGAGCCCTGGTCCATCCGTACATCTGATACTTCCAAGGCGCGCAATAGGTCGCGCAATGCGGTCACATAGGCGCGAGCAATCTGCGGTGCCCGGGCTCCGGCACCCACGATTGGCTTGGTGACGATCTCGATCAACGGCACGCCGGCACGGTTGTAGTCGAGTAGCGAGGTCGTCGCGCCGTGGATCCGGCCGGTCTCGCTGCCGAGGTGGGTCAGCTTGCCGGTGTCTTCCTCCATGTGCGCCCGTTCGATCTCCACCCGCCAGGTGGTGCCGTCTTCCAGCGGCGCATCGAGATAGCCGTTGATGGCGATCGGCTCGTCGTACTGCGAAATCTGGTAGTTCTTGGGCATGTCTGGATAGAAGTAGTTCTTGCGGGCGAAGCGACACCAGGGCACGATCTCGCAGTTCAGCGCCAGCCCGATCCGAATGGCCGACTCCACCGCGGAGCGGTTGAGCACCGGCAGCGAGCCGGGCAGCCCCAGGCATACCGGGCACACCTGCGTGTTTGGTTCGGCGCCGAAAGTGGTGGTGCAGCCGCAGAACATCTTGGTGGCGGTGGACAGCTCAACGTGTACCTCCAGGCCAAGTACCGGATCAAAACGGGCCATGACGTCGTCGTAATCGAGGAGATCGGCGCCGGCAGCAACACTCATGCCGTCGATCGTAGTGGTGACCGCGAGCACGGCGGAGCCGGGCGAAGCGGGTCAGCACCCATCAGCACCGTGGTGACCGCGAGCACGGCGGAGCCGGGCGAAGCGGGTCAGCACCCATCAGCACCGTGGTGACCGCGAGCACGGCGGAGCCGGGCGAAGCGGGTCAGCACCCATCAGCACCGTGGTGACCGCGAGCACGGCGGAGCCGGGCGAAGCGGGTCAGCACCCATCAGCACCTTCTCAGCCGAAGAAGGCGGCCGCGTCGTCGTAACGGCTTTCGGGCACCAGCTTGAGTTGGCGCACGGCATCTGCCAGCGGCACGCGGCCGATGTCCTGCCCCCGCAGCGACACCATTTGACCGTACTCACCAACGTGGGCAGCATCGGCGGCGTTGACACCAAACCGGGTGGCCAGTACCCGGTCGTAGGCCGTAGGAGTGCCGCCGCGCTGGACGTGGCCCAACACGGTCACCCGGACGTCCTTGTTGATCCGCTTTTCCACCTCAACAGCCAGCTGCGCGGCCACACCGGTGAAACGCTCATGGCCAAACTCGTCAATACCGCCTTCCCGCAACGTTATTGAGCCAGCAATCGGCTTGGCACCCTCAGCCACCACGCAGATGAAGTGCGAATCCCCACGCTGGAATCGCCGTTTGACCAGCCTGCATACGTCTTCAACGTCAAAAGGCTGTTCGGGGATCAGCGTCATGTGCGCGCCGGAAGCCAGCCCGGCATTCAACGCGATCCAGCCCGCATGCCTGCCCATCACTTCCACCAGCATCACCCGCTGGTGCGACTCGGCGGTGCTGTGCAAGCGGTCGATCGCCTCGGTCGCTACGGTCAACGCAGTGTCGTGGCCGAAAGTCACATCGGTACAATCGATGTCGTTGTCAATGGTTTTCGGCACCCCGACCACGGGAACGTTCTCTTCCGAGAGCCAGTGCGCGGCGGTCAGAGTGCCTTCGCCGCCGATGGGGATGAGTACATCGATGCCGTTGTCGTCGAGGGTCTGCTTGATCTGGCTGAGCCCGGCCCGCAGTTTGTCGGGGTGCACGCGGGCAGTGCCCAGCATCGTTCCACCCTTGGCCAGCAGGCGATCGTTGCGGTCGTCGTTCTGCATCTGTATGCGCCGGTTCTCCAGCAGCCCGCGCCACCCATCTTGGAATCCGACCACCGACGAGCCGTACCGGGCGTCGCAGGTGCGTACCACCGCCCGGATGACGGCGTTGAGTCCGGGGCAGTCGCCGCCTCCCGTGAGAATTCCGATCCGCATGTCCTCATCTTGCACTGCTGCCCCGCCCCATGGCGCGAGCAGACGCAAAAGCACTCCAAAACGCCTCGTTTGGGGTGCTTTTGTGTCTGCTCGCCGCTAAAGCGCGGAAGGCAGTGGGCCGCGGGCGGCCTCGTAGGCGGCGCCCACCCGGTAAAGGCGGTCGTCGGCGAGCGCGGGCGCCATGATTTGCAGCCCGACCGGCAGGTCGTCGTCCGGCGACAACCCGGACGGCACCGACATGCCGCAGTGGCCGGCCAGGTTCAAGGGCAGCGTGCACAAATCGAACAGGTACATCGCCAGCGGATCGTCGACCTTTTCGCCCAGCGGAAACGCGGTAGTCGGGGTCGCGGGCGACACCACAACGTCGACGGACCGGTAGGCCGCATCAAGGTCGCGAGCGATCAGCGTGCGCACCTTCTGCGCCTGGTTGTAGTAGGCGTCGTAGTAACCGGCCGACAGCGCGTAGGTGCCGATCATGATGCGCCGCTTGACCTCCGGTCCGAAGCCGGCGGCCCGGGTCAGCGCCATCACTTCCTCGGCGCTGTGGGTGCCGTCATCGCCGACCCGCAGCCCGTAGCGCATGGCGTCGAATCGTGCCAGGTTGCTCGACACCTCCGACGGCAGGATCAGGTAGTAGGCGGCCAGCGCGTATTCGAAGTGTGGACAGTCGACTTCACTCACCTCGGCGCCCAGCGCGGTCAGCTGCTCGACGGCCGCCTGGAAGGAGGCCAGCACCCCCGGCTGGTAGCCTTCGCCGCGCAGCTGCTTGACCACTCCGACGCGCATGCCATGCAGGTCACCGGAGGCACCGGCTTTGGCGGCACCAACCACGTCGGGCAACTCGGCCTCTACGGAGGTGGAGTCGCGGCTGTCGTGGCCCGCGATCACCTGGTGCAGTAACGCGGTGTCCAGCACGGTGCGCGCACACGGGCCACCCTGATCCAACGACGACGCGCAGGCCACCAGCCCATAGCGGGACACGGTGCCGTAGGTGGGTTTGACACCGACGGTCGCGGTCAGCGCGGCGGGCTGGCGGATGGAACCCCCGGTGTCGGATCCGATGGCCAGCGGCGCCTGGAACGCGGCCAGTGCGGCCGCGCTGCCGCCGCCGGAGCCGCCGGGCACCCGCTCGACATTCCACGGGTTGCGGGTCGGGCCGTAGGCGGAGTTCTCCGTCGAGGAACCCATGGCGAACTCGTCCATGTTGGTCTTGCCCAGGATCGGGATTCCTGCGGCGCGCAACTGCGTGGTGACGGTGGCGTCATAGGGTGAGCGCCAGCCCTCGAGGATCTTGGACCCACAGGTGGTGGGCATGTCGACCGTGGTGAAGACGTCCTTGAGCGCCAGCGGCACCCCGGCCAGCGCTGACGGCAGCCGCTCCCCCGCGACCACCGCCTCATCGACCACCGCCGCGGCCGCCAAGGCCTCGTCGGCCGCCACGTGCAGGAAGGCGCGGTAGCGGTCGTCGGTTGCCGCGATCTGATCCAGGCAGGCCTGGGTCACCTCGACCGACGACACCTCCTTGGCGGCGATCCGGGCGGCCAGCGTCGCGGCATCGGAACGGATGAGCTCGGTCATTCGGCGTCCCCGAGGATCTGCGGTACGGCGAACCGGCCATCGGCGGCCTCGGGCGCCTCGGCCAGCGCCTCCTGTTGCGTCAGGCATGGCGTCGGCTCGTCGGGACGCGTGACGTTGACGTCCTTGAGGGGGTTGTCGGTCGGTTCGACGCCGGCGACGTCGACCGCCTGCACCTGGCTGACATGAGTCAGGATGGCGTCGAGTTGGCCGGCGAAGCCGTCTAGCTCGCTGTCGGTCAGCGCCAGCCGGGACAGCCTGGCCAGATGCGCCACCTCGTCGCGGGAGATCTGAGACACGGGTGAAAAGCCTACGCGGGGTGCTGATGCAGGCCGGAACGGCCTGAGGTGGGCTGGCGGACGCAACGGCGAGCGCGGCGCAGCGACCGAGCCGACATGCCGCGAGCGCCTCCCTGTGCAACAGTGTTGGCCGTGCGGTCGTATCTGTTGCGCATCGAGCTAGCCGACCGGCCGGGCAGCCTGGGCTCGCTGGCTGTGGCGCTCGGTTCGGTGGGCGCCGACATCCTGTCGCTCGACGTGGTCGAACGCGGGTCGGGTTGTGCGATCGACGACCTGGTCATCGAACTGCCCCCGGGCGTGATGCCCGACGCGCTGATCACCGCCGCGGAGTCACTGTCCGGCGTCCGGGTGGACAGCGTCCGTCCGCATACCGGACTGCTGGAGGCGCACCGCGAACTGGAGCTCCTCGACCATGTCGCCGCGGCCGACGACAACTCGACCCGGCTGCAAGTTCTCGCGAACGAGGCTCCCCGAGTGCTGCGCGTCAGTTGGTGCACGGTGCTGCAAAGTTCGCAAGGAGGGGTGCAGCGCCTGGCCGGTAGCGCGGGCGCTCCGGAAACCAAGGCGAATTCAGCGCCGTGGCTGCCGATCGAGCAGGCCGCAACGCTGGACAACACCGCCGAGTGGGTGCCGCAGGCGTGGCGCGATATGGATACCACGATGGTCGCGGCCCCGTTGGGCGACCCGCACACGGCGGTGGTGCTGGGCCGGCCGGGCCCGGAGTTCCGGCCCTCCGAGGTGGCCCGGCTGGGGTACCTGGCCGGCATCGTGGCCACCATGCTGCGCTGAATCAGCGCGCCTTCGAGGCCGACGCGGACATCACGACCGGGTCGTCGTCGTCCCAAAGCAGCAGTTGGCGAACCGCCGGACGCGGCCCGTAGGGGAGCGCCGGCCGGACGGGCCACACCCGTTGCGGCGGACGGTGTCATGAAGGCCGATGGTGGTCCCTATCTGAGCCAGCACCTGGAAACCGCTGAACACCAACGCACATCGTGACGGCGAAAACGCAGCCAGCCGAAGTGACCACCTAGCCGGGGCCGGCCATCGCGCGGATGACGCCGGTCTTGGGACCGGCACCGATTTCTTCCTCGAATCGGGAGATCAACAGCAGGTTGGAGTCGGAACCCACGGCCAGGAGCAATGTCGCGGCCAGCGCCGGCACCACCCAAGACAGTTTGACGCCGAAAATGTGCTGCCAGAACAGAACCGACAGCCCGAAAGACGCGCCCAGCGAAAGAGCCACAGTGCCCACGATGACGAGCGCGGCCTTCTTGATCGGGTCGATATGCGAAGATGCCTTCGGGGGTAGCGGGATCGCCTGCATGGGTGATGGTCATGCGAGCGGGCGGCCCGGCCGGCCGAGGCGCTCCTATCCCCCAGCGCCGGCGGAGTGTTCGCGTTCTTCGGCTTGCTCGCGCGCGGCTGACGCCGCCGGCGACTGCGCCAGGTAATCCATCGCCATCTGCGTGGATGCCTCGGTGCCGGGATGGTGGTTGGGCCGAAGATAGCGGAACGGCACCGTCACGACGATCTTCCACGGGCCGGGCACCCGGTACTGCCGGGCGGCTCGCAACCAGTCCCGCCAGCGCGGCACGGCATCGATGCTCGGATCGCGGACCATCAAGAACCGCACCCCCGCGAGCCACCAGAACACGAACTGCGGCGCGGTGAGCAGCATCGAGAACGCCCGCAGCGGGTAGTTCCCGCACACGTTTTGATAGACATCGAAGACCAGCGAGCGGTGCTCGATCTCCTCGGCCCCGTGCCAGCGCAGCAGGTCGAGCATGGTCGGATCGGTACTTGCGTAATCGAGGCCCTGGTTTTGAATGACCCATTGACCCAGCACAGCCGTGAAGTGTTCGAGGGCCGCGACATCGGCGAGCCGCCGGTAAAGCCACCAACGTTGCAGCCTGCGCGGCCAGCTGGGCTTTTGGTCACCGAGCGTTGACAGCCATTTCTGCAGCTTGTCGGTGTAGGGCTTGGTGTCGATCCCCTGCTCCGCCAGGTGATCGAGCACCACTTGGTGCGCCCAGGCATGCCACGCCTCCTGCTGGATGAACGGTTTGACGGCCGCCCGTAGTTCGGGGTCGTCGACCATCGGTTCGGCCTCGTTGACGACTTGGATGAACCACCGCTCACCCGCGGGCAGCAGCAAATGCAAAACATTCATCATGTGCGTGGAGAACGGGTCCTCGGGGACCCAGTGCAACGGGGTGTTCGACCAGTCGAAGCGGACCTTGCGGCGGTACGCCGGGTATCCGTCGTGGTGCACTTCCACATCGGTTGCGTCGGTCATCGGCAATCCCCCAATCCAGTGGTCACGGCATGTGACCGTGAGTACCCCGCCATGCCCGTGCGCAAGCACATTCGGGACCCCGGCGGCGATTAACCGGCGGCCGGCTCC
>Ga0315535_1002292_pt1 | contig 12319 bp, 9 predicted proteins | sample SalMarSW160220MG_2_FD_203092 | JGI IMG/M metagenome (GOLD analysis project Ga0315535, IMG submission 203092) | Salt marsh sediment microbial communities from the Plum Island Ecosystem LTER, Massachusetts, United States - Salt Marsh Sediment SW1602-20 ...
TTTGCATTCCCGATCCTCATCATGCTCCGGTGGGGAGCAATCCCACTTGGTTTTTGACTGATAAAAACGGTTAAAAAAATGGAAAAGGAAACCAGCTGCATAAACTCCAGAGCAATCCTTGATTATGTCAAAAAATATAATGGCGGCGACTGTAGCGCTCTTTTTGGGAATCTTGATCCTGAAATTGATGCGCTCCAGGACCCTGAAAGTTATTTAAGAGATTCCAACAGCTGGATTTCCTGCAACGTTATTTCAAAATTATACAACAGGGCGGCATCAATCCTTAATGACGAAATGGCGGCTTATAAAATCGGCAGGTATGCTACGGAAAACATTTCTCTGGGCTACGCCCAGAGTATTATATTTAAAACATTCTGGTCTGTTAAAAAAGCGCTCAAGCACGGCCAGAAAGTAAATGACCGCTGGAACAGAAACAAGCGAGTAGAACTTGTTGAACTTAAAAAAAATACCGCAGTCGTCCGTTTATACTGGGATTCCAAGATGGAAGTAACAAAAAATATATGTCTATATAATCAAGGGGTTTATGCTTCACTACCGCTGATATGGAAAGGAGTCCCCGCAGTTATTAAAGAAACATGTTGTTACTTTAATGGAAATCCATACTGTGAATACCATATTAAATGGCCCTACAAAAACAGATTTCACGAGATTTTTTCACGGGTTTTCACGTCAAAATCGGTTCTTATGGAAACCATAACAGAAATGGAAGAAGATAAAGCGGTCATCCAACAAAAATACGATGAAGTCAACCTGCTGAATATAGAGCTTAACAAAAGAGTCAAACAACTTGAAGCCATACAGGAAACCGGTAAGGCAATCCTGTCTTTACTGGACCTGGAACAACTCCTTACCGTCATCATGAACCTTCTGTCCAACGTCTGCCGGATCAACCGTGCCGTCATTATGCTCGTTAATGAAGACCAAGGGTTTTTAGAATACATTCATGGTATTGGGTTTAATGGTGACGTACCGGAGGTTATCAGAAATTACAAAGTTTCTTTAAATCGTTTAAGTAATATTCTTGTCAGGGTAACCAACACCGGACAACCGGAATATATACCCGAGGTAAGAAGATCAATCCTTAGAAAAGAAAACATTATGTTAACTCACGGCAAACCGACTTCCGTATACGTACTTCCCCTAATCACCCGTTCCAGAGTGATCGGTATTATTGCCACAGATGCTATTGATGGAAAGGGGGTGCCCAAAGAAACCCGGGAGACACTGGAAGTTTTCGCGCCTCAGATTGCCATCGCCATAGAAAACGCGAAACTTTACAGCAGGCTTCAACAACAGATGGAAGAACTCAAACAATCACATGCCCTCTTGAGCCGGTCCGAAAAATTTTCCTTTTTAGGAAATCTGGCAGCAAGACTGGCCCATGAGATCAAGAATCCCATGACCGCCATAGGGACTTTTATCCAGATGATGCCGCAGAAATACCACGATGAAGAATTCCGCAATAATTTTCATAAGATTGCAATGGAAGAGACACTCCGGATAAATAATCTGATTACCGAACTTCTGGACCTGGTCAACACAAAAGAACCCCACATGGAATTAAATGATTTGCATGGATTGATTGATACAATGATTCTTCTGATTTCACCCCAAAGTAAGGCCAAGCGGATTGATGTCTCCTGCCAATTTGATCCAAATATCGGGCAAGTCTGGATGGATTCTGAAAAGATGAAACAGGTTGTTTTAAATATCCTTTCAAATGCGGTCGATTTTACCTCTGAGGGAGGGAAGATCCAATTAATTACAACAAAATGTGCGGAAAAGGAAAAAAAGAACACGGTTAGCATTGAGATTAGAGACAACGGCCCCGGAATTCCACCTTCTCATATTGACAAGGTGTTTGACCCCTATTTTACAACCAAGCATAAGAGTAACATGCACAGAGGTACGGGTCTTGGATTGTTTATTGCCCATCAAAATATGCAAGATCATGGCGGGATGATCCAGGTAAGAAACCATGCGAATAAGGGGGCAATATTTACCTTAATATTGCCGAACACTCCCTGCTGATTATTCCTCATTGCCGAGTAAGATTGGGAGCATTACCGATTTGTTAAAATGGTTTTCACCCATTAACTTATTCATTTTTTGAGCGAAAGCCTTTCAATCAGGTTTCAGGTGTCAGGTTTCAGGTGTCAGGAGTAAGAAACGAATTAGCTATTACCTGAAACCTGAAACCAAAAAAGTCTTGGATAGCAATTAACAAACTGGTAATGCACCCAGTAAGATTGATATAAAGATGATATGAGAATAGACAATATAAGTGTATATCCGATTTTACTTCCCTTTTCATCCGAGTTCTCTCACTCTCTGAGAAAAAGATATTCAGTCAAAAACATCATTGTTCAAGTGGTTGCCCAACAGGGCAACATCAAAGGATATGGTGAAGGCGCCCCGAGGTCATTTGTGACCGGAGAGTCTCAGGAAAGCGCAGCTCGAAGTATAAACCGTTTTATTACGCTGGATAATTTTCCCTGGGAGTTGAACCACGTTTCCCAGATATGGGATTTTGTTGACGGCCTTATCCATGGAAAAGCTCACAATGCTGCTGTTTGTGCCCTGGAAACAGCGTTGCTGGATGCTTTGGGCAAAAGCCAGGGCAGAAACATCATAGATTATTTTCCCAAAGATTTTATGACAAACAAGGTTTATTATGGCGCTGCACTTCCGCTTGCCGGCAAACAAAGAATTGTTGAAATATGTCAGCTGATCAAAAAAATGAAAGTGAAAAAGCTGAAACTGAAACTGGGCAAAGATTTATCCCAAAACAAAGAAATCCTCGAAGCTGTTCGCACGATGTTTGGAAAAGATTGCGATATTAAAGTCGATATAAACTGTGTTTGGAATTATGCTCTGGCCTTAAAACACGTACCTTTGATAAAAAACCACGGGATCAAGGTTATTGAACAGCCTATGAGGCCGAACCACCCGGAAACCGCCGATTTTGCCGACCTTATGCAGAAAACCGGTGTGGTCCTGATGGCTGATGAGTCGGCATGCTCTTTAGAGGATATGAAAAAGATTGCCGAGGATGGATACTATAAAATGATCAACGTTAGATTGTCCAAATGCGGAGGGTTCGGGAATTCATTAAAGATTATCGAGTATTTAAGGTGCAACGGAATTTCTTTCCAGATCGGATGCCACCTGGGTGAGTCCGGCATTCTTTCCGCCGCCGGCAGAATTTTATGCCTTCTTTGCCGTGATGCCGTATATTGTGACGGTTCTTATGATGAATTTTTGCTGGAAAAAAACGTTACCGTCGAAGATGTGTCAATGGGTCCGGGGGGAGAAGCCGATCCTTTGAAGGGTCCGGGACTGGGTATGGAAGTGAGCGGTAAAAGTCTGGCGGAGTTGTCCGAAGGTTTTAACTCGATAACGGTTTCCAGACCCTGACCATATTCCGGATTAACCGGAAAAAATCATACCCTTCTTTTTTTTCTTTCTATATATTGAGTAAGAACATGTGCGAAAAGCCGGGTTCCTACTTCCAGGGCCCTTTCGTCAATATTGAAATAGGGAGAATGCAGACCGTATTGAAATTCTTTGAGGGGATCGTGGCATCCCAGGCCTACCATTACCCCGCCCCACTTTTGGCAAAAATAGGCAAAATCCTCGGCCCCCATTCTGGGAAGTCCGCTGTGAACTTTGTCGGCTCCCAGAAGTTCGCCGGCGCAGGCAACCGTATGCTTAACCAGCTCGGAATCATTTATCAGCACGGGGTACCCCCTTTTAACTTCAAGCGTTGCCAGGATGCCGCAAGACCGGGCCACACCTTTGACCAGTTCTTCAAGGCGTTTTATGATCTGTTTACGAATATCCGGATTCAGGGTTCTGAGGGTTCCTTCGAGCACAGCGTCTTCCGGGATGATATTTGAAGCCGTTCCGGCATGAAAACGTCCGATGGATAGGACTGCGCTTTCCTGGGGCGGAACCTCCCGGCTGATAAGAAACTGTAGTTGTGTAACAAGATGGGCTCCCGCGACAATGGGATCTTTGCAATGATGCGGATGAGCGCCGTGGCCGCCTTTGCCTCTTAATCGAATAAAGAGTGTATCTGCAGACGCATTGCTGATTTCAGGAGCTATTCCGATATGTCCTGCAGCAAGTTCAGGATACATATGCCCGGCAAAAGCTGCCTCCACCGGTTCCGAGTCGAGAATGCCGGTATTCAACATGGCTTTGGCGCCGGCTCCGCCTTCTTCAGCAGGTTGGAAGATGAAAAGAATTTCACCGGAACCGTTCTGACGCCATGAGTTTTCCATGAGCCATCGTATCACACCAAGAGCAATGGTGGTATGCCCGTCATGACCGCAGGCATGCATGAATCCCTTGTTCTGTGATTTGTAAGGGATATCATTTTTTTCCTCTAGAGGAAGGGCATCCATATCCGCTCGAAAGGCCACCATGGGTCCAGGTTGACTTGCGCTGATCTTTGCGACAACACCGGTCCCCCCCACACCTGCTCGGAAAGGAACGTTGAACCCTTTGAGCACTTCGCAAATTTTGGCGGAGGTTTTCTTTTCCTTGTAAGCCGGTTCCGGAAACCGGTGGAACCAGCGACGCAACTCCACAAGCCAATTGTAAAACTCATCGGACAGTTTTCCATGCATTCCATACCTCCTAACCTGGGCAAGCCGACTTTCTCTTATTTTTTTCGAGAACCCTTAACGCAAACTTGCAAAAAGTTCAATGATGAATTAGATAAACGGGTAATGATATTTATTTGCTGACTATTGTGGTGCAGATTAGCTGCTTATTTATAAATCTTGTGCTTTTTGCGGCAAAAAAATGCTTAGACAATTAAGTTTAAAATGCCTAAAGTGATCTAAAGTGCCTAAAGTTAAGGAATACTAACAATTTGTATGGAAACCGGAGCGTAGCAACTCCTTAACTTTAGCTCACTTCAAACTTTAGCTCACTTGTAATTTTTCCGGTTTATCCTGGGTAGCGTATTTAATGAAATATACGGGGATTAATGGAATGCCGGATTCTTTCGGAACTACGTCCGCCTTTGTTAAAAAAATATTGTATGCGCTTCAAAAAAGAAACCACAATAATATGATTTTTTCCAAAGGCGTTACAGATTCATCTATAACATCCTCCGTGCTGTTTCTGCTCGGTCCGGATTGCCAAGAGAAAAGACTTTCTTCAACGCCCTGTCTGATTTTAACAAAACGATCCTTAAAGGTAAAACAACCGGGAGACCTCTGCTGTCCGGGTGGAAGTATCTCTTCGGGTCTGGATTTTTATTTTGCAAAGCTTTTATATCTGTGGGGTTCTCCACTATCCCGTTGGCCTTACTGGCCGCTTTGGCGTAAAAGGCGGCGCAGGGAGGCACGACGTCTGGCGCTCCTTTTTGCCACCTGTTTGCGGGAGGGTTTTGAGGAAATGCGTTTGAACCCTCTTGGAGTGAAGTTTCTGGGACCTCTGCCGTCACAGCAGCTTGTCATGTTCCGCAAGGTAATCTATCCAATGGTTTGCTGGACCGGACGTCAAAAGCGGTTTTTCCCGAACTGGGAAGTGGAACGGGTTGTTTATATCCCCCTCCAAAATCTATTAAACCCTACCGGCTATGCGCGGTATCGATTAGATATTGAATCCCCCCGAAAAAACGGGAAAGATCCAAACATGAAAGAATATCCCTGTTTTGTCCACGAATATCAGGGTGAATCCGAAGTGCTTTGGGGCGCAACCTTTCGCATTACAATGGTTTTTCTTGAAACTATCTTTGGATTCAAGCCTCCGGATATGGATTCGCTTCCCGTGGTCTGCGGATCTTTGGGTGAAAATTATCTTACCGGAGTTAGATGATCTGCTTAAACAACAACTCAAATATGGCCAAACTGCAAGCTAATATTCTGTTTGTGTGCACCGGCAATATTTGTCGCAGTCCTTTTGCACATGCCTTTTTTAAAAAGTTGGTGGATCAAAAGCGGCTTCGGGGTATTGCCGTTGAATCTGCGGGATTGCTTGCACTTCCGGGCAATTCGGTTACCTATATGGCACAACGCGTTGCCGAGGAATTCGGGGTAGACCTTTCCGGGCACAAGGCCAAATCCGTGTCCAAAAAGCTTGTGACCTGGTCCAGTCTCATTCTGGTGATGGAGAAATCTCACGAGGATACGATTCTGACTGACTTCCCGGAAGCAGGAGGCAAAACCCGGTTAATCAGGCACTTTGCCCGTTTTGGTTCGAAAAGGCGGGGCATTGCCGATCCTTACGGGCTTAAGTACGATGCATACCGGTTTTGCTTTTTGGATATTGAGGATGCGGTTTTGGGTCTTATCGACTTCCTATCTGAACCCTAACCCGGACAAGCCGAAACCAAGGAATATTTGCCACCAAGTCACAAAGACACAAAGGATATTTTAATTATTCTTTCTTAGTGTCTTGGTGCCTGGCGAAAACAAAAAAGTTTTGCCAAAAAGTGCACAAAAATACAATAAGGGCCGAAAAAATACGTCACCGTATTTACGAATCAGAGCAGTAAGTTATAGAGGGCATTGTGAATGTCAGGATATTGAAACTTGAAACCCTGTTTTAAAAGTTTATCAGGGATGGCGCGCTGGCTGCTCATTAGAGATTTCCCCATTTCCCCCATTATCATCCGGATCATAAAGGACGGAGCTTTCAGAACAGACGGTCTGTTCAGCACTTGACCAAGGGCGTTGGCGAAATCACGGTGTCTTACCGGATTCGGTGAAGAGAAATTTACCGGGCCTTTTAGATCGGGGGTTTCAAGTATAAAAATAATCGCGGCAATAAGATCATCCATATGAATCCATGGAAACCATTGCAGACCGCTTCCAAGGGGGCCGCCGGCAAAAGATTTAAACGCCGGAACCATCTTTGCAAGGGCGCCGCCGTCTTTACCGAGAACCACACCAAATCGCATCGCAGCGACCCGGACTCCTTTTGCTTGTGCCTGAAAAGCTTCCTTTTCCCAGTCCCTGCAAAGTTTCGCAGCAAAATCATTTCCGGGCGGAGCATCTTCTTTTAAAACCTCATCTGCCCGGTCACCATAATATCCTACCGCAGAAGTGCTGCAAAATATTATATCTTTCTGGTCGGTAATGGCTTCAATCAGGTTTCGCGTGGTCAGAATACGGCTGGTATATATTTGATCCTTATAGGTATCGCTCCACCGCTTAAAAATGTTTTTCCCAGCAAGATTGATCACTGCATCAATATCTTTAAGCGCATCCTGCCAGTCTCCTTTGATCGTGGTATCCGCCGAGATGTAATGAAACTTATTATGCTGAATCACTTTATGGGCAAAAGAGGTGCCGACAGCAATGATGTGGTGCCCCTTTTCGAGCAGATACAATGCCAGATTTGTGCCCACAAAGCCGGATCCACCGGTAATAAATATTTTCATGATTAGCCCCCTGTTTATCCCGAACCGTAGCTGTGCAGGCCGGGCAGCAAATTCACCCCGAAATAGGTGAAGATCACCGCCATAAATCCTAAGATTGAAAGATAGGCGATTCTTTTGCCGGACCACCCCCGCATCATCCTGGCATGCAGAAATGTCGCATAAACAAACCAGGTTATCAAAGACCATGTCTCTTTGGGATCCCAGGACCAATAACTTCCCCAGGCTGAATTGGCCCAGACAGCTCCGGTAATGATGCCGATAGACAAAAAAAGAAATCCGAACATGACCATCTGATGCGTCAACTCATCCAAAACACGAGACTTTGGAAAATGAGAGAGAAAATTGCTTTTATCCGCCGCATCTCTTTGCTTAAAAAGATATATAAGGCTTATGCCGAAAGCTATTGCAAAAGCGGCATACCCTAAAAAACAGGTGATAACATGGGCGATCAGCCAGTTGCTTTTCAATGCCGGAATCAGCGGCTGAATACGATCATTGATATTGGGAGACAGGGAAGCATAGGCCATGGCAAGAAAGGCGAGAGGAGTGGCAACGGCGCCGAAAACGCTTGTTTTATACTTGCGCTCGATGACAAGATAAATAATTCCAATGGTACAGGAAAAAAAGACCAAAGACTCATACATGTTCGAAAGCGGCGCATGACCGATACCGAGGCGGTATGACTCCACCCATCGTAAGATGATGCCTGCCGCGTTCACGACAACACCGGTGAATACGGTCCAGGTGCCCAGCCTGCCCAGAAGGGGTTTTTTGAAAATCAAAAATGCAAAATAAAAAAATGTCGCCAGACCGTAAGCAAATGTCGTGATGGATAGTAAAACCGAACTGTTCATTATTTATTCCCTAAGTTCAAACCCTACTGTAAATTGATTAGCTTTTCTGAAATCTTCTTTATTCTGTTTTGCATTGCCAGTTTATTTTTGTTGGCCGTACCGGTAATGATGATTTGGCTTTGTTTACCCCTTTTAACGATTTCGATGCACACCCTTTGATGGGACATGAAAAACGTGATGAAAATTCCTATAATCATCCCTATAAATCCTGTATAAACCACCCAGACCCCGGGATCTTTTGTGATTTGGAGACCGGTATAATACCTCTGATCTGATTTTTCACCGGGGTTAAATATTTTTGTTTCCTGCTCTGCCACTGAAATAACCACAGCCCCCCCTCTCATCTTGTCAAAATTCGGGAAATGCAAAGGAAGTATGATGTTGATAGGATTTTTGTCTTTGGGCGTCAGTATTCCCAGGTATGCCTGGCCGATGTTTTGTCCGCCGAATTCGGCTGATTTTCGATATTCAACAATAACGAATTTCCCCAGACCTTCAGGGAGATCCACCGGTTTGCCGATAACGGCCTTTATTTTGTATGCGTTACCTGATTCTTTACTGGCAAAATTTAGTGTGATGTCTTCCGGAGGATCTTTTTTATGAATTTTCTCCTTTTGGAGAGCACCTGAGGGCATTTTGCCGTAGCTGGACTGAAATATATTAATGCCCTTATACCGCAAGGGATCGTTAACGATAATATCTTTTTTGTATACCGGCTTGCCGTGTTCAATGATGGTTAAACTCGATCGGTATTCTTTGGGCGTTCCGTTATCGTAAAAACTGATGTTAAAATCATCGCATAACACTTCAAAACCCAAGGCCCGGACCTGGCCGGTATTTCTAATCCGGAGGCTGTCAATCTTCTCATGTTCCGGAATTATGGCAAATCCTTCAAAGCCAAAAAATGAGCCGATCAGTCCGCCGAGCAACAACAAGATGACACTAAAATGTACGATGTAAACCCCGAAACGGGTCCATCGCCATTTTTCTGCAAAAATGCACAACCCTTTATCGGTTTCTTCTACACGGGTGTATCCGAACTGCCCGGAAATCACCGTCTCATAGACCGTGCTCAATTTTTCGGGATTTTGTTTGCCGGTAAATACCTCTTTTTGAGAAAGGGTTCTGAACCTTGAAAGATTAAACAAAGGATTTTTAACAAATATTATCTTCCATGTGGCAGACAGTCGATCGATTGAACACACAACAATATTTATGGTTAGCAAAAGAATCAAAAACTGAAACCACCAGGAATGGTACATGTCAAAAATGCCAAGGAGATTAAAAAGCTTGTAAACAAACTCTCCGTAGGCACGAAAATATGCAGCGGGATTTTCGTTCTGAGGAATAACCGTCCCGACAATCGAGGTGACTGCTAATGACAATAACAGCACTACGGTCAGTTTTACAGATACGAAAAATTTCCAAAACCTATTCGAATATCTCAGAACTTACCTCCATTTGGTGATGAAGCTATAAAATGTGTTAATATATGTCCGTCCGAATCAGGCGCTTAATTTTAGATTTTGTGGTATTTTATAGCAGAAATTAATACACAAGCACCAAATATCAAGTAAATTCCAAATTACAATATTCAAAAAACAAAAAAAATGCCCTTATGAAAAAGGGCTAACATGTCATCTTTATAGATGCAATCAATTTACAGGCTTGCATCCCCTGCAAGAGATTATGGGGGTATAGGTAAATCTTCTTGGATCGGAGAAAAATTGCTTAAATTCTTTATAAAACTCTTCATATCCTCCTTTATATTCCTCGAACGGGTATCCCGACTTTTTTGCAGCAACTTCAACCTTTTTTGTCCAGTTAAAGGTTTCTTTTTCCTTCGGTTCTCCAAAGATCAGATGATGGGGCGATAGGTTTACATCTATATCCTGGTACCCGAGGTCATAAAGGAAAGAATAAAGTTTTATTCCCACATAGGGGTCAAAGTCAGCATTCTTTTCCAGAGCCTTTATGATTCCGTAAATTGCTCTTTTAAGCCTAATGGAGAGCCCGAAATGTCTCAAGCAGTTATAGTCCAGATCTATCAGGCAGATTATTCCTCCGGGTTTCAAAATACGGGATATGTTCTTGACGATATCAAAACTTTTTGATCGATAGTATTCAAGGACAAAACGTACCCAAATAAAATCGAACATTCCTATATCATCTAAAGGTTCGCGTATGTCCTTGCTTACAAATTCTATCCCTTTTTTACTGTAATGATTTTTTGCGTATTCAATTCTTTTTTTATAGCTATCCACGCCGACGACTTCACCGTTCGGTTGAACCAGGTTGTGCAGGTAAATAGCAGTTTTGCCGGAACCACATCCCAAATCGACTACGCGCATGCCCGGCTTTATACCAGCCCAGCGGGCCTGTTTTTGCACAATCATGCCGTCTAGTTTCATTTCAAGACGTAGCGTCTCTTCGTTGCCTTCCATAAAATACTCAGGGTGTTGCATATATGGCACTCCTGATGCTATTTATCAAGTTCGGTCTTTATAACCCGCCCGATTTTTTCAAGTAAATATGGCTTTTTTACATACGAGGTTGCGCCCAATTTTTGAGCTTCTCTGACACGATCTGTCTCCGAATAGCCGCTTGCGATTATTGCTTTCTGATCCGGATTTGTCTCGAGAATTTTTTTGTATGTATCAAGTCCATCCATGCCCGGCTCCATTATCATATCTAAAACCACCAAGTCTACCGAATTATTCTTTATGTAATCAACAGCTTCTTCACCATTTGAGGCAGATGCAACAGAATATCCCAATTTTATCAACATATCAGATGCAATCATTCTTTGATCTTTAACATCATCAACGACTAGAATGGATTCACCGTTTCCCATAATATCTTTAATGGATGATATGGGCTTATCCATAGCCAGTTCCTGCCGGACTACTGGAAAATAAAGTGTAAATTCAGTTCCTTGTCCTTCAGTACTTTTTACATCAATATATCCGTTATGGTCTTTTACGGTTCCCCAAACAACGGCCATGCCCAATCCTGTTCCGCTTTTTCCCATTACCTTTTTGGTGTAAAAAGGTTCAAATATCCTTTCTAAATCTTTTTCAGGAATACCGATCCCTGTATCACGAACGCTTAACGTAATATAATCCCCCTCTTTTACGTTGTCATAGCCATGTAATGATTTATCAACATACCGGTTCGTTGTCGATATAATTATTTCTCCACTATCGGGAATGGCCTCTAAAGCATTACTGACTAGATTCATTACAGTTTTAGATAGATGAACAGGAGAGCCTAACATATTCATCAGGTTTGTTTTAAAATTGGTTTCTACATGAGCGTTTGGATGATATAATTTTAAATTTTCATATTCGGGGCTTTTTAAGTATTCGGTAATGATAGAATTTAAATTTACCACGTTAGTATTAACAACGCCTCTTCTTGCCAGAGTCAACAAATCCTGAACAATAGCGGCCGCTCTTTCTCCCGACTTTTGTATCGTTAATATGGGCTTTCTTTGAGGGCTGTCCAAAGGAATATCCATTAATAACAGCTCAGGGTAACTTACAATACCGGACAGGATATTGTTTAGATCATGCGCCACTCCGCCTGCGAGAGTTCCAAGCGCCTCCATTTTTTGTGCTCTTTGGAGCCGGGTCTCCAAATCTCTTTTTTCCAATTCCGCGTGTTTAAGTTCTGTTATATCATTACCGATACAAAGGAGTTCTTTAAAATTTCCATCACTATCGAATATGGGTTTATAAGTCCATGCAATCCATGTTGTTGTGCCATTTCTGAGCACATTTTCGCTTTCATTAATAATCGGTTGCTCAGGGTTGTCCTTAAGAAGCGTTAATCGTCTATCAAGATGATTCCTTATCGATTTTGTATTCGGAAAGATTGTACCGAGCACATTTTTCCCAAGGATTTCATTTTCAGTATAATTAAAAAATTTTTGTGCAAAAATGTTAAAAAAGGTGATATTTCCCTTTATGTCTTGCCGCATAATAATGCTGCTCGCATTTTCAACGAGATCACGATACTTTTTTTCACTCTCCTGAAGTTT
>Ga0315535_1002296_pt1 | contig 12315 bp, 12 predicted proteins | sample SalMarSW160220MG_2_FD_203092 | JGI IMG/M metagenome (GOLD analysis project Ga0315535, IMG submission 203092) | Salt marsh sediment microbial communities from the Plum Island Ecosystem LTER, Massachusetts, United States - Salt Marsh Sediment SW1602-20 ...
AGCCCCACCACGTCGACGCCGAGGGCTTCCATCAGGTCGGGCTTGATTTCCCCGAGCATCTGGTAAGGTTCGGTGACTTTCACGGGCGTGCCCGGCGGGTCGAGCTGGAGCGACTGGCGAAGCTGGTAGACCGTATCCACCTGCATTCCGGTCACCGCGCTCGCTCCCAGGTCCAGGGGCACGTGGTCCGGCTCCTGGTGCTGAAGCGCCATCTGTACACGCTCGCGTGATGTCATAGCTGATGTCCTCCGTTAAAGCTGATCCGTGCACGAGGCGGGCATTGTGCACGCTCGCAACTGGGGTCACGCCGCAACCAGGCTTCGCGCCAGGTCCACGGCGGCTGGTGCGTCCTTGCCATAGCCGTCGGCCCCGATGGATTGCGCCCAGCTTTCCGTCACCGGCGCGCCGCCCACCATCACCTTCACCTGCTCGCGCAAGCCGGCGGCGGCCAGCCCTTCGATCACGGCCTTCATGTTCACCATGGTGGTGGTCAGCAGCGCTGACAATGCCACCAGATTCGCATTATGCTCGCGAACGGCGGCCACAATATTGTCCGGCGAAACGTCGGCGCCCAGGTCAACAATGCGGAACCCTGCGCTCTCCAGCATCATCGATACGATGTTCTTGCCGATGTCGTGCAGGTCGCCCTTGACAGTGCAGCAGACCACCGTCCCAACGGAACGCGCAGCCGCATCGTCCACCAGCAGCGGACGCAGGATGTCGGTGCAAGCGCGGGCTGCGCGCGCGGCAATCAGCACTTCGGGAATGAAAAACTCGCAGTTCCGCATGCGGTGACCCACTTCATCCATCGCAGGGACAATGACTTTAGGGAAGATGTCCGCTGGTTTAATCCCCTTAATCAACGCCTTCTCGGTCAGTTCCTTTGCCACTGGAGCTTTCCCGTCGATGATGGCCTGACGCATTTCTTCAAATAGAGTCATCGTCTTCTCCTTCTAACCCTGCACGTGAGATGGTTGCGGAAAAGCAAGCCCGTCAACAAACACTTGCTGGAATTTCGCATCGGACTTCAAAGCCACGTGCTCGATCTTCCGCCGCAGTTGCACATAAGAACCGTCTTCCCCGTCACCGGAGAAAAGCGCCAGCTTGGCGCCCAGCAACGCCGTGTTCCCGGCGGGCGCCACCTGATCGATGGGCAGGTCAATCAGGCCAATGCGCCGGGCGCTGGCGCGGGAAATATAATTACCAAAAGCTCCGGCCAGGTAAAGCTTTTTCACGTCGCCAACGCCCGCGCCGAGACGTTCGAGCAGAATCCTGAAGCCGGCGGCGATGGCGCCCTTGGCAAGCTGCAATTCGCGAATATCGCTTTGTGTCAGCTCGACGGGCAGAGCGATCGTCCATTCCTTGCGGCCGTTCGAGAAGCGTCCGGAGGTCTCGATCACCTCCAGGTCCAGACCGGCGGCCACCGCGTCCACCAGCCCGCTGCCGCACAATCCCTGTGGCGCAGCATTTCCCAGCACATGGCAGACCAGACGCTGGTTCTCAACCGCTACCTGGCTGATGGCGCCGGTCGCGGCCCGCATGCCCATGCTGATTCGCGCTCCCTCAAAAGCCGGACCAGCGGCCGTGGAAGCGCAGACCAGCCCAGCGGAGTTGCCGACAACAATTTCGCCGTTGGTGCCAAGGTCGACCAGCGCGCCGATCTCTTCGCTTTCACTCAGCCGGGTAGTCAGCACACCCGCCAGCACGTCACTGCCCACAAATCCGCCCAGGCAGGGCAGAAATCGAATGGCCGCTTCCGGGTTCAGGTCCCATCCCAGGTCGCCCGCGCGGAACTGCTGCAGCCCCGTGTGCGGCGATTCAAACGGGTAGTGCGAAAGCGGCTCAACATCAAGTCCGCAGAACAGATGGTGCATCACCGTGTTGCCCACCAGCACCACGTCACGAATCTCGCCACGTCGGGCCTTCGACGAGAAGACCATCTGTTCGATCAGGCTCCAAATCTGGCGCCGGATCAAGTCCGCGAGGGCCGGCAGGTGATCACCCGCGATGGCATATTCGATGCGGCTCATCACGTCGGCGCCGTAACGCGCCTGGGCGTTCAGCGCCGTCCGCACCGCCAGCACGCGGCCCGTGGTGAGGTCGAGCAACTGCGCCACCAGGGTGGTTGTTCCCAGATCGACAGCCACGCCAAGGCCGGGGCGCGGTTCAAAAACAAACGGCGAATCGTCCGCCAGGATGGCGGCATCCCACTGGCGAAGCTCAACCACCAGATCGCCGGCCAGCGAGCACTGGCAGGCCAGGCGCCAGCCGTTTTTCAACTCTTCCGCAGAAAGCCGCTCGCGCTGCGCGTCGTTCACCTCCACCTTGCCTTCATGCACGCGAACCCGGCACCCGCGGCAGCGTCCGCGCCCGCCGCAGGGAAACTCCACTCCCTGCTCGAACAGCAAGTCCCGCAGCGGAGTGCCCTCCGGCGCCGTCAACTCAACCTGAATCGGTTGAAGGACGATACGATGTTTTTTCGCTGGCTCCAAGGCTTTTCGCCTCTCCTCAAATCGCGGACTCATTCCTCATCACGCCGTGTGCTCGCGAGCGTAGCGGACCAGGGCGTGTACATTGGCGGCGGGCGTGTCGCGCGGCACCTCGCACCCCGCGCCCGCAATAAAGCGTGGCCCGGCCTGGCGGTGGCACTCGGCCATCGCGGCGTAGACCGATGCAGGCGTTCCATCCCGAAGGTCACGCACGGGATCGATGTTTCCCAGCAGCACCGGGTCCGGCCCCATGGCGGCGCGAGCTCCGCTGAGCGGCGTAGCGGAGTCCAGGTCCACAATGTCACAACCCAGGCTTCCCATCCCTTTCAGAATGTGCCGCGTGTTGCCGCAAATGTGAAGCCTCGCCCGCGCGCCCAGCGCGTGCAGGCCGTCCACCATTTGTTTCTCGTAGGGCCAGACGAACTCCTCGTACAATTTCGGGCCCACCAGCGACGCCGCAGGGTCGCCGATGCCGATGATGTCCGCACCGGCCTCCACTTGCGCGCGGGCAAAGCGCAGGCCCACTTCCAGGGTGTAGCCGAAGAGCTCCCGAACAAACACCGGGTCGTCATAAAAGTCGAGCATCAGGGTGTTGATGCCGCGCAGGTCTGCCGAGGCGCCGCAGGGGCCTTCCACCCAGCCTTCCACAACCTTTTCGCCACCCGCGCGCTCCTTCAGCAATTCGATGCCCCTGATGCGGTCGCGCATGCGCGGCCCTGCAAGCGGGTCGGGAATTTCAAGGCCGGCCAGGGTGGCTTTGTCCACCAGCAGCGCCCGGCTCTCCACGACGGAAGGCGGCTGGTCGTCAAAGTATTCCACGACGGCCCCGCAGTCAGGAGCTTCGCGGGTCTCGGCGATGGCGGAAACGTGGTCGAAGTCAAACGCCCCGGCGGTCAGGATTTGCGCATCGGCCAGCACGTGATAGTCCATGGCATATTCGTAGTATTTCTTCCCCGCCTGGTCCACGGCAAACATCATGGTGATGGGCATCGCGGGCAGGCAGTCCACCGCGCCCCCGTCCAGCATTGCCAGCACTCGTTCGCGCCCGTTCATCATTCTCCTTTATGGTTTGCTGCGCCGCCCGCCGAATCGGTGACGTCTATCAAGCCGGCGGTTCAGCAGGTTCGGCAGCAATGATGCCTTCGTCGTACTTCGCGACGATTTGAAATCCCGGCGGGACAACCAGGAACTCCTTATCGTCCCACTGTCCGTCCAGCAGGCGTTGGAGCAGGCCCAGGTCGCCGCGCACTTTTTCAAACGCCCAGCCACGCGCCTCGGCGTCCTGGCGCGTGCGCTCTTCGAAACTCCCGTCGGGCTCCACGCCCATCTCGATGAAAGTGAACTGCCCGTAATGCCGGGCCAGGTTGCCGAGTTCCTCCTGGAGGTACCGGGCGTTGTCTTCGCCGTAACGCGCTACCATCTCCTCATAGGTCTGCAGAAAACCCAGCTTCTTGCCGAGCGCAAGCTGGCTCAACTCACCGTCCGCACCGCCGCGCTCAATCCAGCCTGTGGTTTCAAAGTAAACGCCGGGATGGTTTTGGAAATAGTCCATGTAGCGCGACGCGCTGCCCATGAAAAGCGTGATGCAGTCGTGCGCACGGGGAACCACCAGCGGCCTCGCGCGCGAGGTCAATCCCACGATGCCGTTGTTGCACAGGCCGTAGCCAAGCAGAATGGCGTCGTAGGGGCTGTTGTCAATCCGGTCGATGGTCTCCTGCAGGCGCGTGTGCATCTCCGCCGCACCCACATCGTGCAGCCCCTTGGGCAGGAACTCGACGTCAATCGTGTGCGGCGAACGCGCAATCAGCGCGCACATTTCGCGGAAAAAGATTTCGCAACTGATCAGTCGCAGGCGCATCAGTCTGCTCCGGCGCTTTCGCGCGGATTACAGTCGTGCTGCGAGTTCACGGATGAACTCCGGCGCCGTGCCGCAGCAGCCGCCAATAAAGCTCGCTCCGGCCTCTACCAGCGACTGCGCGTGCCGGGCAAAGGCCTGTGGCGTGGTGTCGTAATGGACGTTTCCGTCTGAAACCACAGGCAGGCCGGCGTTTGGCTTCATCCAGAGCGGCCGGTCCGTGGCGGCCCGCAGGCGTTTCGATATCCCGACATATCCTTCCGCGCCCTGTCCGCAGTTGGCCCCCACCACGTCGGCGCCCGCGGCGGTCAACGCGACGGCAGCCTCCTCCACGGTTGTGCCCATCATGGTGCGGTCATGGTCCCGGCCGGAATCAAAAGTCATGCAGGCAACGACGGGAAGGCCCGTCGCGGCTGCCGCCGCGACTGCCAGTTTCGCTTCACCGGGATCGCTCATCGTTTCCATCACAATCGCGTCGGCCCCAGCCTCAGCCAGCGCCCGGGACTGCTCCTCGAAAGCCTGGGCGACTTCCTCCTCGCTCACTTCCCCGGCGAACAGCATTTTCCCGGTCGGTCCCATTGAGGCAAACACGCGGGCGCGGGTGCCCGCGGCCCGGCGCGAAATCTCTACCCCGGCGCGGTTGATTTCCTTCGCCTTCCCGGCTAGGTCATGGCGGGCCAGCAGAATACGATTGGCCCCGAAGGTGTTGGTCAGAATCACCTGGCTTCCGGCTTCAACGTAAGCGCGGGCAACTTCCTCCACACGATCCGGGTGCGACAGGTTCCACTCGTCGGGGCAGTCTCCTGGCTCGAGGCCGCGCACCTGCATTTCCGTCCCCCAGGCGCCGTCCGTCAGCACCGGAGCCTCCGACAGCAGTTCATTGATCAGCTTTCTCATGGCATTCGGCTAGCTGGCTCCAGCATTTCTGGAGCCACCCGCAAGCCTCTAACCCGAAAGAAGGCCTGCTTTGAAACATCCACGAGGTCCAACTTCCATGGAAAGAACTCGCCCCGGTTCTCAGGTGCATGCCAATGGCGAGGCGAATACAGTAGCCCCGGGACTCCTGCCCGAAGCTATCAAGCGCCTGACGCGCGAGTCTGTGACCTACATCACAGCCTTAGTGGAGATGGAGGTCACCAGATAAGCGCAGCCGGAGTTTTTCCGGAGAGAACGTCATCATCGAGCTCGTACCCAAAGCCGGGCGACGGGCTGAGATCGACAAAGCCGTGTTCGGGCTGCGGCTCGCCCTTCAGCAGCGGATGGCCTCCCTGGGCGAAGATGTCCACAAACTCCGCGCGCGGTGCGATCCCGGTGGACATGACAAAGTGGTAGGTGGGAGCCCCCACACCGTGCGGGATCACCGGCAGATCGTGGGCGCTGGCCATGGCGGCAATCTTCTTCAGCTCCGAGAGTCCGCCCGCGCGGTAGATGTCCGGCTGCAGGATGTCCACCGCTTTCTTTTCGATCAGGTCGCGGAAGCCGTAGCGCGTGAATTCGTGCTCGCCGCCCGTAATCAGGATGTCGGACACGGCGTCCTTGATTTTTCGATAGGAATCGATCTGGTCGGGCGGCACCGGCTCTTCAATCCACAGCACCCGGAACTCAGCAACGGCTTTGGCCAGAGCAATGGTGTAGGGAACGTCGAGCGCCATGTAGCAATCAAGCATGATGTCGCCGTCGGGCCCGATCAGTTCGCGGGTCGTTGCCACCAGTTCCACATTTTTCCTCAACCCCTCCTGGCCGTCGGCCGGGCTGTAGGGAACCGCCAGCTTGACGTGGCGGAAACCTTCCTTCAGGTGCCGCTCGGTCAGGTTGCCGGTCACGTAAACCGGAATGCGGTCCTTTGTTTTTCCTCCGGCCAGCTGATAAACGGGCTTGCCGGCTGCCTTGCCGGCCAGGTCCCACAATGCCAGATCGATGCCGCTGATTACTTCGATCACGATCCCTTTGCGCCCATAGAACTGTGACGCCCGGAACAACTGCTCCCACAGCAGCTCGATATTCGAAGCATCTTTGCCCACCAGCAGGTTCCTGAACTGCTCATCGATGATGGCCGCAGCCACCTTTCCTTTGCCGCCTCCCACCGTGCCCAGGCCCCGCAGGCCATCGTCGGTGACAATCTCGATAATCGCGGCGGACATCGGCCCAAACCAGCTGGAGCGCTTCGCCTTGTATTCCGGGTAGACCGACATCGGGTTCGCAATCACACCCTCGCTCAGCCATGAGGCGCTCATCGGAACCACGTGAACTTTCACTTCGCTGATCTGCATCTTGCCTCCGCTTCGCGCGACCTTGTCACTTCATCGTAATCACGCTCACTTCAAATGGGCCCAGCGCCGTCTCGTCCCGCGCCAGGCGCCCCGTTCCCACGCCTGATTCCACTGTCTCTTCGTTCACGTACTGTTCGGTTGAGCCGGCCGCTCCGGGCAGCGAAATCAATGCCGGCCGGTTGCGCCGGTTGATCAACAGCAGTTTGTGCCGGCCCGACCTGGTCACGAATCCCTGCGCGTAAACCGAACCCGAGCCACCCTCCGTCTTCACCAGCTTGTCGCCCGGGCCGAAATTGTCGTGCAGAAGTTTCAGCACCCAGAAGCGCGCGTTCGGCTGCCCGGTGGTCCAGTTCACCATCGAGACGCTGGGAAACTGCGTGGGGTAGCCGACCAGTTGCGATTCTCCCGCCACCTCAATGCCCTGCTTTGCCAGTTCCACGTAAAGATAGGCGTACATGGCGCCGCACAGGTTCCAGTAGCCGTTCGGAATCGGGCGCACCAGGTGGTCTGCCGTGTCGTAAGGCAGGATGCAGCCCAGTTCGTTCGTATCGGTCAGGGTCTCGGGCGAAAGCCGTCGGCGGATCGCCTGTATGAAGCGCGCTGTGTCCAGGAAGCGGTCGGCCTGGTCAAAGAAAGTGTATTGCCAGTTGTCCAGGTCCTGAGAGGGCGAAGGGCCTGCATAGAAGTGATAGGAAAGCATGTCCAGCGGAGTGCCCGGCTTGTGGTTCTGGTGATTCAGAAAGTACTCGAAGAATTTCGGATTCACCGAGGGCGCCGCCAGCGACGCCCCGACAAACTTGATGCTCGGGTCGACTTTGTGGATCGCCGCGGTGACGGCATCGTAGAGACGGGTGTAAAATTCCGGGCTCATGTTGTGTTCAAAGTCCACCTCGTTCAGCACTTCCCAGTACTGAATCTTGTAGTGGTGGCCGGACTCGTGCCGCTTGCCGTATTCGTCCGTAAAGCCGCCCTGCGTGTACCAACTGACCAGCCGCGCATAGTAATCCGCCACTTCCTTCATGCTGGGGTCGCGCAGTTCCGTCCCCTGCTCGTAGTGCCAGTCCACCTGGTCCGGGTCCGATGGATATGCAACCGGCTTCTCCGTCTTCCACATCCATTGCGGGATGGTGCTGAAGTTGATCATCACCGAATGTCCCGCCTGGGCGTTCATAAAATCTTCCATCATGGGATCAATCACCGAGAAGTCCCATGAGGTCTTGCCGTCCGCCGGAGCCTCGAGTTCCGCCACGCCCAGCTTCGGATAGGGCAGCCAGGGAACGTAACGCACATAGTCGGCGCCCAGGGCCTTCAGGTTCTCAAAAACCCGGTCGTGTATTTTCGATCCGCGCCGCAGCGGCGGATTCACCACCACCTGCAGCGTGGGAGTGGTTTTGGAAACCTCCTGCACCTGGTTCCAGTCCACCCGGACCTTGCCCGTGCTCTGCGCATACAGACACGGAGCCAGCAACACGGCCGCCAGCAATCCCACCGCAATTTTCATGATCTTCATCGGACGATTCCTCCCCGCTTGACCCTGAGGTTCATTGCGCTTCCGGAAAAGTACAACTCTGCCCGCATGGGCCGGGCAGGGCAACATTAAACCTCTGAATCCCTCCGTTGACCAGCAGGATTTTACAGTCCCCTCAGGGTGTGAAATGTCCGGACCTAAATTAACGGGTCGATGCTCCCGGGGAGCAGGTAGTATATTAAGGCTAGCCACCTGCCGGCTCTCAAAGGAAAGGAAGGATGACTCTGCTTCAGCAGACCATCGGTCTGGTCGTGTCGATGGCAGTCTGTTTTGGCGCGGCGGGCATCGGGTCGATGTTGACCACACCGTCCATCGGCGGGTGGTATGCTACGCTCGCCAAGCCCGCGTGGACGCCCCCCAACTGGGTGTTTGGACCCGTCTGGTCGCTGCTTTATCTTGCCATGGCGGTCGCCGCCTGGTTGGTCTGGCGCCGGGTTGGATTTCCGCACGCCGCGTCTGCGCTCAACCTGTTTGGGGTGCAGCTTGTCCTGAACGTCGGCTGGTCGGCCATCTTTTTTGGAACGCACAGGCCGGGGCTGGCATTCGCCGAGATTCTTGTGCTCTGGTTGGCGATCCTGGGCACCATGGTGGCTTTCCGTCCGCTTTCGCGCGCGGCGGCCTGGCTGCTGGCGCCCTATCTTCTCTGGGTGGCGTATGCCGCAGCGCTCAACTTCTCCATCTGGAGGCTGAACGCGTGAGTGAACCGCGCAATCCGCTTTCGCCGGGCCTTCCTGCACGGGTGGTTGGAACTGACGGTGGTCGGCTAGGATAAATCCATGAACTACGACGCAGTCCTGTGGGTCTCTTTTGGCGGCCCGGAAAAAGAAGATGACATTATTCCCTTCCTCCAAAATGTCCTGCGCGGCAGGAACGTTCCGCGCGAACGCATGCTGGCCGTGGCGGAGCACTACCACCACTTCGGCGGCAGGAGCCCCATCAACCAGCAGAATCGGGGGCTGATTCGGACGCTCGAAGCCGAACTGGCCGCACAGGGCCCGCACCTCCCCGTCTACTGGGGCAACCGCAACTGGCATCCGTTGCTCACCGATACCGTAGCCAGAATGAAATCCGACGGAATCAAGCGGGCGCTGGCCTTCGTCACTTCCGCCTACAGTTCCTATTCCAGTTGCCGGCAGTACCTGGAGAACATTGAAAACGCGCGCGCCGCCGCGGGCGAAGGCGCTCCCCTGATTGACAAGGTCCGGCCCTTTTACAACCATCCCGGTTACATCGCCGCCATGACGCAGCAGGTGCAGCAAGCGCTGGCCCGCATCCCTGCTGAAAGAAGAAGCTCCGCCCACGTCGTCTACACCGCGCACAGCATTCCGCTCCGGATGGCGGAGAGCTGCCCGTATGCGCAGCAACTACTGGAGGCTTCGGGCCTGGTTTCAGCGGCGCTTGGAAGGTCAGAAGACCCGCTGGCCTATCAGAGCCGCAGCGGCCCGCCCACTCAGCCGTGGCTTGGCCCGGACATCCTGGAGCATCTGAAGGCGGTCAAGAACGACGGCCGCGCAAGCGACGTGGTCATCGTTCCCATCGGCTTTGTCTCAGACCACATGGAGGTGCTCTACGATCTCGACACGGAAGCGCGCCAGCTTTCGGAAGAGCTTGGTTTGAACATGGTTCGCGCCGCAGCCGTGGGCACCAACCCCGGCTTTGCCCGGATGGTCCGGGAACTGATTGTGGAGAGGATGGAAGAGAATTCCGCCCGCCCCAGCCTGGGAACGCTGGGCGCCTGGCCGGACGTCTGCCAGGCCGGCTGCTGCCGGCCCCAGCCTTAGGAGGCGCCTTCAGGAAAGATTATTCCACTCCTACCTTCCGCCCAAAGACTATTTCCTGTAGAACTCCGGGAACTGTTTCTTGAGCGCCCGCAGCTTGGGCATGTCGTTGAAGACAATGTAGGGATAGTTGGGGTGGCGTTCGAGGAAGTTCTGGTGGTAAGCCTCTGCCGCATAAAAGGCCTTGAAAGGAACCACCTGGGTCACGATAGGGCGCGAGAAGACGCCCGCCTTATTCAACTGGTCGATATACGCCTGCGCAATCTGTTTCTGGTCTTCATGGGAATAAAAAATCACGGAGCGGTATTGAGGTCCGGTGTCCGGACCCTGCCGGTTGAGCTGGGTAGGATCGGTGGCCACTGAGAAGAAGATTCTGAGCAGCTCGCTGAACCGGACCTGTGACGGGTCGTAGGTGATCTTCACGGACTCCGCATGCCCGGTTGATCCCGAACTGACCGTCTCATACTCGGCCGACCCGGCGCTTCCTCCCGAATAGCCGGAAACAACTTTTTCGACCCCCTTCACATGCTTGAAGACGGCATCGACGCCCCAGAAACAGCCGCCCGCCAGAACCGCCGTCTGTTTGCCCTGGGTTGCGGAAACATTGGACGGTCCCGCATATGCGGGAACCTGACCGTGCGCGCTGGTTGAGCAGCCCACACCGGCCAGCACAGGCAACGGCAGCAGAAGAAGGATGATTTTCCTGAACAGCTTGGCACAAGAGTTCTTCATTGCAATCGTCTCCCTTTCCCGGCGTCCGAAATCCCGGAGGCCTGAAGCCGCCCTGCCGCGTCGAGCCTGGGCCCTATCGGCAGCGTCCAGGCCTATCCCAGCTTGACGAAGCGCAAGGCCGCTGAATTCATGCAGTATCGGAGCCCGGTGGGTTTTGGCCCGTCGTCAAACACATGGCCCAGGTGCGCATCGCACCGGCGGCAGGAAATCTCCGTCCGCCCCATGCCAAAACTGTTGTCTGCGATTTCCCTGATGTTCTCTTTGGCAATCGGCGCCCAGAAGCTGGGCCAGCCGGTGCCCGACTTGAACTTGGTGCTGGAACTGAAAAGCGCCGTGCCGCAGCAGACGCACCGGTACAATCCCTTCTGGTGGAGGTTCCAGTAAGTGCCCGTAAACGCCTTCTCGGTCCCCGCCTTGCGCGTCACTTCAAATTCGATGGGCGTGAGCTGCTTTCGCCACTCGGCATCGCTCTTTACTATTTTGGGGACTTCCACCACGCCCTTTCGCACGCCGTCAGCCCCGAATTCCACAATCCGAACAATCCCTTTTTTCCCGGCCCGCCCGGGCTTCGCGGTCGCCGTCGATTTCACCTGGCATGCCGCAGCAACCCCAGCCAGCGCAGTCGCCGATGCGCGAAGAAAATCTCTTCGGCTGACCCGCGGCATGGCCAGGCTTCTGCCAAAGTCAAATTTCTGCACCCCATCCTCCCGGAAATGGAAATAGAAGAGCGAGCCTTCACTATCACAGTCGCTCACTTATAAAATACCGGAGGACGCCCAATTTATTCCCGGGAATTTGGGGTTGGGTTTTCCAGAGGTTGCGAGGTTCAAGACGGCCGGGGACAAGCTCAATCCAGGGGAATCCCGCCCGGTCCCTCGCGCGTCACCAGAATCGTCAGCGTTGCCACGGCCACCGCCGCAATCATGGGGACCCAAAGGATGTTGCGCAGTCCCATTGCCGCCAGTCTCCCGCAGATGCTGGGCCCGGCCGTTCCACCCACCAGCGACACGGCCATGATGGCGCCAAACACGGTGCCCGTCTGGCGCGGAAAGCGGTCGCCCGCAATGCCCAGCGCCGTGGGATAAATCGACGCCAGTCCCAGTCCGATAACCACCATGCTCAGCACCGCCGTGGATAATCCGCGGCTGGTAAAGGCCATCATCACGCCCGTCACCGTGACGGCAGCGGAGAGCAGCATGACCTTCCGGCTGCCCAGCACGCGAAGCAGGAAAGCCGCTCCCAGTCGCCCGGCGCCAATGGCCGCGCTCAGTCCCACCAGCGCCCAGCCGGCGTGCTGGGGCGTGGCGTTGAACATTCCGGCCACAATCTTTCCCGCCCACACAAACATGCTGTTTTCGCTGCCCGACTCAAAAAACAGCAGCGCGCCAAAAAGCCACACCAGCGGATGGTTCAGCACCCGCAGCAGTTCGGCCAGGCGCGTTCCGGCATAGGTGGCGGCCGGGAAGCGGAAAACGAGCACCGGGACCAGGATGAGCGCCGTACCTGCGGCCAGAATGTGCAGCACCGTCGAGGTTCCAAACCTTCCGCCCACGGTGGACATCAGCAGCGGGGCGGTCAGCGCTCCCAGGCTGAATGAGAATCCCAGCAGGTTCAGCGCCGCACCACGGCCCGAGGCGCTCAGGTCAGCCACCAGGGCGTTGGT
>Ga0315535_1002297_pt1 | contig 12314 bp, 15 predicted proteins | sample SalMarSW160220MG_2_FD_203092 | JGI IMG/M metagenome (GOLD analysis project Ga0315535, IMG submission 203092) | Salt marsh sediment microbial communities from the Plum Island Ecosystem LTER, Massachusetts, United States - Salt Marsh Sediment SW1602-20 ...
CCATGATATGCAAAGAGTTTCGGAACTACTGCAGAAATTCCGAGTCAAGACTACAGTCATTATCAATAAGTATGACCTGAATCTGGAGAACACAGAGGCAATAGAACGATTTTGCAAAAACAATGATATCGAAGTTCTTGGGAAGATAAAATTCGATCCGATTATGACCAAGTCAATGGTGGCAGCTCAAACACTTCCTGAATTCGCTCCTGATCATGAAATCTCACATCTTCTTAGGAAAGTTTGGAATCGTATTTTAGAAATACTTCCGGAGTAGATACTTCATTCAGTTAATTGAACAATGCAAAAAAAACTCTCAAAAATATGTGCACTGGAACAAATTTACCAATTATTTTAGGTTAATAAGTCTAATAAGAGAGATTGTACATCATAATCTGGGATGCAGATGCACAGAAAAAGAAAAGGAGGCCGTGGTAGGTTTCCTATACAACCAAAAATTATGGGTACTCCACTTGCAAAAAAGATGACTCCTGAACCAAAGGGGAGTGGTGAGTCGATATACATTGACCTTGCGGAAGTCGAAGTATTGAGACTTGTCGATTTGGAGGGTATGTACCAAGAACAAGCAGGTTCTGCAATGGGTGTTTCACGAGGTACGATTTGGCGTCTATTAGTAAGCGCCAGAGAGAAAGTAACCCGTTCTATCGTTGAGGGCCGCCCTCTTGTGTTAGGACTACCTATCGAGGACTAATCTTCGTATATGGATATGGCCATTTGTTAAGTACGAAAAGGAGGGGTATTAACTTCCCTTTCCTTCCACTGCAACATGTATGGGTATCCTTGTATTACTAACAATTTAGAGCGAGCCTACGGTGCATACAACTAACTCACAGAGGCTCTGTAATACTCGAACCTTCCTTATATACAGAGAAAGAGATGGGTTACTCGGAGAGGATGACGATTCAACTGGACTATTCCACACGGATTGATACAGTCATTGACTATGTAATCAGAAGACCTGCCGTCCCCAGATGGTGGGACCCTGTTGCTCGACCACATGTAGCTATAATTTTGCCTGACAATCATTCAGGAAAAGAGATTCGATACTACCTATCACAATGTGGAGAGAAGCTGTCCAATGGAAAATCCCTTCTCGATGTTGTAGATATTGATACCCTTCCTGAAGGAACTCTCCTTGAAGTTAGATTCAATGCCACACGCGCCAATCTCTATCAGCTAGAATTTGTTGGTACTATTCCTTGTTGGCGATGGCTTGGTCGTAGCGAAGGACTTCCCGATTTCGATAGTGATGATTCTATTTACTGGGACCATGTACTTGATACGGGAACCTATTCTCCACGTGATATGATTCTTGCATAGTGGTTTGCATTCATCAAGAATTGAATATTAGAATCAATGATATCAGGTTTAGACAGTGCGCCATGACCGGGATGTATCCATTCAATATCCAGTTTCTTCATTCGTTCTAGGTTCTTTATCCATGTCACAGAACTGATTGAATCTGGACGCAGATATGGGTCTATCCCCTCAAGAATAGCATCACCTGCAAAAAGAACTTTGGAACGTGGATGATAGACAGCAATATCACCGGGAGTATGTCCTGGAACTACAAGAAGACGGATTTCATCGCCTAGATTGAGAACAGTATCATGATTGATTATTTGGTCGGGAACACTCAGAACTGGTACACCTAAGACTTCCTGGGTGTAAGTTCTTTTGATCATCTTTACAATCTTATTGTTAGAAAGATTGCCTTCCTCAGCAATTATTTGTGCAGTATATTTATGAGCGATAATCGTTGCGCCGTGCTTTTTTATCTCATCCATTCCAAAGCAGTGGTCTGAATCTTTATGGGTGAGAATAAGATACAGATCTTCATCACCCCTCATTCTCTCTTTTGCAAAGTTCCAAAGATATGCACCTGAGTAAGCGGACATACCAGAATCAATGAAAATGATGGATTCCGGTGTCTGAATGATGCCTGCATTCACTCCTATCTTGTGAAAGAAGTGGACTAGTTTGGTGAAAACGAATACCCCTGGAGCGATCTCTTGTACCTGGGGAGTTCCCACACCTGGATGAAACATAGTGTGTAAGACTCGAGTTCGTATCTTAAGCTACTGTTCAACGCCACATATTCCACGAGCTCGATGCGGATGTATCCCGAAATGCACCTTAAACCTAATACTCTGTTTTCTCAATACATCTAGAAAATGAGTATTTCAAGACAATAACGAAGGAAGACGGATCTCTCTTGTACCTCCCTATCCCGTATGATGAGCACAAATAAATATTAACTATGGTTAAGAAAAATGATGGTAGCGGGTAGTGACAACTTCATAAGTGGGTGTATGCTTACTTTCTCTTGGTGTGTAGATTGAGAGGGAAATCACATTTTACAACTTCTATAATGATTAGTCTCCCAACAATGATGGCTCTCTTTCTTTTACTACATGAGACTATGGATTCAGCCATAGTGTGTGTAATTGGAGGAATAATGTTAGGTTGCCTATTACCAGATGTTGATGCTTCAGATGCAAAAGTAATGCATGGATCATGGGAACCAATCGGGCTTTTTGGAAAATATATATTCTATAAACCAATGACGTGGATTTTGAGAACTAGATCTGACGATTATCGTGATAAACATCGAGGATATTTACACTCACTTCTTGGTTGCTTTTTGGCAACAATCTTCTTTGCAATTCCCATAGCAATTTTATTCGTGGTTTCGACATATTTCTGGTTGGTTCCTATAGAATCCTCAATACTGGTATGGTTTGCTTGGATAGGACTTCCGTTTGGGTTCTTGATGCACCTAGTAGAAGATAGTTTTACTAAATCTGGAGTTCGGTGGCGATTTCCGCATGGAAAAACATATTCTAGTTCAACTAGTACTGGAAAGAAGAGTGAATACAATCTAGTTTCAGCATTTATTATTTCATATGGAATTCTTACAGTCATCGTAGTGATGATTCCAGTTTCAATCATTATCCTTTTTGTTTCAGTCATTGGGTCCATTATTCTACTAGGTATTCTCTATGCGTTGAATCCAATTATTAGTAAATTATGATAATCATAAAAAAATCGAATTAGAAGTGGTAGTGGGTAGTGTCACTCCTATTCATCGACCTGATGCATAAGGTTTTCCTGTTCTTTCTTCCTTCTTCGATTACTTAAACGAAATAATGAAAGCATGAGAAGGAGTCCGCCTAATACTACAACATAGTACCGGAGCCCTCTATATAGGGTTGATTCACTTTCTTCAGGATAAGTCAAAAGGCATGCAATCACTGCTAGAGTTTCTCCAACAATGAGTGGTAGTACAAAAATTGCAAACCCTGCTACTATTCGAATAGGAATTGTATCGTCTTCAATTGCTTCGCGAAAATCCCACTTCTTGAGTGAGCGTTTGAACCAATAGAAAGCAATTGGGATAGTGAGAACCAATCCAACCAACTGCCAAAACGACCATACCAATTCTAAATCCATTTGAAGCATTGAATTCTCATATCCTTTCACAGATGGAAGATGTGTAAAGATTGCCCCAATACCATCCACATCTGTTTGGATGTCGTTCTTACTTTTATCTGTTGATATCTCTGAGAAAAGAAGTGATAGCGGGTAGAGATTCTTTAGCAAAGTGATGGAATTATACCATAGATTGCTTGGATAATAACCCAAATCATATGTTTCTGTACTGATCAACAACGGAGATATTCATGAAGCTATCAAGATTGATAATTACCGTAGAGCGGATATTTACTCCTATAGAGGTATTTGGTCGGGAAATCAGGCAAGCTTCCGATGGGAAACCTATTCCTCCTTGTCAATTCTTTGAAACTGGTCAAGAATTCATAGCTGAAAATGGATTTACCCGTCCGGATGGATTCTGTGGGTGGGCTTGGAGGGACCTCACTGTGCGGCTCACCAAGTTCGATCTTACCGATGATATGGATTGGCCTGAGAAAAATATGACCTACGTAGCATGTGGAGATGGAGTGCGACCTGTAATCTTCAAGCTGGAACGTCTTGAAGACTAGCGATTATAAAAATAAGTGGTAGCGGGTAGTGGATTCTTAGGCGAGAGAATGGAAATCATTCTTCCGGAACCACTGATCTCGGGGTAACCCGAAGACGGAACTCGGACGTTGCCGTCCATATGAGCCCCGCGGGATAGGCTATGCCCGTGCGCGGACGAATCCGGGCAGGACTGGCTTCCCCAACCCGCTATAGCAGCTAGATTTGCCAGCCTGAGTTTTAAAGTTATTCGTAGGACTGGTCCGTAGGCTGTCAGTCAGTCTTGGTTCGCTTTCTTACTGAACGTAACCACCTTTCTCCACGGAGATGTTCTTCCTTTCTTACGTCCCTGAAGAGGAGGATAGATAAAGCAACGACCATTGACAGAATTATAATAGTCATCCAATTGGCATTGATGAATGCAATGAATGCTGTCATGAGTGGGTCCTCAATGACCTGTACCTTAACAAAATCTCCAACAATAAAGCCTGCTTTATCTTGAAGAAACAATGTGTAGCCATAATTTCCTACTTCGAGACCATCAATGGATATGCTAATAGATGAACCATTCCAGAGACCTTCCTCTAAAAGTAAATCATCATATTTTTCAAACAACTTGTATCGATAGGGATGGTCATCAGTGCATCTCCAATTAATGCTGTTACCTGTCTTTCCAACAATGTACGTCTGATCAATCCGGGGAGTTAACAGAGGCGGAGTTGTGTCAATGGTCCCACCAGTTTCGTATTCCAATGAAATGTCATGGATACGGAATGGAGGAATTATAGACTCTAGGAAACTGGAAACCTCGTATCTTCCTATTAATATTCCAAGATATTTGATAGCTCTCATGGTTTCTACAACGTTGTTTATGACAATCAATCCTGTCTGCGATTCCATTAGACCAGACACGGGAAGAGTTCCATTAATCCCATGATCGGATATATATGACGCACTCCAGGTTGAATTAATGAAACCTATCGAATCTTGAAGAGTACTGAATCTATAGTCCCAAGAGTCCTTTCCAAAATAGTTGGATAGAAGCGAAAAATTCCGTGGATAGTAGCGCCAGTAAAAATGTTCTCGTATAATAGTAGGTTGTTCATCTGCGTAATGTGCACCTAATACAGGTTTAAGATTTTCATCAAACAAAATTACCGATGCTATACCAACATAATCCGGATTCGAGTTGATGATTTCTATCTGAGCACTTAGATTTCGTAATCCTGAAACTGGAAAAGTACCAGATAAATTGTAGATGAATACAGGTCCAAAATAGTATCCATTTTCCACTGAATTGGGCTTGTTGATATTCCTTACTTGAAGACCCTGTCCATCAGATTCAAGCAGTCCTTCGGTGTCTATCCATCCACCGCCAGTACCTATAGGAAAGGAAAGATGATTCTCTTCAAGGTGAAATCCACTAGTATTCGAACAATCATGATGCCATGTCTTGATAACTGGTTCCTGAGAGGGGAGTGAGAGTGGTATTGACTCAGATATCGCATCTTTCGGCATGGCAGATTGGTTGAAAGGCATGAACATTGAGTTCCCTATTAATAAAAGAATAGCAAGTTCCAATATCTGAATTCTTTTGATTGAAACAAACCCCCAAATGTACGAATCGATTGTGATTTGATACATCAATGAAGGATGTTAATGTTTCGGAATTCAAGATACTCGTACGTGATTCTCTTGTCCATAGAGATGAATGGAAACTGAAAGTTCCCATCAAAGGACCACTACTTCACATTTTTTGCAAACTCTCTTCCGTATTCTCGAGCATTCTCGAGTTCTTCCTTGGTAGGCACCCATGCAACAGTGAAGGGCTCCATGATGACATCCATTTTGCCTCGCTTCATGTACTCCTGAATCTTTTCAGCTGCACCTCCACGCCAACCAATGGAACCAAAAGCTGCAGCCTTCTTTCCCACAGGTTTCAAAGTTTCTAAATCAGACACAATTGGAGCGACTGTAGGTAGAAACTCATTATGGAGTGTCGGACTCCCCACAAGTATTCCCTTCGCTTCTAACAGATCAGCCATGATATCGGAACGGTCGTTATGAGGAATTAGTCTAAGTATGGGAGTAAGCCCTTCGTCACTGATTCCATCAGCAAGGGCACGAGCAATCTTTGATGTGCTTTCCCACATAGTGTCCCAAGTGATAACGACCTTGTCAGAGACACGTTCGCCCTTTGCCCACTCAAGGTATCTTGTCACGATTTGAAGTGGGTCTTTACGAAAGATGAGACCGTGCGATGGAGCAATAATCTTGATTGGAAGACCGAGTTCTACAACTTCCTCGATTTTTCTTTGAACCATTCGACTCAATGGCCAAAGGATGTTAGCGTAGTACTTCTCAGCTTCTCGCCAGAGAACATATTGGTCCACTTCATCAGCAAAACGTTTCTCTGTCGCATAATGCTGACCAAAGGCATCATTGGGCATCAAGAGTTCTTCTTCAACATAGTACGTGAACATGCTTTCAGGCCAATGAAGCATCGGTGCTTCATAGAACCGGAGGGTCTTCCCTCCCAAGTCTAGTTCGTCACCAGTCTTAACGGTTTGAATATCCCAGCCATCGGAGTAATGTTTCTTTAATACATCAATTGCTTTCTCAGTACATACGAGCTTGGCATTAGGTACTCTCTTCAAGACTTCGGGTACTGTGCCGGAATGATCCATTTCCGCATGATTTGAAATCATGTAATCAATCTTAGAAAGATCAATGATCTTTGATATTCTTTCAAACATTTCTTCAGAAAATGAGCCACTTACAGCATCGATAAGTGCTACTTTTTCTCCTACGATTAAGTATGCATTGTAAGTTGTTCCATTGTGTGTCGAATAGCTATACCCATGGAAATGACGTACATTGAAATCAATAGCGCCTACCCAATAGACGCCATCTACTATCTTAACGGGATTCATTGTATTTCTCTTCATTGGCTTAATATGACTTAACGATAATAAACAAGATGGTAGGTAGAATCAATGTACGAATCATTCATGAAGGATTATAACCGTAGTTTCAGAACGAATGATTAGAAGTGAAAGAAATGAGAGGTAGAGGAAGAGGCCCTGGTCGAAGACTCAGAGTAGCTCGACGCCCGTTGTTTCCAATTCGACGCATACGTAGAAGACGTATAGCTCGACGACTGCTTCGTCTTAGTATTGGTTCTTTCCTCCTGTACAGGATTGCAGGTACTGACCAAGCAGTGAAACTAAAGCATGAAGATGCAGAGAGTATCGAAGGTGAAACTGGAAAACCAATTTCGGAGATGGATGAGGAAGAACTCGTTGAAACCATGCAACGCTTAGGAATTAAGAGCATCTCTCTTACTGATGAAGAGAAGAAGACCGTCCTCTTATCCTGTCCCTATTGTGGTCATAGAAACTTGGAAGATGCCAGAAAGTGCGAGAACTGTGGTGCAAGTATCTAGGATGGATAATTATTCAAAATTGTCACCCACAGTTGAAATTACGAATTAAGATTCACAATTTTTACGACTATTTCGGATGGGTGTGACAATTTTAGTCTGACCTATATATGAATTGAAAAACAAAGAGGCGATAGTAAGAATAGAATGAGAGATTTTGTGATACATACATTGTTCTATCGAAATAGCGAAAATCCTCATAGGAGCCAGTGAAAATGTTAGTCGAAGCATCTATTCTCATCGCAATCTATGCTATCTGGATAGTGCTTCTTGTGAATGTGATGGTTTCTAGTGAGGAGATTTCCCTCACCATTGCAACGCTCCCGTTCATAGTGACTTTTCCAGTAGCTCTCATTGTGTCAGCTATTCTTGAGATTTCAGTGCCTGGGGTTTTCTTGGCCGATATCCTGCTTACTATGATTGTTGGTGTGCTCCTGTTCATTAGGTGGGTGATGGCCATAGTTGGCGAGTAGACTATCCTCTAATGTGAACAAAATGCTACATACTAAATCAAAAGATCTCTACTTGTCCTTGCGTTTGAATTCGGTATAACCGCAACGGCCGCAGGCGAATCTATCAAAATGTTCAGCCATGAATGTGCCCTTTTCGCATCTTGGACAAGACCTTTTGTTATTGGTAATTTTTCCAGATTTGTCAACTTTGTACATACTGTGTGCTTTGGGCATTATTACTCGCCTTCCTTCTTCTTGGGCTCATTTCTCTTGATCATATGGTCAAGTTCGATTCTCCTCATCTGCTCAGCGTCAGTGTAAATGTGTGCTGAACCCTTGGTTATGCCAATCCCGAAATGAGTGTCGATTGTACTGATTGCAACTAATGATGCATCAGCATTAAATTGTGCTACAATCTTTGAACGAATGTCTACTCTGCTAGGAGTGCTCGCACCTGTATGATCTATCCTGAAGGCAATCTCTTTCCTTCCTAGAGGCTTATTCTCCTTTTCGCTTAGAATCTCGATATTCATTGGCATCACTTACTGAGAATCGGGCCGCACCTGATGTCGGTCAGGCATCCGATTTTTAGTTGTCTAATAAAGCTTTCACCAGTGACACAGTTTTGAGGTACTAACGGACCTTCAGTGCGTATTTACCTGGCTTGTCGATATTAAGGCGAGAGGCAATGTAAGATCCTTTTCGTGGGTCTTCATGTTCTTTACCTGGAAGAATTACAACGACTCCTGTGTAGGAAGAAGATAGATTTGTTCCCTTACAATTTGGACACACATTTTCACTAGTGAGATAGTGACAGGCTTTACAAGCTTTTAATTTTGCTATTTCTATTCCCACCTATTCCTTCTTCTTCTTCTTGGTTTCACCACGAGCGGCTTTTACATCATCCTCAACCCATGAGGCATCTGGGCCAATCTTTCCTAGGAATGGCTGTCTCATAGTAAGACCAAGCTTTCCAGATTTATTACCCGATTCGAAGCTAATTGATGTGACCCTAGCACGAACCATATCACCTTCAGTGAGGGTTCTTCCAGTTTCTTTTCCAAGAAGTGAACTACCTTTAGCATCTTGAGTGATGAAGTCATCACAAATCTGACTCACATGACAAAGACCGTCAAGAGGGCCCATCCTGATGAATGCTCCGAAGTCCATGAGCTCTACGACATTACCTTCAACAAGTTCTCCTCGTAGTGGCTTGAAAACGAGAACACGATAAGTAACAGAATGGTATGTTGCACCGTCACCTGGCATCAGGCGACCTTGACCAATATCATCTATACCTATGACAGCAATCATGAGACCAATGTCTCTGTCTAGTACATTCTCATGCTGCTTTCGCAGGTGGATCATCGCTGCATCCTCGATTGGAGACCCAAACTGTGAAGGCGGAATACGAACGACATCCTTTACCGTGACTATACTGTACAATTCAAGACGCTCCTTGCCAGACAGGATAATTCTTCGCAGAACAATCAGAACTTGGGACATGCCCCAGTGCTGAACCCGACGGGCTCAGAAGCAACATCGCTTTGGAAACCATAAAAACGTTGTCATGGGTAAGATAACTACAATGATACCAAGAGCCTAGTAGCCTACTATTTTCTATCATTCAATGCCCATACTTTTGTTTACAATTATTTAATAATGGGTATTCTAATATCGCTGTCCACTTTCTATTACTAGAGTCATCAAAGCTCTTGCTAATTTTTGTAATTCCTCGGAATTACGAAGAGGTGGTGACACTGGCAAGAGAAGGGTAGAACACAGAAGTATCTTACAGTTGAGATTCACTCGCTTCAGATTCAGGTCATGTTCTCATCTTATAGTGCCTTGGAGTTCCAATCGTTTCTTTCCTCTCATAAAGAGAACAGGAACACCTCGCTCTAGAGATTTTTTTCGAAGATCTTTGTCATTTGTTGCAACGATACCATGTACGGAAAGAGCGTATTCTAGCACCTGATCGTCTACTGGTTGAGCACTAGTTAGTGCATCTAAGCTAATTATAGTACATCTTTCAACAAAATCTAAGGCAATTCTGAACTTAAATTTCTCAGTACGTACAGCGTCCTCCAGTTTTCTTTCAAGTTCTTGGATTACTGATTTTAAAACGACAAATTCAATTCTTCTTTCCACAACTCTCTCCGATTCAGCAAAGATATCTACACTAAACTGAGCAGGCACCGTCAAAATATTCGTGTCAAGTACCACAATTACGGGCAATTCTAACACCTATTATGTGCTGTAAATAGCAGTGATTAATTTCTAAACCTCGGCATATCCAATCAATCGCCACTTATTCTCTACTCGTCGACCAATCGCCATGCGCTGGCCTTTTTCAGCGGCTATCGGGCGTTTGAGGGCTAATTCTATTTCATCACCATGCAATCGAGTAATCACACCCACGGTTGGAGCAGTTCCAACAACAATCATCATAGGCTCATTAAGTCTTAGATTTTCTACCTCTTTTTTACTCTCCATTCCCACAACTCGCTGCATGAGTATAGGCTTAATCATCAGTTGGTCGATAATTTTAGGCATCTTTCCTACTTTGCCCACAACATTACCAACAAGACGGTCTGCTCTGGTTGATGCTGGATCTAATGCAGTTCCAACGCCAATCAGTCCACCAGGAAATGCTTCTTCGAGAGAATTTCCACTTCCTGAGAGAAGGCTGATGACCTTTGCCTTTATGGGCTTGAATCCTTTCTCTCCCTTTGCACCGGGTGCGATTTCAATTTCGTCGCCAATCTTTAGTTTTCCCTGAATAATTGAGCCGCCAACAACTCCACCTTGCATCTTTTCGGGTAAAGTGCCAGGTCGGTTAATATCAAAGGAACGTGCGACAAACATCTTCGGAGGAGCTGCATCATCGCGAGGTGGAGTGGGAATCACTTCTTCTATAGTCTTTATCAGAAGATCAATGTTAGCTCCGAAAACAGCTGATACTGGTACAATGGGAGCTCCTTCTGCAATGGTACCTTTCACAAAATCCAAAATCTGTTGGTAGTGTTTCTTTGCATCTTCTTTTGAAACAAGTTCGATTTTATTCTGAACGATGATGATTTTCTCTACTCCTACTATCTCAAGAGCATGTAGGTGTTCCGCAGTTTGTGGCATTGGACAAGGTTCGTCAGCAGCTATTACAAGAATCGCTCCATCCATCAGACTTGCTCCACTAAGACATGTTGCCATCAAAGATTCATGACCTGGACTATCGACGAACGATATCTCTCGCAAGACTTCTAGGTTTCCACCGCAGTTCTTGCACTTACCATCTTTAGCCAAGTGTGATGTTGTATACATATCGGGATCTGGACATTTCTTACATTTCATCAGAGTAGTTGCAGCATAACCAAGTCGTATTGAAATTCCGCGTTTAATCTCATCTGAATGGCGGTCAGTCCACTCTCCAGTTAGATAGGACACAAGTGTTGTTTTTCCATGGTCTACGTGACCCAACGTACCAATGCTAATCTCTGATTGTCCCTCGTATTTTCTGGTCACCTGATAATCACTTCCACCAAAGGCTGTTTTGGCTTAGTCACACTTTCCTGATGTCCATATGAAGCTTCTGACATGTGACCAATTCCGTGAAGACTTGGTTCAGTTGTTTTTCAATTAATCAATATATAGTTACTTTGAAGGTTGACAGGAATGAATATGCTTCTAGAATTTCAAAATTTATTCATTAGTCCAACAACCAAGAATCCGCTCTCATTTAAAGGAACACTTACTCCTGACAAACTATGGCGAGAAGGAATCCTAGAAGACAGTCAGAATAAAGCTAAGTTTCCTGTGGAGAACGGTATTCCGAACTTTGTGGAGCGAAAGAAAGAAGCTTGGACCGGTGGCGGAGAGTCATTAATTCCAGAGTTAGAGTGGATCGAACAAAGCTGGAATAATCATCTTGAAACTCTGAAGAAACACAAAAGCCACGACTATTATAAATTTGCTAGAAAGATTGCCAAAACTGGAGGTCTTGGTGTCGACATTGCGAGTGGTCCAGGAGGTGGATCTGTTCCTGCCATATTGTTCTTTAATCCTAAAGCAAAGATAATGATGACTGATTTAGGAGTGAGTGTACTATACCTGTGGCAAGAGTTTCTTCACAATCAGAGGAAAGGGCATGATATCGCATTTACAGGGATGGATGTGACTCGCATCCCACTCAAATCTAATTGCCTTGATTATGTTGTAGATTCAGGCGGATATGGAAATGTGGAATATGCTGACAAAGCTATTGGAGAGTCGTTTAGAGTCCTAAAATCTGGGGGTAAGTTGTATCTGAATGATGCTATTACAGAAGATGTAGAGAAACTACCTGCAGAAGTATATTCAGAGCTTATTAGTAAAAAGCCGCAATATACAACAGGTTGGGAGCAAATGGTGAAAGAAGCAGG
>Ga0315535_1002298_pt1 | contig 12314 bp, 13 predicted proteins | sample SalMarSW160220MG_2_FD_203092 | JGI IMG/M metagenome (GOLD analysis project Ga0315535, IMG submission 203092) | Salt marsh sediment microbial communities from the Plum Island Ecosystem LTER, Massachusetts, United States - Salt Marsh Sediment SW1602-20 ...
CATCCCGCCACCACGGCGAGAGTACCTACTCAGCCCTCTCGAGGCGCAGCCGAATTCGCCCGAAGCGGATTTCATCACCATAGGCCACAACCAGCGGTTCCTCAACGGCAAGATCATTGACATCCGTTCCGTTGCGCGACGCCAAGTCTTCAAGCCACCATTGCCCGCCGTGGTAGAAGATGCGAGCGTGATGGGACGAAACCGTCTCGTCTTCCAACCGAATGTTGTTGTCTGCCGCCCGGCCGACTTCGTTGAGCGCCTCCAGGGAAAACGCCACGCCAGTGGGGACTCCTTCGACGGCGACCACACGGGCAGCTGGCGCCGGATCAGCGACATCACGCGTGGCTTTCAGGTCTTTCCACTGGACGTAGAGCAGCCATCCCAGAAACACATACAGGACAACCGCCAGAGCGATACGGATGGCGAGGAGGATCTGAGCTGGGGTCATTCTCTGAGCAGGTCGCCGAGATCACGATCAGGATCAATTTCACTGCGTGTCTTTTGATCCCCAGCAGGACGAGGTGGGAACGGAGGCGTGTAGGCCTCGGTCGAATCCGGCGGACCCGCCGGATCTTCGCCGTAGACCAATCGTATCTCGGCGATTGAGATCACGTCTCCCTGTCGAAGAACATGCTGCCTGACGGCACGTCCGTTGACCTTGGTCCCGATTGTCGAGCCCAAGTCAAAAAGGACAAACCTTCCGTCCCGAACGCGCAGCTGGGCATGTGTACGAGAGACGTGCGGATTGTCGAGGATCAATTGATTGTCGAGCCGCCGCCCGATGTTGACCACGGGACGATCTAGTGCGTAATGGCCGCGTCCATCCACAATGAGGAAGGCTCCATCCGGCAGCGCTCCAGAGCGCAGGACGGCATCGCGTTGCATCGGATGGGTGAATTCAAGCGGGTTTCCGCTGTGCCATGCGACAACGCGTACTTCCCAACGCTTGAGGGTCGGATCAGCGGCGATGGTGATGTTCGGCTGACGCTGAATGATGTAGCCAACCGATCGAACGGCCTCAAGCAGGCCCTTGGCCAGCACCGAGTGAATGTTGGGCGCTGAATCGAGCAGGAGGTTGGCGTCATCCGGATTGAGTGTCAGAGCATATTGATCCGGAGCAAAGCTGTTTCCTTGCTCGTCTTGTTTGCTGACTTCCTCCATGGCGCGGGCAAGCTGCCCAGCCACCACCGACGGCGAGATCTCCGCTCCGAGCAGCCTGGCCAAGGAACCTTCCACAAGCACTTCGAGTTGTTTCTCAAGTCGTGCGAGCTGATCCTTCATCGCAGGGGATTATAAGACGGAGTCAGTCGATGACCAACCCTTGGACATTCGCCTCAAAACGCATTCTGGCTTGACAGAGGCAGACAGAGTTCAGGTTTCATGCCCGCCGAGTCCTAGTCTCTTTCGGACGGAGAGCTGCTCGAGTCTGGCGGCTTGTCCGTAGCTGGCGGATCAAAACGCATCGTGGACAGGGTTGTGTCTTGGGGATGTCCTTCTTCCCCAGCCGGCGGCCCTTCATAGGGTGCCGCCTGGGTCGGGGGTTCTCCTGGGCTTTCGCCATACACAAGCTCAGTTTCTGCCAGGCGGATGACATCACCCGGATGCAGTGCCACGGAGCGAACACGCCGTCCATTCACCAGGGTGCCGGCCATCGATCGGAGGTCCTGAATAATGAACTGCCCTCCGGAGGCTTGGATCAAAGCATGTCGGCGTGAGACCCGCCGGTCTTCAATGACCAGATCATTGTCCAGCCTTCGACCGATGGATACTTTGTCCGACTTCAGCCGAAAAATGCGCCTCCCGGCCAGCACCAAGAAAGCATCTGGTCGAGGTCCACCCGGCGTGGGATCCGGCCGAACCTCAGGCAGATCTTCCATCTTGAGCGGATCACCACTGTGCCAGGCAATGACCTGGACGCCGCCGCGCCCTAATGTAGGATCCGTGCTGAAGGAAATGTGCAGTCGCCGGGTAACCTGGAACCCCGCCGCTTGGAGGGCCGTCCGCAATCCTTCGATAACGGCGGACTGGAAAGAGGCCCATGCGCTGACTATTCGGGATGCGTCGTCGACGTTGAGGCTGATGTTGAACTGATCGGGCGCATGGCGGGTCCCACTGTCGTCCACCCGGCCCACGGCGTCGACCTCCCTCGCCAGGTCCGACGCGAGCTGACGCGTGGATACCCCAAGGTCCCCCAACACCTTGAGTTCTTTTGCGGCCCAAGCCTCAAGGTTGGGGTCGAGATCCGAGCTATCACGCGGCATAGGTCAAATGATTATATTCCCAGCCGCATCGAAGACAAGCCGAGCATTCTATACTAGGGACATGGTGATGGGTGAGGGATTCGAGGAACTTGAGCACACAGCCGACTGGTCGCTTCGGATCTGGGGAAAGTCCATGGCCGACCTCTTGGCCGCCGCAGCCCGAGGCATGCTGGCGCTGATGGTGGTTGAGGCACAGCCGTCCAAAGGCACATCCCGTTCGATTGACATGCACGCCGAAGATCGGGAAAGCCTGTTGGTCGCCTGGCTCGAGGATCTCCTGTTCGAGCTTGAGACTCGGCACGTTGCGCCAGTCCAGCTGGCACTCGAAGCCGGGGACGACTGGCTGCACGCTTCGCTGATGGAAGTGCCGTGTCCTGCGCCACAGAAGCCCATCAAGGCCGTGACTTTCCACAATCTTGAGGTCAACCAGACCGCGGATGGACTGGAAGCGCAGATTGTGTTCGACGTCTAGGATCGGGAGGCGAGCCAGATGCCTGACAAACAGGACTTCAAACGCCTTTCACCCTTTCAATGGGAACTCGGGCGCAGCTACCGATCAGACATGCGCGTTCCGGTTCGAGTCTTCGCCGACGAACGTCTGCTGGAAGCCGCCCTGGGCGACAAGTCCTTGGAACAGGCAGTCAATGCAGCCACGCTGCCAGGCCTGGTGGGGTACGTGGTGGTCATGCCGGATGTTCACCAAGGATATGGGTTCCCGATCGGTGGTGTGGCGGCGTCTGCCCTGCCAGACGGCGTGATCTCGCCAGGGGCGATTGGCTACGATATCAACTGCGGAGTGCGTCTGCTGGGCAGCCGCATCGCCTTCAATGCGGCTGCGCCCCACCTGCGCGATCTTGTCTCAGCGCTTTACGCCAACTGCCCCAACGGCGTGGGGCAAAAGGGCTCGGTGCCCCTCAGCCAGAGCGACCTCGAGGCGGTCAGCCGCCAAGGCTCTGGGTGGGCCTTGAGCCATGGTTACGCCGAGCCGCAGGACATCGAGCGCACCGAGGAACGTGGCTGCATCGCTGGGGCAAACCCCGCCCGGCTTAGCCGGCGAGCCGTCGCGCGCGGTCGACCCCAGTTGGGCACACTGGGCTCGGGAAATCACTTCATCGAGGTTGATGTCGTCGATGAGATTTTCGACCGGGAGGCTGCCGCCGCGATGGGACTCATCCCCGACCACCTGGCGGTGCTCATACACTCCGGATCCCGAGGCTTTGGGCACCAGATTTGTTCGGAGTATGTGAAAGACTTTCAGTCAGCCGTCCGTCGTTACAAGATCGATCTTCCCGATCGGGAGCTGGTCTGTGCACCTCTGAACTCGCCTGAAGGGGAGGCCTACCTGGCCGCCATGGCTTGCGCGGCCAACTTTGCTTTCTGCAATCGCCAGGTGCTCGCCCACCACGTTCGCCGCTCGTTTGATCAGGTGCTCGCCCATCACCTGGGCGATGTGCACCTTCATCAGATCTACGACATCGCCCACAACATGGGCAAGATCGAGACTCACCAGGTAGGGGGCCGGGCCATGGAGGTATGTGTGCACCGCAAGGGGGCCACACGTGCCTTTGGCCCAGGATTCAGCGGGCTCCCACCGGCCTACCGCTCGCTGGGACAACCGGTGTTGGTTCCGGGAAGTATGGGCACCGCCTCCTGGGTTCTGCTCGGCACCGAAGGCAGCATGGCGCAATCGTTCGGATCCACCTGTCACGGCGCCGGTCGGGTGATGAGCCGAACCCAGGCAAAGAAGAGCATCCGAGGCCAGGACTTGAAGTTGGATCTGGAGAAACGCGGCATTGCCATCCGGGCCGGATCGATGGCGGGACTGGCCGAAGAAGCCCCCTTGGCGTACAAGGATGTCGATGCTGTGGTGGAAGTGGTCACGCGAGCCGGTATCGCGGCCAAAGTGGCCCGATTGCGCCCGGTGGGCGTTATCAAGGGCTAGCCCGTTTGCGGTTCTCCCGGGTTCAGCTCTAGGTAGGATTTCAAGGCCACGGCGTTGTTGTACTGCTCGTCTCGGGCGGCGTAGATCAGGGTGACATGACCCTTGGTCATCTCGCGTCGCAAGTCAGCGACCGCCGTGGGGTGCGCGTCCAGCTCCTCGAAGTACGCCGCCTTGAAGGCCTCCCACTGTTCCGGATCGTGGTGAAATCGCTTGCGCAGCGCGTGGCTCGGTGCCACGTCTTTCATCCAGCGGTCGACCTGGGCCGCCTGCTTTGACATCCCACGCGGCCACAGGCGATCCACCAAGATTCGAACCCCATCCGCCTCCGAAGCCGGTTCGTAGACGCGCTTGATCCCCAGAGATGCGCCAGTCTGTCTTGACTCCATGCTCCACCATTTGTGAAATTCTTCACAAGCCGCGCGCTCGAGAACTATCGGGCAACGCTCGCTAGAGCTGGGCGATCAGTTCGTCCCGCCGGAACAGACGGACACCCAGCCAGAGCAGGGCCACATCAATCGCCCACAGTACAAGCCCGACCAGGGCGACGAGGCCGACGTCGAAGTACATCACCCCGGTCGCCTGGCCGACCACCAGCAGCACGATCGGCAGGACGACGATCCCGCCCAACTGGTAAGCCTCCTGGAAGGTGCTGACCCGGCTGGAAACCAGCACCATCGTCCCCAAGCCCAGTCCGGCCGCCGCCGGCGCCACCCAGATGACCATCACGGTCCATGTCAGATTGGGAAGAATCAACTTGCCAACCATATTCCAGGCCGTCAGATCGGCGACCAAACTGTAGATGACAAATCCCAACCCGGTGACCAACCAGGCCGGCACCCAGGCCGAAAGGGTCTTGGCCACAAACAAATCAACGTCTGAGGTCGGCGTGTAGAGCAGCGCCTCCAGCGTTTTTCGCTCCTTCTCACCGGCGAAGCTGTCGGCAGCGATGACACTGGCCACCATGACCGGCAGGATTAGGAACATGGGCGCCATGAGGTAGACCAGCATCCAGACGGCGTATTTCTGCGTGTCGTTGTAGCCGGAGAGAGCCGCCGCCAGCCCCGGCGGGGCCCCGCGCAGCAAGACGTCCAGTTGAGGCATATTGCTGCCCGGAAGTTTCGCCAAGGACGGGATGAAGGCCGCCAAGGCGGGAAGCACGACAAACAAGATCGCCGGGACCAGAATAAGCGGCAGGACGACGGCTTTGCTTTGGGCCACGACTTTTAGGTCTTTGCGGATGATGCTCAGGATCGCGCGTCGGTTCATACGGCGACCTCCATCTCACCCTGCAAGGCGAAGTAGACATCCTCTAAGGTTGGCTCCTGGGGAATGACGGCGAAGATGGGAATCCCTTGATCGGCAAGCGACCGCACCAGATCGGGGGTGTCATCTCGGCCCACGCCCTGGATCGTCAGGCGGCCGGGCACGGTGTGGTCAGCCACCTCCACCCCGCGGGCGCTGAGCCATTTGATCGCCTCAGCGCTTCGTTCCGGTTCGACCTCGAGGGTGGTCTTCAGGGTCGTGACCCATTGTCGTCCCAGCTCCTGCGGGCTCCCCAGGGCCAACAGTCTACCTCGCCCCAACACAGCCACCCGGTGACACAGGCGCTGGGCTTCGACCAGGTTGTGAGTGCAAAGGAAGACCGTGTGTCCTTCCCGCTGGCTGTGTTGGATAATCAAGTCGTGAACGGCGCGGGCCAGTACCGGATCCAGGCCCGCGGTCGGTTCGTCCAGGAAAAGCACCTGCGGATGGTGGACCAGGGCCCTGGCCAGTGCCAGGCGCTGCTTCATGCCTTTGGAGAAACCCCCAGCCTTTTCGTCCGCCCTATCCGCCAGGTCAAAAGTCGTCAGCAGTTCCTCCACTCTTCCGGCAACCTGACCGGTGGGAACGTCATACAGAGCAGCGTACAGGCTGAGGTTGTCACGCGCCGTCAGGCGTTCCTCGATCGACGGCGTCTCGGTCAGCACGCCTGTCTGCCGCCGGAGCGAAACGCCGTCGGCAATCGGATCCAGGCCAAGGACCCTGGCGCTCCCTTCGGATGCCGCCAACACGCCGTTTAGCATGCGGACGGTGGTCGTCTTCCCGGCCCCGTTGTGACCGAGCACCCCGAAGATCTCGCCTGATTCCACTTCGAACGACAGGTGGTCCACGGCGACGAGCTCCCCAAAACGCCGGGTCAGATCGCGAGTTTGAATGGCAAACATCCCGCCCAAGCTACCTCCGTCTTCGACATTCACTCCTCAAGTCCTGCCTTGATTCTACTCGAGCCGAAACCTCGGCCGCAGGTGACGAGAGACGCCGTTCGTCACTCCAAATCTTATGACTCTGTACCCTATCCCCGCCATGACTTCTACATGAGAATTGAGACGCGGGAAGCACGGACGCTTCCCTGCCGGAGCAACCTATTCTCGCTACGGCCGGCGGATGCCGAGCCAGAATCACATAAGACCCCCCATTGCTGGGCCGCAAAACAAGGCGGACGGTGGGTGGCCTACAGCCGCGTGCGTGGCATGGGCTGAAGGCCGCGAGACAACTTTGCACGGAGGCAATCATGCAGGAAAGACATCGATCACGTATTGGCATAGGTGTGGTGCTGGTACTGCTGGGCGTTTGGTTTCTGTTGGTGCAATTGATTCCCGGGCTGGACCAATGGGCCCGGGGCCATCTGGCCTGGCCGTTGATCATCGTGGCTGTCGGGCTGACTTTGCTGCTCATCGGTTTGCTCGGCGGCACACCCGGAATGGCCGTTCCGGCATCGATTGTGACCGGGGTCGGCTGCTTGCTTTACTGGCAAAACGCCACCGGGGATTGGTCCAGCTGGGCATACGCGTGGACTCTCTTCCCAGGCTTTGCAGGCATAGGGACCATGCTGGCGGGCCTATTGGGTGACCGGAGCGCCTCCGTCTCCGGCGGCGCCTGGCTGGTGTTGATCAGCGCCGTCATGTTCGCCGCCTTTGGCTCCTTCCTGGGCGGGCCGGATGTCTTCGGCGCGTACTGGCCCATGCTTCTGATCGGGCTTGGGGTGCTGCTTCTGATCCGACCTCTCACCCGCCGTGGAAGCTAACTCGGACAAACCCAACAAAGCGAGGATCAAAGCCATGCGACGAGGCAGCACCTTCTGGGGAGCCGTCCTGCTGGTGGCCGGCGCCCTGCTCCTGATGCAGAACATGGGAATCCTGACGATCAACGTCTGGCAGATCCTTTGGCCGATTGTGATCATCTTGTTCGGCCTGTGGTTCCTTCTGCGGTCGACCACAGGACCCAAATCGATCCCTGTAGAGTCGTTTCAGGTTCCCCTTGAAGGGGCGTCCAGACTGCGTCTGACCCTCCATTTTGGGGCTGGCAGACTCCACCTGGGCCGAGGCAGCTCGCCGGCTGATGCGGTGGGAGGCACCTTCCAAGGCGGGCTTCTGCATGACGTCAGCCGACAGGGCGCCGACCTGAAAGTCGATCTGCGTGTTCCGACGGATGACGTGCTCGATCTCATTCCCTGGGGCGCCAATACCGGTCTGAACTGGGATCTTGGTTTGAGTGACTCAGTGGAGGTGGAGCTGTCGATTGAAGCCGGAGCGAGTGAGAACCATGTCGACCTGACGGGCCTAAATGTCCCCAAGCTGACCTTCAAGACCGGTGCCAGCGACACGCGGATACTGTTCTCCGACCAAGCTGAGAACGCTCAGGCGGAAATAGGTCTGGGAGCGGCCTCAGCCAAATTAACGGTCCCCCAGGCCGTATCAGCCAGCATTCGCATTAAGAGCGGTCTCACGGGAATAAAGATCGATGAGCACCGGTTCCCAAGACAAGGCGATACCTACCAATCACCCGACTTCGGAACGGCGGCCCACCGCCTGACCATGCGCGTCGAAGCAGGGGTAGGCTCTGTCGAAATCCTCTGATTAGCCCATACAGCCTGTTTCGGCAGGCCATATTGCATGAAAGTGAGGACCCGAACATGCCACGCAAGCTGTACCGAAGCCAGACCAACCGCATGGTCGCCGGCGTTTGTGGTGGTCTGGGTGAATACCTTTCGATCGACCCGGTCTTCATCCGGCTCTTCTTCGTGCTCCTAACCCTTGGCCAGGGCGCCGGTGTGCTCGTGTATCTGATCCTATGGTTCGTGCTCCCCTCACAAGACATGGTGGATGCAGGCGGCACGACCAGCGAACATGTCCAACAAGGCGCGGCGGAATTCGCCGATCGCGCCCGTGAAATGGGCCAGGAGTTCCGCCAATCGGCCATGTCGCCGAACCCTCAGTCCAGGCTCTTCGTCGGTCTCATCCTGGTCCTCGTCGGGGGAGTCTACCTGCTGCGGAACCTGAATATCGTTTGGCTCCAGTGGCTGAATTTCAGCGTGCTGTGGCCCTTCCTGCTCATCCTTGGCGGACTGCTGATGCTCATCCGCGGCGTCCAGAGGGAGGGTTGAAATGAACAGTCATCGTCACAGAGGCGTCGCCGGCCCGTTGATCTTAATCGCAATCGGGACGGCTTTCCTGCTCACCAACATGGGGATTATGTCATGGACCGCCTGGGGGTTGTTCCGGCTTTGGCCCCTGATCCTGGTGGCTATCGGCATCGACCTGCTTGTCGGGCGCCGATCCACTGGGGGAGCCATCCTGGCCGCGATCCTGATCGCTGCCGTCTTGGCCGGCGGCCTTTGGCTGGCTTCAACCGGGTATCAGGCGCCCATCGGATCGGCCACTGAAAGCGTGCAGCAGCCGCTGGAGGGTGCCACCCAAGGCCAGTTCGTACTCAAGCCGGCGGTCGGCTCACTGCATGTCTCCGCGCTGGCAGGCTCGTCGCCCGATCTCGTCACCGGGAGCGTGCGCGGCCAGCAGCCGAATGACGTCCGGAGCCAGTTCAGTCTGAACGGCAGCACAGGGACGTTCCAGATGGAAACAGCCGGAACGGCAGTCTTCATGCCCACCTTCGGGGGTGGCCCAACATGGGACCTGCTGCTCAACCCGTCTGTTCCGCTCAATTTGACGGTCGAGCAAGGCGCCGGTGAAATGTCTCTCGATCTGAGTTCGATGAAGGTGTCGGAGTTGGTTGTCAACCTGGGGATCGGTCAGATCACGGTCCGGCTTCCGGCCCATGGGAAGTACACCGCCAGAGTGGATGGGGCCATCGGCGACACAACGGTGATCATTCCGTCGGGGACGGCGGCCAGGATCACGATGAACGCCGCCCTGGCCGGAAGGTCGGTTCCAGAGGGATTGACCCATACCGGCAACCAATATGAAAGCGCTGACTACGCAACCTCCAGCGACAGCGTTGATCTGGTCATCGGCCAGGCCATCGGCAATGTCTCGGTCCGGCGAGCTGCTCCCTGAAACCTGACTCACCTCAAGCAACCGCAAGGGCCCGATGGTCACGCGTCGGGCCCTTCTTCATATCCTGGGTCGCTGACGAAAAAGTTCTACGGAACAAGCTTTAAGAAGCGGCGCTTTCCAATCCGAAGAATGGTTGCCGCCTCGAGCGCGATCGGTTGGTCGCCATCCTCGACACCGACATCGTCCAGCTTGACGCCGTTCTGCTTGACCAACCGGCGGGCCTGGCTCTTGGACGACACCAGGCCGGAGTCAACCATCACGTCGACCAAAGTCTGTCCTGGCTGGATGGCATAGTCGGGCATGTCGTCGGGGGTGCCCTGATCTTGGAACACCTTGCGGAAAGCGGCTTCAGCTTCGACGGCTGCCTGTTCACCATGGTAGACACTGACGATCTCATGGGCCAGCTGGAGCTTGGCGTCCCGCGGGTGCAGATCACCTGTCCGCAAGGCCACTTCCCGCTCCGCGATGTCAGAAGGCGTCCAGCGCGTCACCATACGGAAGTAGGCCGGCATGGCGCGATCGGGCAGGCTCATTACTTTGCCGAACATGTCTTCAGGCGAGGCCAACAAGGCGATGTGGTTGCCCAGGGACTTGCTCATCCGGATGTCGCCATCCGTGCCGGGCAAGATCCCCATCAGAATCCCGATGTTCGGTTTGGCGCCCATAGCCTCCATCAGCTTGCGGCCGGCGGTGATGATGTTGAACAGTTGCTCGCTGCCGCCAATCTGGACGTCCGTGCCAAGATGGAAGGCATCATAAGCCTGCATCAAGGCATAAAAGAATTCGTGGACATAGATCGGATCGCCTTCGTCAAACCGCCTGCGGAAGGTCTCACGTGTGAGGAACTGCTGGATGGTGAAATTGGATGCCATCTTGATGACATCGGCGAAGCTCAACTCCGAGAGCCAGGTGTCGTTGTATTCAACCCGCGTGCGATCGGGGTCGAGGATCTTGAACGCTTGTCGGGCGTAGGTCTCGGCGTTGTAGGTTGTCTCCTCCAACGTCAGCTGCGGACGCAGCTCGTCTTTATCCGATGGATCTCCAATCAGTGACGTATAGCGGCCGATGACGAAGATCACCTCGTGTCCCAATTCCTGGAACTGGCGCATCTTGCGCATGGGGACGGTGTGGCCCAGGTGGAGGTCCGAGGTGCGAGGGTCAAAGCCGCAGTAGACTTTGAGGGGCCGGCCGCTCTTGTCGGCTTCGATCAAACGCGCCCGAAGCTCGTCAGCCATCGCCTTTTGCAAGCTGTCATCACCGTATTCCGTACCCTGCATCAGCAGGGCCACCTGATCGTCGAAGTTCATCTTCGCCATAGGATATCTTCCACTCATTTTCCTGACACTCGTCCTGCGGCGCCAAGGCCGGCTCGGCGATTATACCTTGACTGAATAGCCCCCCAAATTGCACAACCTGCCGGCGCGCGTTGATGGTGGGCATCTCCTGACGTATAATCCGCATTCGAGCCGGGAGGACGTATGTCACCAAGCCAAAAGAACACAACCAAGGCACTCTCCAGCGCCGAAATCCGGCAATCCTTCCTGGATTTCTTCGCCGACCGCGGTCATACGGTCGTCCCTTCCGCTTCCCTGGTCCCGGGCGGCGATGAAACGCTGCTCTTCACCAACTCCGGCATGGTCCAATTCAAGGATATCTTTCTCGGCAGCGGCAAGCGGCCGTACACGCGCGCCGTGGATTCTCAGAAGTGCATGCGAGTGGCCGGCAAGCACAACGATTTGGATGACGTCGGCCGGGACGATATCCACCACACCTTCTTCGAGATGCTCGGCAACTGGTCATTCGGCGACTACTACAAGCAGGAAGCCATCTCCTGGGCATGGACCCTGCTCACCGAGGTGTGGGGACTGCCCAAGGAACACCTCTACGCCACCTGTTTCGAGGATGAATACGGACAAATCCAGCGCGACGACGAGGCCGCCGACGTCTGGCGGACGCAGCCGGGATTCGACCCTGACCACGTCCTCTTTTTCGGCCGCAAGGACAACTTTTGGGAGATGGCCGAGACCGGTCCTTGTGGGCCAGACAGCGAAATTCATCTCGACCGCGGCCCTGGATACTGCGACAAGCAGGAGGTCGAGGGGCACGTTTGCCAGGTCAACGGCGACTGCCAACGCTTCCTCGAGCTGTGGAACCTGGTCTTCATCCAATACAACAGGTTGGGCCCCGACGACCTCGAACCCCTCCCCGCCAAGCACGTCGACACCGGCATGGGCTTCGAACGCATCGTATCCGTGCTCCAGGATGTCGCCTCCAACTACCAGACAGATCTGTTCCAACCCCTGCTCGACCGCGTGCAGACCATGGCCGGGCACTCGGACGAAGAACGCGCCGCCCTGCTCACGCCGTACCGCGTCATCGCAGATCACGCCCGCGCCGCCACCTTTCTGATCGCCGACGGCGTCGTGCCTGGCAACACCGGGCGCAACTACGTCTGCCGCATGATCATCCGCCGGGCCAGCCGTTTCGGCAGCTATGCCGGCTTCAGCGAGCCCTTCTTGGCGCGCGTGGCCGAGGCCGTGATCGAACAATACGGCGATGCCTACCCGGAAATCCGAAAGAACCGCGACACGATTGTGAAAACCATCACAAATGAAGAGCGGCGCTTCCATCGCACCGTCGAAGCCGGCGTGGCCCACCTGATGGATAATCTGCAGGCGGTCAAGGCCTCCGGCAAACATGACCTTTCGGGGCGGACTGCCTTCGACCTGTATGCCACCTATGGTCTCCCCTTCGAGATCACGCGCGACATCGCCCGGGAAG
>Ga0315535_1002299_pt1 | contig 12314 bp, 4 predicted proteins | sample SalMarSW160220MG_2_FD_203092 | JGI IMG/M metagenome (GOLD analysis project Ga0315535, IMG submission 203092) | Salt marsh sediment microbial communities from the Plum Island Ecosystem LTER, Massachusetts, United States - Salt Marsh Sediment SW1602-20 ...
TCTCCTCGAGTTTGCAAAATGACTATAATATTATTTTGACGATCTGTAAACTGAAGTGCTATGTCACCGATTGCAAGTCGGTGACAACCGGGGTAGCAGAATGAAGGATCTCCGCATTGATAGTAAGATGGTACCGGTATAAGGTTATAAAGACTATCTCACAGATTGCAAGTCGGTGACAACCGGGGTAAATGGAGTGATTTGTATCAGAATGGGAGAATAATATTATCACGATAATTGTATTATGTATTACTAATTAACCACAGTTAAGTGATTTGGAGATCCTTCGCTAACGCTCAGGATGACAGTGCTATTGGGGGGTATAATAAGGAATGAGGCGCGGCGTTTTGAAGAACCATGTCAATCTGGAATTAATGTAGTTACAAAACGCCGCACCTCATTCCTCCTCCTTACCTTCCAGGCGCTGTCATCCTGAATGAAGCGAAGCGTAATGAAGGATCTCCTCGAGTTTGCAAAATGACTATAATATAATTTTGACGATCTGTACGTCGAAGCACTATTTATTAATCCGGAATGTCATGATGCTGTCATTATTAACAGCAATAAGGACGTATTTTTTCCCACTAACGGTTATCATTCTTGTTTTTCTTGCATCACCTTTGACTGAAAAACCGCTTTCTGAAGGTAACAGTGTCTTAAATTCAGGACCATTTTCCCCTTCCAGATACCAGCCGTAACTCGCATCATAGCGACCGTATGATGGTCTGACTGTATAATCATTTCCGATAAGTAAGAGATCGGCCATCCCATCACCATTAAAGTCATTGACAATAATATCCCTTACAGGGGAGAATTGTGCATAAACAGGCAGTTTCCTTATAGTGAAGGTACCGTTTCCGTTATTAATAAAAAGGGCACTTTCGAGCGTCACAGCCTTTTTTACAACTGACTTATCCAGTACATCTTTTCCAAAAATGTCTACAGCTGTCTGTCCTCCGAAATCGGAGTATTTCTGGTATTTCTTGTCAAGACCGGCGATCTGGGCAGTAAGTTCATCAAGAGAAGCAACAGGATAGCTTATACCGTTTTCATAAGAGCATATTACCGGATCCAATGTTCCGTTCTTGTCGAAATCGTTAAGGTACATTGTCACTGGTTCTTTTTCAGATGCCCGTAAAATGGAGTTGAGTCCCAGGTTTCCGCATATCATATCCTTGTCGCCGTCACCGTCAACGTCGGCTAAAGTGACACAATTCCACCATCCTGACGTGCTGTCGAGTCGGGCGGAAACAGTTGCATCGGTAAAATGACCATTATCATTTCTGAAAATGGTGATATTCATCCATTCACCGGTAAGAACAAGATCCTTATCTCCGTCATTATCATAATCAAACCAGTCAGCGTCGGTTACCATTCCGATATTTTTCACTCCTTCTGCATTCTGGTCGGTCACATCAGTAAAATTACCATGTCCGTCATTTTCCAGCAGGTATTGATCGGGTGACCAGCCGTATGCTCCTGGAAGAGATCGCGACCCGACAAACAGATCAGTATCACCATCGTGATCAAAATCACAAGGGGCGACACATGACCCGTTATGTGAAAAATATGGCAGTTTGCCTTTGCTGAAATTGCCCTTTCCGTCATTTATTAAAAGGATATCTGTAAGTAAAGGATTACCTGCCGGCAGTTCATTACCTCCTCTTACTATGTATAGATCCATATCCCCGTCGTCATCAGCATCAAAAAAAGCTGCGTCAACATCCTCAGTGTAACGTTGCCGGACCAGGACAGGCTGTACAGCTTTCCTGAATGTTCCGTCGTGCTTTTGTACATAGATTACCGAAGCCTGGTTTGTTGCACCTCCTGCAAATACATCTTCCAACCCGTCACTGTTGATGTCACCAACAGCAAGAGCCGGACCCTCGGAAGTAAGGCTATGCGGAATAAGACGCTCCCTGTAAAAATCGACATACGGATCTTCAATATGCCTGAAATCAAGGCCGCTGATCGTTTCCTGCCGGAAGATACTGCTATCTGCATTTTCCTGCTGTTTTTTGTTAACCGGAGGCATATGAGCATTCTGCCTGTCAAGTATCAGTACCCGGTCAGCATGAATATTTTTAAGTGTCTGCATAGCCAGGTCGGGCCACCTGACAACGAGTGAATCAATTATTGAAGATGATCCCAGTCCGAAATGCAGGACATCCGAAGTAGACGACATAAAACCCCTGGTAGGGAACTGTTCGTTAACCTGTTCCCTGCCATTGCAGTAGATTGTTAATCTCGACCCAAGTCCTCTTTTGTTAAGATCGTTACCTTTTAATACAACAGATAAATAATGATTGTCTGACAGGATGCTGGAATTATTCCTGTAAATGAACGCTTTATCATTGATATTGTTAACTATGAGATCAAGGTCACCATCATTGTCCAGATCGGCATAGGTTGCACCATTGGAATAAGATTTTGTTTTGAATCCCCAGTCCTGCGCCTTATTAGTGAATGTAAGATCCCCGTTATTCCTGAATATATAGTTAATATGAGGATACAGTGGCATCTTTTCATACAGGACTTTATCTGATAAATTTTCTGTATTACTTTCCGTGCGCATGCTGTTGCCTCCTGTAAGGAATTTGACATAATCCAGGTCGTTTGCCCTCCTGTAGATCCCATTTGTAATGAAAATATCCTTCCACCCGTCATTATCAACATCGCAGAACAGGGGAGACCAGCTCCAGTCAGTTGAGTAAATCCCTGATAATCTGCCTATTTCACTGAAAAGACCATCACCAAGATTAAGCTGAAGAGTATTTCTAACAAACTGGTAGCCATAGCCATATTTCAATTTAAGGGAGAAGAGTTCGTAATCATCTTCTCCTCCTGATTGTTTCCTGATGTTTTCTTTATCAGGAAGCATGTCGAGGACAATAATATCCAGACGGCCGTCATTGTTAAAATCACCCACATCATTTCCCATGGATGAACGGCTGGTATGGGCTATCTGTGATGCCAGCTTTTCTGTGAAGGTCCCGTTCCCGTTATTGATATAGAGGTAATCGTTTTCATGAAAATCATTCGACACATAAATATCAGGATAGCCATCATTATTTATGTCACAAACATTTACTCCAAGTCCGTATCCGATCTGGCTGCTGTAAATGCCCGCCGAAAGTGTTACATCATGAAATACACGCTTACCGTTATCGCTATCGTTCCTGTAAAGTTTGTCACCGGCAAGGGTATCCATATCATTTCTTAGGGAGGCTCCTCCGTAACTTCTGGATGTATGTACAGAGTGGTTAAGCAGGTACATATCAAGATCCCCGTCCATATCATAGTCGAAAAAAGCTGCCTGGGTTGAGAATCCCTGGAAATCAAGTCCGTATGTATGAGATTCTTCCCTGAATGTCAGGTCTCCCTGGTTGATGAACAGCTGATTTCTACCATTGAATGATTTATAATCTCCAACCTCGCAAACATAGATATCCAGAAGTCCGTCCCCGTTGACATCAGCCATGGTGACACCTGTTTTCCAGTTTCCTTTTCCCCCAGTTCCTGACTCATCAGTGATATCCTCAAAGTTTAACTTTCCTCTATTGAGATATAACCTGTTCGTACCCTGGCTGGACGTGAAGTAAAGATCAGTCAGACCATCATTGTTTATATCGCCTGCTGCCACGCCAGCACCGTTGTTAAAATAAAGGTATTCAATGATATTGAACTGCCGGTTCTCGGTAAGCCTGTTTTCAAACTTAACATGTGTCGACGAGGGTGACATCATGGTGAATAGCTCAATATTCTCCCTGTTCCCTGGCTTGCAGGAAAAAAGCATTATAGTCAACAGCAATAGCAGAACAGATCTTCTCATAGGACTTTTTCACCTGCTAAGTGACTTAAAAACCTGAACAGGACCGTTGCTCCGTGCAACGACAAGTATTTTACCCTTATTTGTTGATAGTTCCATAATATCCCTGATCTCTCCTTCGAGCCGAAAACCCGACAATCTTGCAGGGATATAACGGAAATCACCTTTCCCGTCACCCAGCAGCATAGTTCCGTAACTGGCATCATACCGACCCAGTTCGGGTTTGACATTAAAAAGGTTACCACCCATCAGGATATCCGTAAAACCATCATTGTTGAAATCGCCTGTCTCAATTGCATATACGGGAGAGAACTGGACTTCAACAGGTAATTTTTTCTCTGTGAAATGGCCGGTGCCATCATTGATAAATACCGAAGTCCCGAGGTGATAAACATCGAGATGTATTGCTTCCTTTAACTGGTCGGGTGTGAAGATATCAGTTATCTGCACGTCCTTATACATTTCATATTTGGGATACTTCTTGAGAAGGCCCGGTATTTGCTTCGTCAGGTCATGCTTTAGGGTTACAGGATATGATTTATCCCCATCGTACTGACAGATAATCTGTTCCACATCACCGTTTTTATCAAAATCATTTACGTACATGCTAACAGGCTTATCGTCCGAGGCTTTGAATTTTGAGTTGAGACCATGATTCCCGGCAATGATATCTATATCACCATCACCGTCAATATCGGCAGCTTTCAGGCGATTATACCAACCAGCAGTTTTCAGGGGACTGAAAGCGTCCTTTTTCTCCCTGAATATTCCGCCTTCGTTAATAAAGATTTTTAGTGGCATCCAGTCACCGGCCAGGATAATATCAGGATCACCGTCTCCGTCCACATCTTCCCATTGCATATCGCGAATCATGCCAATTCCTGCTAATTCAGGGGCAATTTTTGATGTTACATTTGTGAAATGGCCTTTTCCGTCGTTTTCAAGTATATAACCGTTGGCAGGGACTCCGTAAAGGAAAGGCTTTAACCTGATACCGACAAAAAGTTCCATGATCCCGTCATTATCAAAATCCGCAGCCCTCACACATGAGCTGCTTTCATACCTTCCGGCAGGAAGTATCTGATTTGATTTTTTATAATGACCCTTACCATCATTTATATAGAGACGATCTGAGAGTGCAGAAGAACTCTCGGGAAATTCATTGCCTCCACTGGCTACATACAGATCAGGAAAGCCGTCTCCGTTGGCATCAAAAATTGCACAGTCTTCATCTTCTGAAATAGCATCAGCTTCAAATACAGTTTTGTTTGAAGCTACAAATGACCCATTTGCCTGCTGTATCATCAGTGCTCCGGCCTGGCCTTTTGCACCGCCTATATAAAAATCCTCGCGACCGTCATTGTTTATATCCCCTTTGCACATCCTGGGGCCTTCGGTCGACATCATACTACTTATAAGACGTTCACGTTCAAAGTCATTAAACTCATTTTCAGTATGTACAAAGTTAATCAGCTTGCTATCGCTAATATTTGTGAAATATTCAGACACTGAGCTGGTTGGTTGTACTGTATGGTAATTAATATCCTGCGCATCTTTCTGATCAAGCACAAGAATCTGATCAGCCAAAACATTTTTAAGGATTGTAACCCTGTCATCAGGCCATTCCACAATCAAAGAATCAACTTCCGTTAGTGGTCCAAGGCCAAGATTAGGTCTTGGGTCGACAGTCGACAGGTAGCCGCGCATGGGTTCCTGTTCAAGGTATATGAATTTGCCCTTATGCTTTACTGTTATTTTAGCTCCAATAGCTTCAGTATTCTTTGATTCTCCTTTGAGGATTACCTTGAGATAATGATTTTCCGGAAGCACTTTATCAGTCTCGTTCCTGTAAATGAACATGGGCATGTTGACATTATTTATTACCAGGTCAAGATCGCCATCATTATCGAGGTCACCATAAGCTGATCCGTTGGAAAAACTTGGAGTAGCCAGACCCCATTCATTTGCCTTGTTCTCAAACCTGTAACTGCCAAAATTTTTGAAAGCGTAACTGGATATCTTTACAGAAGGGATAGCGTCAATAAGTGTTTTATAGTCTATGTTCTTGCCGGAAATGATTGACATCACCATATCCCTGTTTGAAAAATACTGGATATAGTCCTGGTCGGTAAGGTCTTTATATATTCCATTTGCAACAAAAATATCCTTGAGGCCGTCATTATCGAGATCCATAATCAGGGATCCCCATGACCAGTCTGTGGCAGACACACCTGCCAGACGACCGATCTCGCTGAATGTACCGTCTGCATTATTCAGCTGTAGCATATTTCTTGTGAACTGGTGATGGTATCCGTTATCGACGTTTACTTTATATGATTCCCAGCTGTCAAAAGTTGTTTTTGTTTTAAGCCGCTCATTATGTTCAGGAACCATATCGGTGGCGAAGATCTCAGGGTAATGATCATTGTTAATATCTGCCATATCTGCCCCCATAGAAGCAGCAGAAATGGTCCTCATCATGTTTGTCAGGTTCTCTGTGAATGTGCCGTCGTGGTTGTTCAGGTAAATATAATCGCGTTCAAAAAAATCGTTTGATATATAAATATCCATCCATCCATCCTGGTTGATATCACCCACAGTTACACCCAGTCCAAAACCTATTATACTTCCGTATATCCCTGCCTGTGTACTGACATCGGTGAACCTGCTGCCATCGTTTCTGAATAGTTTGTCGCCTTTTGCTGAATCCCTTTCTGCACGTTGGTTATCCTTAAGATCAAAGCTGCCGATGGCTTTCGAGGAGTTATTTAATACATAAAGATCCAGGTCCCCGTCCTTATCGTAATCGAAAAATACAGCATTTGTTGAGTTGGCACCATCATCTATTCCATATTTTCCTGCTTCTTCAGTAAAGGTCAGATCACCGTTATTGATATATAATTCATTTCGTTTGTCATCACCTTCCATATTACCGGAATGACATATATAGATATCGGTCAATCCGTCGCCATTTACATCTGCCATGCATACTCCTGTGGACCAGTTCCCTTTTCCTTCAATACCAGCACTTGCAGATATGTCTTCAAAATTGAAATTACCTTTGTTGAGATATAATTTATTGGCCCCCATATTGGCTGTCATGAAGATATCTATCAGACCGTCATTATTAATATCTCCCAGACCAACTCCTCCTCCGTTATAAAAATTACGGTAGGTATAAATGTTGAATTTTGTTTTTAGCTGTTCGGCATAATCGAGGTGGTTTATGAAATCAGCATGTGTCTTTGAGTTGGGTATAAGGCTGAATAGCTGGTTAGCATGCTGTTTGTTGCACGCTGATATCAAAACAGGTAATATGAACCAGAATAAACCTTTGAGGGATCTGGTATTTATGGAATATCTGGTCATTCTGTCTTTCCGGAGTTGTTAATGGTACTTGATGTATCAGCTGCCTGGTTAATAGGGGTATTACTGGCAAGCAGATCGGTGAAAACAGCCCATACATACATTTCATTCTCCTTGAAAATTGTAATACGCCTGTTTCCGCTTACTTTTACATAGGCAGCACCCCATTTGGGATGTCTTACCTTGATGAAGCCCTTTCCGTAGAGATGTTCATACCACCCCAGGATATCTGATTCCAGTTTATCCGCGGATAATTTCTTGTTCCATGGAGCCCATCCTTCATATACATACCTTACAGGCATTTCATAGATATCTCCGTGCATGAATCTGGGATAGAAATTGGCCATTACCGGGTGTTTAAGGTCTTTTTTTATTTCGTATTGTACTGTTGTGTTTGTCGGACCCTGCCTGATCAGACCTTTTTGGTTTAGTTCCCAGCATCTTAAATAGAAGGCTTTTTCAGGCATCCCAAGGTATAAACCCATGAATAATGAATCATTCCGGACACCGCTCCCAAGCTCATGTTTGAGCATACGGTCATATCTTGATCGCGGTGAACAACCGGAAATTACTGATCCTGCGATCAGAACAATAATTATCAAAAAATTCCTTGCTTTCATAATATCCTGTTAATATTTATAAAACTCTAAAGTATTGTTATTTCGTGCGACTATAATAATATTTTTATTTGAAGTATGAATTATTTTAAGGTCCCGCATTTCCCCTTTGGTTGATATTCCTGATTTAATTGCAGGGATAGCCTCAAATATATTTCCCCCGTTGTTCCTGAGAAAAAGGCCATAGCTGGCATCATTTATCCCGGTCTCGGGTTTTTGCCTGTACTGGTTTCCTCCAAGCAATATATCACATTTCCCGTCCTGATCAAAGTCTTCTGCAGTTATGGCATAAACAGGTGAAAACTGGGCTTCAACAGGTAAGGGTACGAGTCTGAACCTTCCGCTATCAGTATTGATCATAACACAGCTTTCCAGTATCCTGGCATTTAGCTTTACTGCTTTATTAAGTATTCCGGGTGAGAAAATATCCTGGATTGTAGCATCCTTATAATCAGCAAATTTCTTGTATTTTCTTTCCAGTGAAGGTATCTGTTTTACCAGGTCATCTCTCATGACCAGAGGATATGATTTATCTCCGAAGTATTCACATATTATCTGTTCAATACTACCGTTCATATCAAAATCATTTACATACATTGTAACAGGTTTATCCGGAGAAGCCTTGAACCGCGAGTTAAGACCATTGTTGCCAAGGACGAAATCAGGTCTTCCATCACCATTTATATCGCAGGCAGTAACTTTATGCCACCATCCTTCTGTGTCTTCCAGCCTGTATTTTGCAGTTTCGTCACTGAATATCCCTTTGTTATTTATAAATATTTTAACAGGCATCCAGTCACCCACTATCACCATGTCATCATCTCCGTCATTATCGACATCCGACCAGACCATATCTGTAATCATTCCTGATCCTGTCAGACCGGGAGCTCTTTTGAGAGTCGTATTTGTGAAGTGACCTTTACCGTCATTCTCCAGCAGGTAACCATTTACGGGCAGTCCGTATTCAAACGGACGTAACCTGATCCCGACAAAAAGATCAATATCTCCGTCATGGTCAAAATCGTCCGGCTGAACACAGGAAGTGCTTTCATATTTTCCGGCAGGCAGTATCTGTGGTGCTCTGGAAAAATGCCCATGCCCGTCATTTATATACAACCTGTCGCTTAAGGCTGAAGAGCTTAACGGAAATTCATTGCCGCCGCTGGCCACATAAAGATCCTGGTCACCATCACCATCAGCATCAAATAAAGCACAATCGGTGTCCTCGGAGATCCTGTCGTCTTTAAAAACTGTCTCATTCAATCTTCTGAAGCTGCCGTTCCTGTTCTGAACATAAATACTTCCCGGGGAATCCTTTGCCCCACAGATATACAGATCAGTGAGCCCGTCATTATTGACATCCCCTTCGGCTATATGAGGACCTTCATTGGACAACATCTGGAACAGCAGTTTATCCCTGTCGAAGTCAACGAAATCATTCTCCCTATGTTTGAAGTCCAGTCCTGGAAGTTCATGAATTTTCGTGAACAGGGGAGGAGTACCGGCTTTTTTAGATTTTTTGTATGATTGATCAATGCTTTTCTCATCAATGGTAATTATCCTGTTAGCAGTGATATTATAATATACTGAACACTTTCCGTCGGGCCAGTCTATTTTCATTGAATCAGCAATGCTGCATGTATCGAGTCCGAAATGCAGCCTGTTATCCACACTCGACTGGAAGCCCCTGTCCGGTACCTGTTCGGCATAGTTAACCATACCTTTACAATATAATGTGACTTCAGCCCCGATAGCTGAAGTATTCCATCCGTCTCCCTGTAATCCTATTTCAAGCCAGTTCATCTTAGATGTCTGATCTGATTCATTCCTGTAAATAAGAGGAGGCATATTTACGGTATTTACCACCAGATCAAGATCACCATCATTATCAAGATCACCATAGGCTGCTCCGTTAGAGAATGAAGGAATATCCAGGCCCCATCTTGAAGAATAGTTGGTAAAGGTCAGGTCACCATTATTATGGAAGGCATAATTGGGAATCTTAACAGAAGGAATCATGTCAATTACTCTTAAGATAGCTTTTTCTTCTGTCCGGATCATCGATCTCATTATCGACGGATTGGAATATATATTAAGGTAATCCCTGTCGAGAAGGTCCTTGAATATACCGTTTGCTACAAAAATATCCTTCCATCCATCGTTATCCAGATCCATGATAAGAGCACCCCAGCTCCAGTCAGTATAGCTTACCCCGCTTAGCCGGCCAACCTCACTGAATGTATTATTCCTGTTGTTCAGCTGAAGCACATTGCGGGCAAACTGATGATAATAACCCTTGCTGACTTTATCCTGGTATCGCTGCCAGCTTTCAAACAGAGCTTTGGTTTTCAGCCTGGAGTTACCCTCAGGAGTCATTTCCGTGGCAAAGATCTCAGGATACGCATCATTGTTAATATCAGCCATGTCGCCGCCCATTGCGCCCAGGCTTATTTCCCTCATCTGGTCCTCAAGGGCTTCGGTAAAGGTTCCGTCACCATTATTAATATAAAGGTAATCGCGTTCAAAAAAATCGTTTGACACATAAATATCAGGCCATCCATCACGGTTTACATCTCCTATGCTTACCCCAAGGCCAAATCCTATTTTACTTCCATAAATGCCTGCTTCCCTGCTCACATCTGTGAAATGACCATTATCGTTTCGGTAAAGTTTATTAGATCCCAGTGAATCCCTGATATTCCTCTGTCCCTTTTTAACGTCAAATTCGGTGACAGACTGAAAGGAATTATTAAGAAGATAACAATCAAGGTCACCGTCCCGGTCATAGTCAAAGAATGCTGCATGATTTGATAATCCAATGTCGGCCAGTCCGTATTTTTTGGCTTCTTCCGTGAAAGTTAGATCCCCGTTGTTAATGAAGAGTTCGTTGTACCGGTGCTTACCCCCCGTAGCACCCGATTTGCATACATAGATATCGAGCCATCCGTCGCCGTTGATATCGGCAATGCTGACTCCGGTGGACCAGACACTATCGCAGGCTACTCCGGCTTTTTCAGTGACATCATCAAAAACGAAGTTACCCTTGTTTATGTATAGTTTGTTTCCTGCAAGGTTCCCGCAGAAATAAATATCGGGTAAACCATCGTTGTTAAAATCACCCAGTCCTACTCCGGCACCATTATAGAAGTTTCTGTATGTGTATGTATTATATTCCTCGGTGTATTCCAGTTTATTAATGAAGTCTATGTGTGTTTGTTTGCTGTCGAGCAGGGAGAACAGTTTTTTTTCACCGCTACCTGAGTGGGATGAGCTACATGAAAAAAGTGAACAGGAAACCAGCATCAACCCCGCCAAAACATCTCTTAGCTTCAAATATCGCATGTTACGTAATTACCGGTTTAGTAAATCTACTATTTAATTCTTCTAAAAAGAAAGAGAGCAAGCAAATATAACAATTGCCTGCTCTCTTGAAGAATTTATTTGGTAATAATTACTAGTAACCGGGGTTTTGGTCCAGGTTCGGGTTAGCTGATAATTTATCCCTTCCTATGGGGTAGAGCTTAAGGTAATCTCCTGTTGTTTTAAGAACATCGCCAACGTTATGGAATGGAAGAACCCACTCATCGTTGCTGTTCCAGAATCCCCAACGGATAAGGTCCTGCCTTCTGTTATGCTCCAGGAACATTTCACGGCCTATTTCGTTGAACAGCTCACCACCGGCAACACTTGGTCCTGTCATGTTAAAGCTGACAGGTCCGTCGAGACTTGTAAGGTCGTTAAGACCTGCTCTTTCCCTGACCTGGTTAACAAGCGGAAGTGCGAGTTCAGGATGGTTAAGGCGGAATTCTGCTTCGGCCTTCATAAGAAGGACATCTGCATAGCGAAATACTGAGAAATCATTATTCATATTTTCAGTAGCACCCATCTCGAATTCCCATTTCCCGAGTCTTACACCTGATTGTCTCCATGCCTGTGGACCGAGTTCGTTTATCTGTGGGGCCGGTTCTCCGCCAACAAGGTCACCCATGTTTCCAAAGTTAACAGGTTTACCATCAGGATCGCCTGCATCAGCTCCGTCATCCATTACCAACGTTCCGCCAGCTGTCCATTGATAACCTGCAAGGAAGTTACCTCTTTTAGCCTGGGGAGCGTCTGTGGTACCAACATCACCTTTCCTGAGATCATTGTCGCTGTAGGAGTTGTAGAACTCTTCAAGGGTACAGAAACCGTTCCATGGCTGAGCCGTCAGGTTATAGGTGTACTGACTTCCATAGTGAAGAGTCTGCATATCCAGGTTGAATCCCTGGAAGAAGATCTGGTCATAAGGGATTGCGAAGATGAATTCCTTTGAACCTTCGTTCTTGGCATTGAAATTGGAGAAATAATTGCTTTCGAGTGAGTATTTACCCGAGTTAATAACTTCGTCACATGCAGTTATAACCTTTGCCCACTGTGGTGTTCCGGTATAGACACCGGCGTTCAGGTACAGTTTTGCAAGAAGTGTCATGCCTGCATAATAGTTCATACGGCCATATGTAGTA
>Ga0315535_1002302_pt1 | contig 12302 bp, 9 predicted proteins | sample SalMarSW160220MG_2_FD_203092 | JGI IMG/M metagenome (GOLD analysis project Ga0315535, IMG submission 203092) | Salt marsh sediment microbial communities from the Plum Island Ecosystem LTER, Massachusetts, United States - Salt Marsh Sediment SW1602-20 ...
AGGAACTGAGAGCCATGGACATCGCCTGCGATGCAGCTATCCTATTTGCAGAGCGTCATGCCGATCTGGCGGAAAAAATAGCGGCTGATGAAGAAGACCTCACAAGAAAAACGGAACTGAAAAGAATTGCAGCAATCTGTCGATGGGTCCCTGCCAATGCGCCAAGAGACCTCTGGGAGGCCCTGCAAATGTACTGGTTTGTGCACCTTGGCACCATTTCTGAATTGAACGGATGGGATGCCATGAATCCGGGACATCTGGATCAGTATCTCTTTCCGTTTTACAAAAACGGCTTGGAAAAAGGCTCCATCGATCGGGAAAAAGCCAAAGAACTCATTAGCTGCTTTTGGATTAAAGTGAACAACCATCCTGCGCCTCCCAAGGTCGGTGTGACCGCTGCAGAAAGCGGCACATACAACGATTTCACGAACATCAATCTGGGAGGCCTCTTACCCGATGGTTCTGATGCGGTGAATGAACTTTCTTACCTGATTCTTGAGGTTATTGATGAGTTGCATCTGCTTCAACCCCAAAGCAATGTGCAGATCAGCAACAAAACCCCCAATCAGTTTCTCAAGGCTGCCTGTCGCGTCATCAGGAAGGGGTATGGGTATCCTTCGGTTTTTAACGCAGATGAGGTTATCATGGAGCAGGTACGCGTGGGGAAAACCGTGGAAGATGCCCGTGAGGGGGGGTGCAGCGGGTGCATTGAGACCGGCGCATTTGGAAAGGAAGCCTATCTTCTGACCGGGTACCTGAATGTTCCGAAGATACTGGAACTCACCCTCAACAACGGTGTTGACCCTCTGCGTGGCGAGGTCGTCGGGATTCAGGCCGGAGACCCACGGTCATTTGAGACCTTCGATGAGCTCTACGCAGCCTTTGAAAGACAACTTGCATACATTATTGACCTGAAACTTCGGGTCAATAATTATATCGAAAGGGCATTTGCCGAAAACGCCCCCGCACCCTTTCTGTCGGTGGTGATTGCTGACTGCATAGCCAAAGGCAAAGACTACTATGACGGCGGGCCGAGGTACAACACCAACTACATTCAATGCTGCGGCATAGGGACTGTAACAGATAGCCTGTCGGCCATCAAGAAACATGTATTTGAAGACAAAGCCGTCACCATGGATCACCTCTTGAACGTCCTCTCCAACAATTTCAAAGGAGAAGAGGCCCTGCGACTCAGGCTGAAGAACAAGACTCCTTTTTTTGGAAACGACGATGAGAGTGCCGACCGCATCATGCAGCGGGTATACGGATCCCTGTTCAAGGAGATTGATGGTAAACCCAATACCAAAAATGGCCGGTATCATCTCAACATGCTTTCCACAACGTGCCATGTCTATTTCGGGAAAAAACTTGGGGCTTCGGCAAATGGGAGATTCTCAGGATTGCCTGAATCGGACGGGACATCACCTTCCCAGGGAGCTGATCGCAACGGACCTACGGCAGTAATCAAGTCATTGGGGAAAATGGACCAAATGAAATCAGGAGGAACCCTTCTCAATCAGCGCTTTCTGCCAAGCGTTCTGGAAAAAGATGAAGATCTTGATAAGCTGGCGCAGCTCATTCGGACCTATTTCAAACTCAATGGGCACCATATCCAGTTTAATATTGTAGATACCAAGACCCTCCGCAATGCCCAAGCGAACCCGGAAGAGTACCGTGATTTACTGGTTCGGGTGGCAGGTTATAGTGATTATTTCGTGGATCTGGACATAAATCATCAGGAGGAAATTATCAGCAGGAACGAACACCGGGAGTTCTAACAATTCTTTGCGATTAAGAAGTGCTCCCCGATTCAGGCGGAGACTTCTCGGCACACGTGCTCAGGCACCCCGTTGGCCGGGCACGAAAGGACCTGTTTCAGTGTAAAACGGTTGCGCCATCGGGTTCACCAATGGATGGGAAGATATGAAACTGAAAGATAAGACAGCTATTGTGACCGGCGCGAGCCAGGGAATAGGCGGTGCCATCGCTCTGGGCCTGGCCGAAGCAGGTGCTGACATTGTTGTCAATTACCGCCGGAGTTCCGATGCCGCAAGAAACGTTGCTCGCAAGATTGAGAAGCTGGGACGACGAGCCCTGGTTGTCCAGAGCGATGTTTCCCGCCGTGAAGAGGTAAAACAACTTGTTGAAAGCGCGTTGGAGGCTTTCAACAAAATCGACATCCTTGTCAACAATGCAGGTATATTTATTGCCGGCCCCATTGAAGAAGTAACGGAGGAAGACTGGGATCGGGTCATGGCCGTGAATCTGAAAGCAGTTTTTCTCTGCTCCCAGGCGGTAGGCAAGCACCTGATTGCAAGAAAATCCGGCGGAGCGATCATTAATGTTGCCTCCATATCCGCTCATCTTCCGGAGATTAATGGGGGATGCTACACCCCCAGCAAGGCCGGGGTTATTGGATTGACAAAGTTGTTGGCCATTGAATGGGCCAGGTATCATATTCGGGTGAATGCCATCAGCCCGGGCCCGGTAATGACACCTTTACAGCGCAAAGCATACCCGAACGAAAAACTCATGGACGCCCGGAATCGTGCGGTACCCTTAGGAAGACACGGCAGACCGGAAGAAATCGCCGGCGCTGCTGTCTTCCTGGCATCTGATGATGCCGGCTATCTTACCGGGGAGGAATTGACCATAGACGGTGGGTCAAAGATTTCCATGTTTCATCTGGTCCACCAACTCGCGGGCTCTCCTTGATATCAAAAAAACTCGGGCGTCCCATGAAACGGGTTGAAAGCCATGTATTCAATGAAGACGAAAGGTCTTTTATGCATCTGACGGATGGTGAAAAACTTATCCTGGACGGTAGGAACGGAGAAGCCGCTCGCCTTGCCATATCCATTTTGATTGATCTTGGGGAACTTTTCGGTGCTGAAAGCCTGATGCCCGTCTCGCAAGCCCATATCGATGCAACTTTATATATGGTCGACGCCGGGCTCGATTTTGTTGAAAAACTGGCAAATTTAGGTGCTAAAATGGCAGTCCCCACATCGCTCAATCCCAGTGCCATCGACCTTGTGCGCTGGAAGGAGTTAGGGGTTTCGCCTGAAATTTTTCCCAAACACCACCGTTTGGCAGCAGCCTATATAAAAATGGAAGCCATTCCCACATGGACCTGTGCACCCTATCAACAAGGCATCATTCCGCGATTCGGGGAACAAATTGCCTGGGGCGAATCCAATGCTATTGCCTTTGCCAACTCGGTCATCGGGGCAAGGACAAATCGCTATGCCGACCTCATGGATATCTGTGCGGCCGTCATCGGAAAAGTTCCCAAATTCGGTCTTCATCTCAGCAGAAACAGAAAAGCCAACATGTTGATTGAACTTAAGGGATTCACTGCTTCCATGTTCGAAAATGACGCAATCCACCCACTCCTGGGATATCTCGTTGGAGAGATTGCCGCTGACCAGGTGGCAGCCGTCTCGGGGATACCCCCTCTTGTGACTTTTGACAATCTTAAGGGATTTTTCGCAGGAGCTGCCTCTTCCGGTGCGGTAGGCCTTTGCCATCTTTTAGGAATCACTCCCGAGGCCCAAACCCGGGAAATGTGCTTTCATGGAGGGCAGCCCCAAAACACAGTACAAATCACTCCGGAAATGATCGCCGACGCTGAACATAGGCTGCAGACCATTCAAGGCGACCGTATCGATTGGATCACCACCGGTTGCCCCCATTATTCACCGGCGGAATTCATGCGATTGGCCGAATTGATGGACGGAAAAAAGGTCCATAATTCGGTGGCCTTCTGGGTGTTTACCAGCCGATCCGTGTATGCATGGATACAAGAAAACGGAATATTGAGGCAACTGAGCGATTCAGGCATAACTGTTTTTACCGATGGTTGTCCCCTCCAGTACCCCCGGGAATCATGGAATTTTAGAGCCGCCATGAGCGATTCCGCCAAATTCGCTAACTACTGTTACTCACAGACAGGTCTTCCTGCAGCATTTGGCAGCCTTGCGAATTGTGTTGATACTGCTGTGAGCGGGAAATTCCGTCGGAGAAAATCGCCATGGGCAAAAAACTGAAGGGCTGCCGTATCGTACCTGGAACCGCGAGTGGCAAGATTTTGGCTTCCACCCATTCCATCAGTTTCTGGGGAGGAGTTGATCCGCGAACCGGCTGCATCAATGATCCTCGTCATGAACTATTCAGAAAATCACTCGCCGGAAAAGTGCTCGCATTTCCTTTCGGAAAGGGCTCCAGTACCGGCTCCCTGATCTTGCTGGAACTGGTGCGTGTGGGGAAAGCCCCGGCAGCCATTGTCAACCTGCGTACCGAACCTATTCTTGCGACAGGCCCCATTGTCAGCAAACACTTCTACGGCAAGGAAGTGCCGATTATCACACTCGATGAAAAAACCTTCGCCCTGCTGAAAACAGGGCAGTTTGCTACTGTCAATGCCACAGAAGGGTACATTATCCTGGAAAATTGACTCCTGTCGGAAATTATCCGGGTTGAGAATCCTCAGATCCGGTCGTCGATCATTGCTCCCTCGTGGGCCTGTAGCGCTGTCTTGGCATAGACGGCAAGGATGCCCCGCTTCACCTTCGGCTTCGGGGGAGACCATCCGGCCAGTCTTCTGGTTATTTCCTGTTCAGAAATGTCAAGAGCCAGTCTTCTCGCAGGAATATCTATCACCACTCGGTCACCATCTTCCACGATCGCTATTGGGCCGCCGACTGCCGCTTCAGGAGCAACATGTCCAATGGCGGACCCTTCAGTAAAACCCGAGAATCTGCCATCGGTAACCACAAAAATATCATCAGCCTTGCCCATTCCCACCAGGGCATCCGTGGTCATCATCATCTCCCTCATCCCCGGGGCCCCTATGGGGCCTTCATAACGGATTATGATCACATCCCCGGCCTTCACCTCCCCCGAAATAACGGCGTGGTGCGCATCTTCATCTGAATGAAAAACACGCGCCGGCCCTTCATGGCTCATGCGGTTTCCAGGGATCGTCGTAGTACGACATATGGCCCCTGAGGGCGCCAGGCTGCCTTTCAGTACTGCGATACCTCCACTTTCGAAAACAGGCTCCTTCATCGTCGTGAGGACTGCGGTGTCTCTCGATCTTGCACCATCGATGATCTCTCCCACGGTCATCCCTGAAGATGTCAAGGCGTTTCCATCTATCATTGAAGAAAGCTCTCCCATTATTGCAGGGACTCCACCCGCATTATGGAGATCGACCACCGTGGCTGGTCCGGTTGGAATGACCCTCGAGATAACAGGTACTTCCCTCGAAAGCCGGTCAAAATCATCAAGACTAAGGTCTATGCCCATTTCTCTTGCGAAACTGATGAGATGCAAGACTGCATTGGTTGATCCGGCGATACCAAGCTCCACCACCACACCATTCAACAGACTTTCCCTGGTAATGATCTTCGAAGGGAGGACATCGTCTTTGACCATTTCGACTATTCTTCTGCCGGTCTTTCTGGCAAACCGCAATTTTTCAGCGTAGACCGCAGGTACGGTGGATGAGCCCGGCAATGCCAGGCCCATTGCTTCAGTAATAATCTGCATGGTATTGGCCGTTCCCATCAAAGAGCATGCACCTGGCCCGGAACAGACCTGATCCTCAAATGCCTTCAATCTCTCCAGGTTTTTTTCTTCATTGTCCCCGGCGCCAAAGACTTCTTGACCCATTTGAGACGTTACAACCTTTTTTCCCTCGAATTTTCCGGGAAGTTGAGGGCCTCCTGACAGAAAAATAGTGGGAATCCCTGTCCTGAGGGCCCCAATGATGACTCCCGGAATAATGCTGTCACAAGATGCGAGCAAAACAAGGCCGTCAAAAAGTTGCTCATTGGCCACGATTTCCACGCTGGAAGCGATGACATCCCTAATAACCAGTTCATAGCGGGAATGAGGCGTCCCGATGGGAACTTCTCCGCAAGTTGAGATAGTGCTGAATTCAAAAGGAGTCCCGCCGGCCTGCCAGATACCTGCTTTCACGTGTTCGGCCAATTTATCAAGGTGCACATGTCCAAGTGCTGCATCATTGCAGGTGTTGACAACGCCGATCAGCGGGCGCAAAAGGTCAATATCGTCATATCCGCAGCCCTTGTAAATGGCGCGTCGATGGGCGGCACCGGGGCCGGAAAAATATTCTTTCTCTTTTGATCGGTATACCATTTCCCCCCCGCCTATAACACGATAGCTCTCGTTTCATCCTGACCTTCAGACCCTTCTTCTATACTTTTGCAAGAACGCCAAAAGGGACCGGTTTTACAGGTATCCTCGCCGTAAAAATCTCCCTTTTTTGGGGTATTCCAGTCATTTTCCAAATCAATTCATTAATCACCTGACCGCAAAAACGGCCCTGGCAGTGCCCCATCCCCAGCCGGGTCCTTCTCTTGATATCATTCACATCCCCGGCACCTTCAGCCACGGCGGAACGGATATCTTTCATGGTTACCTCTTCACATCGACATATCACGGTATCATCCGAAATAATATCAAGAAGACCTGGGCCCGGTCTCGAGATACACTCCATGGCCCGGGCAAACCTTTTGAATCTTCTCAATCTCCTCCGCGAAGCCCTCAGCATACTATCTGCCGTTTTCCTGTTCGTGTAACCCAATTGAACGCATGCTTCTACGGCTGCTATTTTCCCCTCCTCGATGGCCGCTGAATAGCCTTTGACCAAACGGCAATCACCCGCCACAAATACCCCTGCCTTTGAGGTCTCCATTTTTTCGCTGAGTTGCACCTTCCAATAGCCAAGTTGATCGTCAAAAATATGATTACAACCACAGAGTCGGGTCACTTCACAAGATGGGATGAGACCATACCCATAGGCAACGCAATCTGTTACGATTTCTCTTTCGGTCCCTTTGATCGGTCTTCCTGTCCTGTCAACCCGTACAATCACCACCCTTTCAACCTGATGAGAGCCATCAGCCATTGATATAGCATGAGAAAAATAGGTTGGTATCCTCTGCCTTTTAATAGCAAACAGGTGATTGACGCCCGATGCCAAGACCGAGCCGTTCATATTGGAGAGCAGTTGCAGACCCCTGGCCGCAATATCCTGGGGGGAAGCAGCGTTGACCATCCCAATGATTCCGGCCCCTGCATTGATCAAATGGTGGGCCAGTACCAGCTGTAAAGGTCCGCTGCCGGTGATCAATATTTTTTCTCCAGGCACAATGCCCCGCTTGGTCAGTGAATTTAATCCACCAACTGAAAAGATGCCGGGAAGAGTCCATCCCTGAAAAGGCACAATCCTCTCAAAGGCCCCTATGGAAATGATGAGTTTTCCGGCCCTTATACTCCTCACCTGATCGCCGGAAGTCCCTTTCTGATGTATGGCCACGATCCATTGATCCCAGACAGTCCACACTTCTGATTCAAGAAAAACAGATACCCTGTCCATGACACTGTCCAGACGTTGCAGCAATTGAGACCCGATTCTCTTCTCAAACCGGTCCGGCATTGCATCTTTCAAGTGATCATTCATGTGACCGAACACTTTCCCACCAGGAACCGGGTTCTCCTCAATGAGGGCGACAGATGCCCCCAGGGCAGCAGCTTCTATTGCGGCCGAAATTCCTGCTGGACCGGCGCCAATGATGGCCAGGTCAAACGCTTTCATGCTTCCGCCTTCATCATGGATTCATTCTGGGTGCTGACCTTACAACCCGGTGTTGCAGGCGTCATACAGGTGCGCACATTCGGTATGCCGTTAACGATCATCCGGCACTCGTAGCAGACGCCCATCCCACAATAAAAACCCCTGGGGACATCATTTCTTGTTTTTCGGAAAATTCTCAAACCGCCGGCCAGCAAGGCCTCGGCAATGGTCTGCCCTCTCTGCGCCCTGACCTTCTGTCCATTCACTTCAATTTCAAAGGTATTTTCTTGTTCCATATTGAGATAGGTGTTCAATCTTTTCTGAAAGGTTTTATCTTCACCTTCTGAAACCGGCTCAACCTTAAGGGGTCCCCGCTTATGGAAAGGGGCTCCCCGCAAATCATTTGCGATATCATTTTTCCGGTAATGAGTGAAAGCCCGATGCCATCCCCCTCATGACCTGCCGCCACATAGAATCCCTCCACCTCCGTTTCCGATACAATGGGAAGATGGTCCGGTGTGTAGGGCCTAAGCCCTGCATAGCTTCTTATGATATTGATATCTTTGATGGCGGGGAAAAAACGGATGGCTCTCTGTGCCATGGCCCGCAACACGCTAACATTACAAGAGGTATCCTCACCTACGAAACGCCGGCTGCTTCCGATAAGGAAATTCTGAGCTTCAGTCGGCTCGAAAACCAGCGCGACCCCAAATTGTTCCATTTCAGGCGTGACATTCCGGGTATAATTTCCGTCTTCAAATTTGGCCATCATATAACCAAACTCCATCACCTTGCGCCGAGCCACCGGAAAAGTGCGCTCGGAAACCAGCATCTGCCCTTGCCTGGGCCTGATAGGTATGTCCAGCCCTACCATTTCTCCAATGACCGGGGCCCAAATCCCCGCAGCATTGACGACCCGTGGAGCAACAATGTCTTCCCGCTGGGTGATCACCCTTGCAATGCGGCCGTTTACATCTCTTTTGATATCGAGGACAGCGTTATGGCTCATGATTTGAGCCCCTCTCCGTTTCGCATCGGAAACGAGCCCATATGCCAGCCCCATGGGATAGAGTGATCCGTCACTGTCCGTTTCCATGCCCCCTACGATATCCTTCGCCAGGTGAGGTTCCACTTCTCGAACCTCGTACCGGTCCAGGATTCGAACCGGGAGCCCCTCTGCGGCCAGTCGGGCGCAGAATGTTTTTGCCACTTCCATCTCTTCTTCATTCTCGACGGCAAGCAGGCTCCCTTTCTGGGTCCACCCGATATCATAGTTCAATTCTTGGGCTATCTGCGGGAAAAGATCTTGGCTCAGCTTGTTCAATCTGGTATCGAAACCGGGTCCCTTGTCACAAACCAGGACATCCCCTTCGCAGCGACCGGAGGTCCCGGATGCAATAGCACCTCTTTCCACCAGGATAACCTGGACATTGTTCCGGGTCAGAAAGTAGGTGATTGCAGCCCCTACCACTCCTCCACCGATGACAACGACATCAGCAGCCTTGCAAACGGTCATTCTTTCTCCAAGAGACGTGACAACTATTCCGGGCAAGAATATGAAGTATCAAACTTGATGACTTCGCAAAAAGTCATCATTGTGCCCATGGACGGACTTCCAACGAAGTCGTCTCATCCGCCGGAGTCAAGGAGCAGGGCGTGAGGGTCTTTTTCAGACCCTTTCTCATAGTGCACTTGGCACCCAACTCCGACATGGACGACTATTTGGGGTTTATGTCTCCAAACCCCACGAGCTTCTATGAATTTACGCTAAACCCCAAATCGGCGTCCATCCCCTCCCAAGGTATTTAGAAAGGGTCTGAAAAAGAGTGTCAGGTTCGGCTCCTCTTCGTACCTCATAGGCTGCCGCTCGCGGCATAAACCAGCTTTTTACGATTCCATCAGACTTAACGTGCCCATGGACGGGTAAGCAATTCAACGGGGTGCAGCGCAACCCTTTGGTTTGTAAGGAAAACGAAAATCACACTTTTCGGTTTCCGTCCGTAAAAAGTCCAGGGACGGACTTTTTACGGTTCCATCAAGATTGGACGCGGACGATCAGATAAGACCGATATCTGCCAACATGCCCCTCAATTCACGTTTTTGTTCATCGCTGATAGGAAGAAACGGCCTCCTCGGATTTCCTCCGGCCAGGCCGATGGTGTTCATGGCCTCCTTTACTTTCCCTATGAGTTGCCCCTCCTCCAGGTAATTCAACAATGGGAGCATGTTAAAGAAAAGCGATCTAGCCTTTTCAAATTCCTCATTCTCCACTAAAGTAAACAGTTCTACAGATTTCTTGGGGAGAAAATTCGCTATCGGAGCAACCCAACCCCCGCACCCCAACATGAGACTTTCGAATACCAGGTCATCCCAGCCACACCAGACGTCAATTTTATCGCCGCAACGGCGCATTATTTCATGAATTCGCCTTATGTCCCCTGTACTCTCTTTGATATACAGAATATTGTCATATTCCGAGAGCCTCTCAACAAGAGGAGGCAGCATGTCGACCCCGGAATACCAGGGGTTATTGTAAAGCATAATGGGTATAGTAACATTTTCAGATATGGACTTGTAATGTTCAAAAAGATCTTCCTGGGTCGGCAAGCCATAAAAAGGCGAAACGATAATAGCGGCATCTACGCCTGCCTCTTGAGCATATCTCGTCATTTCGATTACTTCCATCGTCGCGTTGGAAGCCGTACCTGCTATGAGCGGAACTCTCCCGTCCACCTGATCCATTGCTATATCAATAACCCTCCTTCGCTCTTCCATTGAAAGGCTGGCAAATTCGCCGGTGCTGCCCAGGCAGATGACGCCATGGATTCCTTCTTTAATATACCAGTCAATGTTTCCCCGAAACCCCTTCTCGTCTACCTTTCCTGCAGGGGTAAAAGGAGTCACCATCACCGTAAATACGCCACTGAGTTTCTTCATTTCATTACTCTCCCTTCAACTCAAGAGAAATCCCTTCCGGAGTGGATCATCCGGATCCATGAGCCATTGGCTCATTCCCATGATGTAGGCGCTTCCGGTTACTTCCGGAATAATCGCCTGGTAAGAGCCTACCATTGTTTCTTCCACCGCCCGCGCCCTGAAAATGCTTCCAATAATACTTTCGTGCACGAATTCCTCGTTCAATTGGAGTTCTCCCTTGGCGTAGAGAGTCGCCACTTTTGCGGAGGTTCCGGTACCACACGGAGAACGGTCGATTCCCCCATCCGCAAAAAAAACCGCATTCTTCAAATGCGCACCCGGTTTGCCGGGCTTCCCGTAAAATTCCACATGGGTGCATTCGTTGATAAAGCTCTTTTCAGGGTGCTGGATCCTGACCTGGCTGTTCACTGCCTCCCTGACTATCCTCCCCTTTTCGATTATCTCGCTTGCATTTTCCGGGAGGATTTCCAATTCCACCGCATTGGCAGGGAGTATGGCGTATACATTTCCGCCGTATGATACGTCCATCTTGATTTTTCCAAATCCCGGTACGCCCACTTCCACATCCTCATCTAGAACAAACGAGGGGATGTTTCTGAAGGTGACCGATCGGGCTTTGCCCCCTTCGACATGCACCTTGACCCTGGTCAGGCCGGCAGGCGTATCGAGGGTGATATCCGTGAAAGGTTCCTGAACTTCCACCATTCCGGTTTCTACCAGTGCGGTACTGACCCCGATTGTGTCATGCCCGCACATGGGCAGATAGCCGCCTGTTTCAATAAAAATAACACCGATATCAGCTTCAGGATGTGTCGGTTCCGTCAAGACGACGCCCGACATAACGCTATGTCCCCTGGGTTCAAACATGAGTGCCGTTCGAACCCAATCCATGTTTTTCTTTAAGTGATCCATTTTTTCCACAATGGTTTTTCCAGGAATATGAGGAAGTCCACCAATAATAGTTCTGGTAGGTTCACCACCTGTGTGTGTGTCAATGGTAGAAAATACTCGGTTGATCTTCATTACAAGAATACCTCCCGCTCACATTTCATAGCAGTGTCCTTCCATAAATGAGATAGTTTGTTCGAGATCAAGGCCTGCGAAAATTTTAGCCACAGGAATACAGTGAGGTATTTCGAGGACTAAAATTTGAGCATAACGACGATATCGGGCAAAATAGCCATTTATGGATGGGCAATACCTAACGGTTGCAAGACCTCCTTCAGTTCAATCATTTCCTTCTCTGTCAAGGGCTGGACAGGCTTCCGGCACGGCCCAACCTTTCTCCCTGACAGATTTGTCGCCGCCTTAACCGATGCATTGTACACATGGGTCCAGAAAAACAGGTTGGCAGGAAACATCCGCGTCCACAGATCCCTCGCTTCTTCGAGTTTCCCCGACGTCACGCAGTTGTAAAGCGCAACCGCTTCCTTTGGCATGGCATTGGGCGCACCCCACACACATCCGGGGCATCCTGCCAGGAGGCTGAAAAAGGCAATAGGATCTCCACCGTTAAAGACAGTTGCTCCCGTTGCGAGCAAATCCTGTATCCGAATAATATCACCGGTGCTGTCCTTAATATATTTCACATTGTCTATTTCCCTGAGACGCTGGAAAAAGTCCGGTGTAATGTCGATGCCGGAGTGGATTGGGATGTTATAGACCATAATAGGGATCCGAATAGCCTCGGCAATTTTTTCATAGTGATAGTACACTCCCTCATTGTCGGGGCCTTCAAAATAGGGCGGCAAAATAAGAA
>Ga0315535_1002303_pt1 | contig 12301 bp, 10 predicted proteins | sample SalMarSW160220MG_2_FD_203092 | JGI IMG/M metagenome (GOLD analysis project Ga0315535, IMG submission 203092) | Salt marsh sediment microbial communities from the Plum Island Ecosystem LTER, Massachusetts, United States - Salt Marsh Sediment SW1602-20 ...
TCAGAATTTACAGATTGTAAAGGATAAGATCTCTGAAAAATGTGCTGCGGTAGGCAGGGACTTTTCCGAAATAAAATTGATAGCCGTATCGAAAAATTTCGGAATTAAAGATATTAATGAGGTCTTTACTGCCGGTGTAAGAGACTTTGGTGAAAACAAGGCCCAAGAATTGGAGGGAAAATTTGAAGAACTTGGCGATAAAATCACCTGGCATTTTATAGGAAATCTTCAGAAGAATAAAGTTAAATATGTTGTAAAATCTGCAGAGTTTATTCATTCGGTTACTTCTCTTTCGCTTGCTGAGGAAATTGATAAGCGCGCGGAAAAATTAAATAAAAGTCAGAAGATCTTAATACAGGTTAAGACCTCAGATGAAGAAACAAAATCTGGGGTTACTGATGAAAAAGAAGTTATTGATCTTGCATTTGCCTGTAACGAATTGGCAAATCTTTCTCCAGTAGGCTTAATGACGATTGCTCCTTTTACAGATAATGAGAATTTAATCAGGCAAAGTTTCATCTATTTACGTAATTTAAAGGAGAAATTAAAGGCTCAGGGTTTGAGCCTGAAAGAATTATCAATGGGAATGACTTCTGACTTTGAAATTGCTATAGAAGAAGGAGCTACGATGCTCAGGATTGGATCGGCAATTTTTGGTCAACGAGATTATTCTAAAAACTGGAAGGATTTATGAAACTATCCCCGTTAAGTATAAAGAAGCAAGAATTCAATAGAGGCCTGAGAGGCTATGATCAAATTGAAGTATCGGCTTATCTAGAAAAACTTGCGGATGAATTTGAATTATTACAAAAGGAAAATGAAACCATAAAAAAGCAACTCGAAGAATCAACTGAACGTCTTGCAGAATTTAGGAAAATTGAAAAGAATTTGCAAAGTACACTATTGAAGGCCCAGGAATCTTCTTCAAGATCGTTAGAGTCGACAAAAAAGCAAGCTAACCTGATAATAAAAGAAGCTGAAATAAAAGCTTCCCAGATACTTGAGAAAGCAAGAGAGAATGCGAATGAGATAAGGAACGCAGTTATTCATCTCAGAGAAGAGCGTGATATGATAGTTTCTAAGTTGAAAGCTATTATAAATACGCAATCAAAAATTATTGAAACAAAGCTTCAGGTAAAGGAACATCAAGAGGTAGTTTCAAAAGTGGAAGATAAAGATGTAGAAGTCAAAGAGGTGGAAGATAAAGATGTAGAAGTCAAAGAGGCAGAAGATAAAGATGTAGAAGAGCAAAAGGATATTGACATAGATTTTGACGATATTGTAAATAAACTGCTATAGTAAATGAATAATCTTATTGCGAAAATAAAAGAAACTCTTGAAGTTATCAGATCCAAAGCAAAGGAAGAGTTTCCAATTGGGATAATCCTTGGAACAGGTTTGGGGGGATTAGTTAAAGATATAAAAATTGAACACGAATTTGATTATGCTGATCTTCCACATTTTCCGCTTTCAACTGTTGAATCGCATCACGGTAAATTGATATTTGGAAGAATTGGTGAGAAAAAAGTTGTTGCTATGCAGGGCAGGTTTCATTACTATGAAGGCTATACAATGCAGCAGATTACCTATCCTGTAAGAGTAATGAAATATTTAGGTGTTAAGACATTACTTGTATCAAATGCCTGCGGTGGAATGAATCCTCTTTACAGAAGAGGGGATGTAATGCTTATGGTTGATCATATTAATTTTATTGGAGACAATCCTCTGATTGGGAAAAATGAGGATGAGCTTGGGCCAAGATTTCCGGATATGAGTGAGCCTTATAATCATGAGTTAATAAAAATGGCTGAAGAATCAGCAATTGAAAATAAGATTAAAATTCAGAAAGGTGTTTACATAGCGGTTTCCGGGCCAAATCTTGAGACTAAAGCAGAATACAGATTTTTGAGAGCAACGGGAGCTGATGTGGTTGGTATGTCGACAATTCCTGAAAATATTGTTGCTAACCATATGGGAATGAAAGTTTTGGGAATTAGTATCGTTACAGATGAATGTTTTCCCGACTCGTTAAAGCCGGTCAATGTTGAAGAAATAATTGCGGCTGCAGTGGCTGCTGAGCCAAAGATGACCTTAATAATGAAAGAGGTAATTAAGAGGCTATAAAAATGGAATTAAAAAAATCTTATAAATTTTTTACACCAGTTTTACTTGGTGTGTTAATGTTTTCATCGAACTTTTTAAATACGAATATTTTTAAATTCGGTGATAATAACTTTTCAGTCTGGTTTATACTTTCGCTTTTATGTTTTGCCTGCGGATGGTTTATCGACAGGACTCTTAACTGGATTCAGGGAGGAAAAGTTGTTTTCGCAACTGTTGTTGCCGCAACTCTCATAAGTGTGGTTGTAGTAACTTTTTTTAAAGAATATTTTACAAGCGGTGATATGATGACTGAGAATCTGATACTTTATACTTTGAGAAATATTACCCTTGGAGCAATGGGATTTTTTGGAATGGCCATTGGTGAAATACTGCATATTGAAAAAGATTATGCCATTATAAAACAGAAATTGGAAATGTATGAAGAATCGATTGTCGATTCCCGAAAGGAAGCCGAACTTGAAATCAGAGCAGCTAAAATTAAAGCACAGAAAGTTATAAGTGATGCTGAAGCCGTTGCAAAAAATATAATACTAAAAAAAGAGAGAGTTGAAAACGAGCTTAAAGAATTTATAGAAACTGAAAAAGAACTTATTAAGAAATACGAAGAATTGTAAAAACTCCTCTTAAATATTCTTAATTATATAAACTCCAAGATGTTCAAACAGATATTAGATAAAATCAATTATCCCGAAATAGAAGAACGAATTTTAAAGTTCTGGCAGGATAACAAAATATTTGAAAAGAGTATTTCTGCCAGAGATAAAAGTAAGTCATTTACCTTTTATGAAGGTCCGCCCACAGCAAACGGTAAACCAGGCATTCATCACGTAATGTCACGGACATTAAAGGATTTGATTTGCCGCTATAAAACATTAAAGGGATACAGAGTAGAAAGGAAGGCAGGCTGGGATACCCACGGACTTCCGGTTGAAATTGAGGTTGAGAAAAAACTTGGTATAAAACACAAAAGTGAAGTAATAGATTACGGTGTTGAAAAATATAATCAGGCATGTCGTGAATCTGTCTTTACCTATCTTGATCTTTGGGAAAAAATGACTAACAGAATGGGTTACTGGATAGATCTAAGTGATCCCTACATCACGCTTAATAATAATTATATAGAATCCGTCTGGTGGGCATTAAAGACATTATTTGACAAAGGTCTTATTTATAAGGATTACAAAATCGTTCCCCAAGATCCTAAATCAGAAACTGTCTTATCATCGCATGAACTGGCTCTTGGTTACCGTGAGACAAAGGATCCGTCAGTATATGTCTATTTCAAAATAAAAAATTCTGATTCCTATTTTCTTGTATGGACAACAACCCCCTGGACACTTATTTCAAATGTTGGTTTAGCTGTTGGATCTGAAATTGATTATGTAAAAATAAAATTTAATGATAAAAAAATAATCCTAGCAAAAGAAAGACTTTCCCTCATAGAAGGAGAATACCAAATACTGGAGGAAATTAAGGGAGCAGAGCTAGAACATACAGAATATGAACAACTGTTTAATTATTTAAATGTTGATAAAAAAGCTTTCTATGTTGTTTGCGGTAATTTTGTAAGTACAGAAGATGGTTCAGGTATTGTTCATATTGCACCGGCCTTTGGTCAGGATGATTATGAGATTTCTAAAAAATATAATCTGCCGATGCTTCAACCTGTAACCCGTGGAGGAATTTTTACTGACGAGGTTACTGACTTCAAAGGACAATTTGTGAAGGATGCTGATCCAGGAATTATACAGAAGCTAAAAGCAGAAGGGAAACTATTTAAGAAGGAAACCATTGTTCACTCATATCCATTCAGTTGGCGACATGAAGATGTTCCAGTAATTTACTATGCGAGAGAGTCCTGGTTTATCAGAACAACTTCAGTAGCAGAGAAAATGGTTGAACTGAATAAAACAATCAACTGGCAGCCTCCAGAGGTTGGGGAAGGGAGGTTCGGAAACTGGCTTGAAGAAAATAAGGACTGGGCGTTATCCAGAGATCGTTTTTGGGCCACACCGCTTCCGATTTGGGTAAGTGATAATGGTGATATGTTTGCAGTCGGAAGTATTGAGGAATTAAAGAAAGGATTTACAGAAGAGAATGGGAAAAGGATATCAGTTGCTGATCTTGGCGAGCTAGATCTTCACAAGCCGTTTGTTGATAAAATATATTTCGAGAAGGATTCAAAGATTTATAAGAGGACACCTGAATTAATAGATGTCTGGTTTGATTCGGGTTCAATGCCATTCGCGCAATATCACTACCCTTTTGAGAACAAAGAAACGTTTGAGGAAAACTTTTTTCCAGCGGATTTTATATGTGAAGGAATAGATCAAACAAGAGGCTGGTTTTATACTCTTCATGCCATTGCAACAATGCTTTTTGACAATGTTGCCTACAAGAATGTAATTGTCAACGAACTGATTCTAGATAAACAGGGACTAAAAATGTCCAAGTCAAAAGGCAACACTGTTGATCCCTTTGTTCTTTTTGATAAGTACGGCGCAGACGCAACAAGATGGTACCTGGTTACAAACAGTCCACCCTGGCGTCCGACACTTTTTGATGAAGAAGGGCTAGGAGAAGTTCAAAGGAAGTTTTTTGGAACACTGCTCAACACGTATTCTTTTCTCGCGCTTTATGCGAATATAGATAAGTTTAATTTTTCTGAAGATTTAGTTCCATATGAAAAAAGACCGGAAATAGATCGTTGGATTATATCGAAACTAAATTCTCTTGTAGCTGAATACAGCGAAAATATGGATAATTATGATGTAACAAAGGCTGCAAGAGCCGTTTCCGATTTCACGATTGATCATCTATCTAATTGGTATGTAAGAAGATGCAGAAGGCGTTTCTGGAAGTCTGAAATGAATGAAAATAAATTATCGGCTTACCAAACATTGTACGAATGTTTAATAAATATTAGTAAATTAGTCGCGCCTTTTTCACCTTTTATTGCAGAAGAGCTTTATCAGAATTTAACATCTGCTACGGGTAAAGAAAAATTTGAATCGGTTCATTTATCTGATTTTCCGACTTCAGGTTACAGAGAGAAAGCCCTTGAAGATAAAATGGAAATTGCACAGCAGGTTGTATATCTTACACGTGCTATGCGGGCCAAATCAAACCTGAAAGTCCGTCAGCCACTTTTAAAAATTATGGTTGTAGTTGAAAAATCCAGGCAAGAGGCATTAAGGAAAATGCAGGATGTGATTCTTGATGAAGTAAACATTAAAGAATTAGTTGTTCTTACTGATGATTCAGAAATAGTAAATAAATCGGCAAAAGCTAATTTTAAATGCATAGGACCTAAATTTGGAAAGAAAGTAAACGACGTAGCAAATGCTATAAAAAAACTGGATAAGAAAGAAATTGAAGAACTTGAGAAAGGAAACGAAATAAAATTGACTCTTATTGATGAGCAGGTTACAATTGGCAAGGGAGATGTAGAAATCATAAGTTCTGAAATTAGCGGGTGGGTAGTTGAAAATAATGGAGGTGTCACGGTAGCTCTTGATACAGAGCTTAACGAGGATCTAATTGCTGAGGGATTAGCCAGGGAATTTATTAATAGAATTCAAAACATGAGGAAAGACGCTGGTTTTGAGGTAACAGATAAAATTAAAATAAAGTTTAATGGCAGCGATAAAATTATTTCTGCTGTCAATTCATTTAAGAAATATATTTCAAACGAAACGCTTGCAGAAAATATAGTGAGTGTTAATTCATTTAACGGCAGTATTAAACAGGATTGGGATATTGGCGAGTATCAATGCTCAATCCAGATTGAAAAGGCTAAATCCTAAATAAAGGAGACCTTAAAATGACTAATGTAAAAAAATCAGCTTCAAAAGATAAAAAAGCAAAGGATATGAAAAAGAAAAAAACTACAGCTGGTAAACCAGTTAAAAAGTCTACAACAAAAGTATCTGCGGTTAGCAAGACCAAAGCGGCTACCAAAAAATCTAAAACCGGGACTAAATCTACTATAGCGAGATCTAAAAGGCGGAAAAAAGAAATGGAAATTCTTGATGCTGAATCTACGGCCGCTGCACGTGCAAAAGCGCTTGAAAAGATAAAGGGCTACAGCAAAAAAGATCTTGAACATTTTAGAAAAATTATTATTGAAAGACAAAATGAAATAATTGAACAATTGCAGAACCTTAAAGATCAAATGATGGATCCTACAACGGGCGAATATATTAACGAAAATTCTCCTTATTCATTGCATATGGCTGAGCAGGGTACAGATGCAATGGAAAGAGAGAAAACTTTTCTTTATGCACAAAGAGAAAATAAATTCCTTGGGTATCTTGAGGAAGCACTTAAAAGAATTGATGCCGGTACATATGGTATCTGTGTTGAGTGTATAGAAAAGCCTCAGCATTTATGCGAGACCTGCCCATTAGTTCCCAAAGCAAGGTTAGAAGCAGTACCTCACAGCCAGCTTTGTCTGCCTATGAAGCAAAAACAGGAAAAGAAATAACTTTTTAATTGAGCAGTAAATTTACGTGTATTGTAAATTAACCTGATTTATTTAGAGCTTAAGGAACAGCCGTGAAGGTATTAATAATTTCTTGTTTAGTATTGATAGTAGATCAAACTTCAAAACTTCTGATTAAAGGATTAGAGATACATTCGATAGGTCTTAATTTTAGAGGATTATTTCCAGGACAAAGGATTCCAGTTATAGGTAATTTTTTCAACATTACCTTTGTGGAAAATCCCGGAATTGCTTTTGGTTTGGATTTTGGGGATACATTTAAGCTACTTGTGTCAATATTTACTTTAGTTGCCTGTGTTTTGTTAGTTTATTTCCTGTTCAAGAATCGAAAGAAAGGTCTGAACTTAAGAATATCACTTGCACTAATTTTAGGAGGAGCACTTGGTAATCTTTTTGATAGACTTTTTTATGGACTGATTTATGGTTATGCTCCTATGTTTTATGGTAAGGTAGTAGATTTTTTCGATATAAGAATGTTTAATATTTACTTGTTTCATCATATGGTCGGCAATTACGTTTTTAACTTCGCTGATTTTTCAGTCACAGTTGGAGTAATATTGCTTTTTTATGCGTATAACAAAGAGAGAAGCCAAGACAAAGATTTGGATGTCTCATTAGAGAAGTATTTGGCAGAAAATAAGGAATAAATTGAGAGTTTTATTTGTATCACTTTCCGTTGTAATAATAGATCAAATCTCAAAACTTGCCGTAAAAGGTTTTTCATTTCCATCATTAAAGATTAATTATGAGGGGATGTATGAAGGACAGAGAATCCATGTATTGGGTAATTTTTTCAGGATCACTTTTATAGAAAACCCAGGAATGGCATTTGGCTTTAATCCCGGTATTAACTTTAAGCTGTGGATATCAATTTTTTCAATCATAGCCAGCATAGGACTTATAGCTTACATTTACCGGGTTAGGAATCAAAGCCTAGTTCTAAGACTTTCCTTAGCGTTTATATTGGGTGGCGCTATTGGGAATCTGATTGACAGAATGTTTTATGGGATTTTTTACGGCTATGCGCCTCTCTTTTACGGCCACGTAGTGGATTTTCTGGATTTTGATTTTTTCCATTTCTCATTATTCGGCAGAACTTTTGACAGGTGGCCTATATTCAACATAGCTGATGCTTCCGTTACTATTGGGGTTATAATACTTTTATTCTTCTATAATCAGAAGCATAGAGAAGAAACAAGAGAAAAAACCTCTGGTGATTTAGAGGAGATGGTAAATTTAAATTCATCAATCCCGGAAAATTCACAAGAGGATTCAAAAGATGGTGAAGCTGATTCAGGAAAAGAAATATCGCTTTGAAATTCCTGATGGGAAAAAGAAAGAACGAATAGATATATTTCTTGCCTCTTCCGTGGAAAATGCTACCCGTTCAAGAGTTCAGAAGTTAATTGAGTCAGGAAACGTAATAGTTAATGGTAAAATTGTAAAATCAAGTTACCTAGTTTTACCCGGCGATATTATTGAAGCTACACATCCAATTGCTCCGCGTCCAGAATTTACCGAGCCAGAGGAAATTCCCCTTGATATAGTTTATGAGGATGATTTTATCATTGTGGTAAATAAACCGGCCGGAATGGTTGCTCATCCTGCTTATGCAAATTATACCGGGACACTTGTGAACGCGCTACTTCATCACACGAGAAAATTAAGCAATTACAATGCAGGGGACAGACCGGGAATTGTGCATAGAATAGATAAAGATACAAGCGGCCTGCTGGTTGTTGCAAAAGACGAATGGACACATGCAAAGCTGGCAGAGCAATTTTCAAAGCACATTATCGAAAGAGAATACAGCGCAATTTGCTGGAAGCCTTTTAAAAAATTAAAAGGTGAAATATCGACTTTCATTACCAGAAGTAAAAAAGATAGAAAAAAATTCACAATAAGCGAAACTGAAGGAAAGCAGGCGATTACTTCATATGAAGTAATAGAAAATTTTGAATTTACAGCTCTGGTTAAACTTAACCTAAAAACCGGTAGAACTCATCAAATAAGAGTCCATTTATCTTCAATTGGTCATCCAATTTTTGGCGATACAACTTACGGTGGTACACAGTTGGTGGCAGGAACTAATCTGCCTAAAATGAAAAGCAGACTGAGTAATCTCCTGAAAATTATGCCGAGACAGGCGCTTCATGCTAAGACGCTTGGTTTCTATCATCCTCATAAGAAAGAATTTATGAGATTTGATTCTGAATTGCCGGATGATATGAAATTGCTGATCGAAAAATTAAACGTGTAAAAATATGATTTTGATTAATCCTTCTGATAAAGCGTTAATTTTGATTCCTAAAATGTTTATCTTGAAACATTAAGATTCCAATAAATTAATAATGTTATGCTAAAAATTTACAATACCCTTACAAAACAAAAAGAAGAGTTCATACCTATAAATCCGCCTAACGTAAATTTCTATATGTGCGGGCCCACTGTTTACGATTTTTTTCACATTGGTAACGCTCGTTCATTCCTGATGGCTGATATTATTAGAAAATATCTCGAATACAGGGGATACAATGTAAAGTACGTGATGAATCTTACAGATGTGGATGATAAGATCATAAAGAAATCAAATGAAGAGAAAATAACTTCCGATAAGGTTGCTGAAAAATACATCAACTATTTTATGGAAGACATTGAAAAACTTGGAGTAAAAAAAGCTGATGTATATCCGAAAGCAACCCAGCATATGCAGGAAATTATTGATCTTATAAAAAAATTGGAAGACAAAGGAATAGCTTATAACGTAAATGGAAATGTGTTTTATGACGTATCAAAATTTAATGGCTATGGAAAATTGAGCGGGAAGAAAATAGATGAGCTTGAATCCGGAGCAAGAATTGAGATTAATGAAGAGAAGAAAAATCCGCTTGATTTTGCAGTCTGGAAAAAAGCTAAAGAGGGAGAGCCCTTCTGGGAGAGCCCGTGGGGGAAAGGTCGGCCCGGCTGGCATATAGAATGCTCTGCAATGAGCTGCAAACACCTGGGAGAGACATTCGATATTCATGCCGGCGGTAATGATCTTATTTTCCCTCATCACGAAAATGAGATTGCACAGAGCGAAGGAGCTAATGAAAAGCCTTTTGTGAAATATTGGATCCATTTCGGATTTTTAAATATTAATGAAGAGAAAATGTCTAAGTCTCTTGGTAACTTTTTTACGGCCAGGGATATTTTGAAGAAATATACACCGTTTGCTATAAGGATGTTTTTTGCCCAAGCTCATTACGGCGGACCTCTGAATTTCAGCGATGAGCTTCTTGCTTCTTCTGAAAAGGGGCTTGAGAAAATTAATAATATGCGTGATAAGATTAACGAAGAATTAATGAATGAAAGCAATAATGGAATTGAACCAAACTTTGATTTTAAGAAGTTCGAAGATGACTTTATACAGGTAATGGATGATGATTTTAATACACCTCAGGGAATTGCGGTTATTTTTGATTTTATAAAAGAAGTAAATCGTGTAATTGCTGAAAATCATAATATTAAACCGGAATTTTATCGAAAAGTGAAGAACTTCCTTTTCAAAACTGCTGTGGGTGTATTTGGTATTTTAAGTTTTGAAGAAGATAAATCATCCAGTGATGAAACACTGGAAAAAGAATTAATAAACCTACTTATTCAACTTAGAATTGATGCAAAGAAAGATAAAAACTATGTTTTATCTGATAAAATCCGGGATGAATTAAATAAACTCGGAATAGTTTTGCAGGATTCAAAAGACAAGACCTCTTATAAAAAGGTTAAAAGCTGAACATTGAAAAGCCCTCTAAAACCACTTGTTCGTTCTATTCAGCTAAAAAAAGAGACAATTCCATATATTTTAATATACAGCAATAAAGCCAGATACCTCCGCCTGCAAATTAAAAATAAGGGGAAGCTTGAAGTAATTCTACCTCGCGGTTATCAGGTTACTGATGCTGAAAAATTCTTGCGACAAAAATCTGTCTGGATTAAAAAACACCTGGTTGCATCAGCACGAACAGAAGGTAACTTTTATTTACTTGGATATGAGATTAAGGTAACTCAGAATTATGATCTTTTTGTAAAAAGGCATAAAATCAGCATCAAAGATCACCATTTGAAAATTATCAGCCCCTCTGGGGCTATAGAAGATACAGTCACAATATATAATAACTGGTTAAGGAAATTAGCTAAAAAGTCTTTAGTGGCGCGAGTTCATACCATTGCAGATAGTTTAAATTTCGAGATTGGCAGAATATCGATCCGTGGTCAGAAAACAAGATGGGGAAGCTGTTCAAAAACCGGAGACCTATCATTTAATTATAATCTGTTGAAATTCAGGAAAGAGGTCGTAGATTATGTAATTATTCACGAGCTTTGCCATTTGAAACAAATGAATCATTCGGAAAAGTTCTGGAAGTTAGTTGAGGAATTTTGTCCTGATTATAAGTTTCTGAGAAATGAACTAAAAAACCATTCCGTATAAATACATCTTTATTTCGTTCTGGCTTTCAAACCCTTATTGTACACGATATCATTTGATTCCCACAATTCAATTTTATTGTTTGCGGGATTTTTTAATTTAAGGAATATTTCCCCTAACGATGTTATTCTTTTTGTGTTGCATCCTGTTTATTTAAAATATTAGGTAACCGGATTGTCATAAGAAATTTCTCCGATTCATTGCCATAAATCTCCTCTTTAGTGGGAAGTATTCAATATGAATGTAAACTAATAAGTTATTGGAGGTGTTGCCAGTATTTCAACACCCCCTGTAGCAGGCAAAATAGCGGCACTCCCCGGTACATCGTTATAAGTTAATACTTGTGTAGGTACACCCTCACCAAAATCCAGCTCACGAACTGGTAAGCGGGAAATATTTGTTATTATAATTCCATTTTCGGAGTGGCGTAAGTGCAATTTTTCAAATTCGTCAGTGCCTTCCTGGTATCGGAAGTTCTCCAGTGTGTTTAAAGTGGCGTTGATGTAATCATTTTTAATTCTAGAAACGGAACTTTTTACATGAGCTGCAATTTGCTCCTCGGGTTTTTCGGCTAATTCCCATAAGCTTAATTTGGCGGTGCCAAAGGTAATAGCACAACCGAAATAGTTCTTGGGGAATCCATTAAGAATCCGACGAAAATCGAAAGGAAAAGATAGATAAGTTTCAATACCAGAGCTTTTTTTGAGCCAGCTTATCATAAATTTTTTCCAAAGCATTCCCGTTATGACATCATTTTCCGTAAGTAGAATATTTTTACTTCGTGCTTTTTCACTTATTTCTTTTATTGTTTCAGCCTGAATAAATTCTCTATGGCTTGCCGTGGATTTGTTATCAGTTCGTTTTTCACCATAAAATAATCCACAGTTATTTAGCAGGTCATCTTTAGTAACTTCTTTATCATTCTTCCGGATAAAGCTTGAAAACAAATTCCTGTCAATATATGGTGGAATGAACCTTCCATTTTTACATATTTTAACCCAAGAAGATAAAAAGTGAAAATAACTAAAACCGTCTACCAATGCGTGTGAAATGCTCAGCGCAAGAACCGAGCCTTTATTAAGATGTGTCAATGAAATTTTTACAAGTGAATTACCATCAATTGATTTTACGGGTGATATATACCTAGTAATATTATCATTTTTGTTAAAGTCAGATTTAAGTTTATGAATTTCAATATGTAGAGT
>Ga0315535_1002307_pt1 | contig 12283 bp, 8 predicted proteins | sample SalMarSW160220MG_2_FD_203092 | JGI IMG/M metagenome (GOLD analysis project Ga0315535, IMG submission 203092) | Salt marsh sediment microbial communities from the Plum Island Ecosystem LTER, Massachusetts, United States - Salt Marsh Sediment SW1602-20 ...
CACGGTCCCGTGGACATGCTACAAGTAGATTGAATTCATCCAGCACATTTCCCTCACATATCTGTATACACAAATCGAGTAGACCACCAATTGAGTGCATCTGTGTCTACGTTGAGACTTTCAGATAATTGTTTAATCGAAAGCTGTCCTTCTCTATAGACTTTGATGTTTAGAGGTTCACCTTTTTCAGTTCCTTCAACCCCGATAATTGTCGAGTTTGCACTTGATGAAGAAGGACCGCCGTCTATGTACAGATCTACCTCTTCTCCCAATTGGTCCAATGCTACTGTAATATCAAATGGGCTTGGACCTCCTGTTCTGTTAGCACTAGTACCTACAAGCGGACCGCCTATTTTCTGTGCAATTCCTCTTGGTATGATATGATTTGGTACTCTAATAGCAATAGTACTCCTATCGACAGTAATATGTCCCGGCACTTCAGGTCGAGCTTCAACAATTAATGTTAGAAAACCGGGCCAAAATAGTCGTGCAATGGCTCTCTCCAGACTTCCAAAATCATGATACAATTCACATTGTTCTAAATCGTTGAAGAGAAGCGGAACTCCAAGTCGTCTATCACGTCTCTTGATAGCTACCAATCGTTCGAGGGATTCTGCGTTTCTTGCATCACACCCAAGTCCATAGCTTGTATCCGTTGGATAGACGATGACGCCTCCAGATTTGACAATCTCTGCAGCTCTCTCGATAATAGTGTCACATCTCTCCAAATCTTCTATTCGCATTATTTCGGCTGTCAAGAATCTTCACATAATTAAAAAACATACATACATATGAACTCTATCCTACAATAATGAGCGAAATGCAAGAAAATATGTAAGATTTAGTACTAAAAAGATAACCTATCCTTTTCACTGAGGGCTCTAATTTCCAGATGCAATCCCATTCGACTATGACTAGTTAGTTCATCTGGAATCTTAACCTCAGCTAGATGGTTAATTGATGTCTATGTTGGATGGCGTTTCTTCAAATCGACATCGATTATCTGTATACATTCAAAGAGTAATGCAACATCATATTCTCGTATGAGGTCATATACTCACACGACCATAGAACATCATGAACGGACTAGGGATGTGGCTTACCTCCAAGGATAGAGCCATACTGAAAGCCCTGAGGAAGAAATCTTCTTCTCAAGGGAAGTCCGCACTCCCCCAGAGGACACCAACCTCCAAAGGGGAGTCCGTGGCCGACCCCTATGACCAGATGACTCTTACAGAGTCTACTGTGAGGAGTGAAGACCCTGCCTGCCATGGTAAATGCTGTGGAAATACCGTCTGCTATCGCACTGACTGGTGAGTGTGAGTCAATGCAGCGGACAGAAACCAGGTCCCATCCGAGGAACGATGTTCCAGTGAACAGGGGCAAAGCTCATATCCGTCTGAATGACTCAGGTCTTTCGGATGCTGGTGACAGCAGTCATGAGAAAGGTGGAACACAGAAGTCTCTTACAGTTCGCTCACAATTGTAAGATATAGGTTCATATGGCCGTTGTGCTCGATGCTCTTTGAGAGGAGGAATCCACATTCACGGTGTGATTTTGGCTGCCGGTAAGGGTGAACGACTGAATGGACTTACTCGAACCATACCAAAAGCATTAGTGCAAGTCGCAGGGAGGACTCTCTTGGAATATGGTATAGACCGTCTTGTTAAGGCTAACATACAGGATATCATCATTGCAATAGGTTGGAAGGGTGATGTGATTAGAGATACTATCAATCAATTTGAGAATTTACCAGAGGTCAAGCTTGTTGATGTATCTAATTATGAAATAGGTCCACTACAAACACTCACAACAGCATTAGATGCAGTCCATAATGAAGATTCAGTTATCTGCCCTGTTGACCTACTCGTTTCTTCTGATGCAATCAGTGGGATTATTTCCCATCATGCTGACAATCAAAATACTCTTGCAACATTAGCAGTTGGTCCACAATCGATTTCTGGTAGCACCGTGTTTCTTGATTCTCTTGGACGCGTATTAGGGGTTCAAAAAGAAGATGATAATGCTGATTCAATTGCAACGAGTGCAATGTTCATGGTTACATCTGCAGGATTTAGAGATTATTGTAAGCGAGCTCTGAGCCGTGGGTCTACAACAGCTGTCGAAGTTCTGAATGATATAATCGAAATGGGTCATTCAATTCAATCATATTCAGTTAGTGAGCGATGGTTTGACATTGATACTGTCGAAGATGTGCTTGAAGCCAATAAATATCTCTTAGAATCAGCATCAGTACAATATCACGGGTCTATCTTCATACCTTCTGGTGATACAATGGATATTGGAAATACACTAAGCTTGGGATCCAGTATTGCAATAGGTGATGGAGTAACCCTGAAAGGGCCTTCCCTGATAGGAAGAGCATCTACCATCGGAGATAATTGTATCATAGGCCCGTACACAAGCTTAGGCATAGGAACCCAAATTGGAGTTCAATGTGAGATAAAAAATGCAGTTATCTCTGGACAATCAAGGATACCTGACCATACCAAGTTGAGTGATATCTTAATGAATGAGTCAGAAACCTTTCGGATGGAGGAATGACGATGCCTAGTAAATTCAGAGTTCGTGGTATTTTTCGGGGATTGGTCTATGCAATCGCCCGGCCCTTAGCTAGAGCTGGTGCAACTCCTGACTCGATAACATATTTCAGTTTACTTTTTGCTTTAGCTGCATTCATTTCTCTATCTGTAACACAACTACAGATGCTGTTTGCAGTATTGGTTTTTATTACAGGTCTTCTTGATGGTGTCGACGGAGCAGTTGCAAGATTGAACAATTCAGCATCACGTTCGGGAGGTCTCACTGATTCTGTTATTGACAAGGTTGCAGAAACATTCATTCTTGCTGGTATTGCTCTTGCATTCCCTACTACAACATTGATTGGCCTGTCCATATCAATGTGGGCTCTAATTGCAGTCTTTGGGTGGTTGATGACTAGTTATACACGTGCTCGTGCAGAGAGCCTTGGAGTTACTGACCTCGATATTGGGCTGGGGGGAAGGTCTGAACGACTTCTCACTCTTGTCATCTTTTCCTTGCTAGGCTTTGTTACCTGGGGTCTCGTTGTTGTAGCTTTATTGGGTTTGTGTACTGCAGCTTACAGATTGTTCCATTATAGGAATCAGATTCAACAAACCTTATGATAGACCATTATACTTACAAATATTCTATTGAATCTCTTTTGAGTTCGGATCAAAGAACCACTTGTGTTTCTTTCTCCATTTTACACCCCTCCTGCTTTCCAGCTCCTCCGCTTGTTGTACACTGACCTCGTTCTCACCGATTGCCCGAGTACCAAGGTCGCCCATATTCCTCAGCGCTCTCAGTGCGAGGTCTCCAACATCACTGTCCTCAAGGAGGTCTACAAGGGATGTAACTGCTCGCTCACTCCGAAACCTGCTCATGTGGTGGATTGCTTTCGACCGAGTGCACAGATCCATCTCACTGGTCCTTCCCTTCGTTCCACGTTTGACCCTCACTGATGGTTCGTTAAATGCACGGTGGATGAGAATCTCCAAGGCATCTGGGTGTTCTATACAAGCCAAGGCATTCATGACCCTCTGGTCGAATGTGAAGTTTCCCACGAACCGTTTGAGGTGTTCTACAGAACTCGGGTGTCCGATCTCCCCAAGGGCCCAGATGGATTCGTACCTTACCGGGCTCATCAAGTCCACACTCCCGCGGTACCGAGACTCCATCATAAGCACGGTGTGGAGTGCACCCAGTCCTCTTGAGTCACCAACAATACCAAGCTCACGTATTCCCTTCACCTGTGTTTGGGGTCTAGCCATTGTCGCCTTTATGTAGGCTGTGAGGAGGTCCTCAAGACCCTGAGAGCAGTTCTTAAACTGGTGATTCTTGGAAGAAATTCGCTCTCCTGTGAAGTCCGGTGATCCTCCACATAGCCTGCTCAGCTCGTTCCTGTCCTCAACGGTGAGACTGCCAGTCAGGTGGGCGAATCCATAGTAGGTCCTCACAGCAGTGTTCATGTGGGGCTTGTCACCCATGGCTAGGAACTCCTTAGCCCGTATCCTCTTAATCATTGGAACCAGTGCACCCAGTGGACGCATGTTACCTGTATCAATGAAGAACGTGTTGCCCTTGTTTATCTGTTCTTTTAGTACCCTTCTGGCCTTCCTTGCTGCCTTTCTCCTGAGTTCAGTGATGTTTCGGACCCTGAACCTCATACCGAACACTTTGAGCAGGTCAATGTCCATCCCGATCGCCCCCTCAAGTCCGAGGATGGCGAGGAGCCCGTTTCGTAGCTTGCCGGGGCTCAAAGGTGCCACTCCCTTCACCGCCACTGACTGCTTTCTGTACCTCCATAGTTGGCGACCATAGTGACTTTTCAGTGGTCTGAATGGTAGTTTTCTTAGGAGTCGAGCCAGCTCTGTCCAGTTACCAGTTTCCAGCCTCTCACTGATTAGATTAGATGCTTGTGAATACCTCCGGTGATGGAAACACTGTACAATATTCCCTATGAACTCTAGGTCCTTCTGTGTGGTGGGAAGTACATCATTAGAATTTCTGGCAACACTCACGTCCATGCTCATCGTGCACTATCCCTATAGGTCTATCTGTACCTATGACCTGCACTTTTCATATTTCCTCTCCCTGCTTCCCATAGGAACTACAAATTTCCATTTGGAATATGATACTAGTATAGGCATCTAATGCTCCTATATAATGGAGAAAATGTTGTTCATCTTGTGATGAGTTTTTCACCTTTCATCAATCTTACACACTCCTTCACCGCTCTCTCCCTGTCTTCATCACTGAGATTGAACTCAGCAATAAGGTTCCTAACCATACTCGCAAAACCCTCCCTGCTAAGACGTCCGATCCGCCTGATATCATGCAGGTGCCCAGTGATAGGAATCTTATGAGTTTCAAGCTCTGAAGCCAAGACCACATAGAGAATCCTTCCACCTGTTTGGTCCTGCTCAATGGTCACTCCATCAAACTCGACCTCTGTCTTGTCTTCACTTACTCCGTAGATTTCAATCGAAGCCGCTATCTCTCCCTGTATCTCTGACAATAATCCCCTGTCCACGGTGATACCAGCTTTCTTCAAGAAATCCTTCATCGCACGTTTGAGAAGCTCCTGTACTTCAGACTCATCCAGCAAAGCTACATTCCGTTCAGGAACCCTACTTTCCTGTGTATGTCCAGTATTCTTCTCCCTTATTCCTATTGCCACGTATTCTGGCTCGATAATGATGTAGGGTATCCACCGGTGAGGGCTTTGCAGATACACTCCGGGAAGACTTGGGTCATACTTGTGTCCTAACTCCGCTAGCATCATGCGGAGATGCCAGGACTCTCCCACTTCTTTATTACAGTCCTTTCGGACCTCTAGATTGAATGTATGGGTGACCCATTCTTCTCGTGCCTCTGACCAATAGACCAGTTCTTGAGAACCCAAGAGAGACCGTTCCTGGGCATCAGTGAATCTGACATCCATGAGCTCTCTCAGTTCAGGTGTGAGAGTGTGTGGAGTATCAATATGTATTCTCCAACAAGACCCATGGTGCACTCCTGGTTCATTACTGACATGGATAGGTTCTCCCACTGAACTTCTAGACCTAAAGAGGTAGTGATGTTCACTTGTCTGAGCTATATGATGACTCTTCTTTATGTCTTCCAATGAAATGTGCTTCAAGGGGCAGGTCCATGGGTCGTGATACAGCTCTATGGTGATATCAAACTCCTTGGTAGCATGTAACAAGTCTCTTGCCGTAGGAGGTATCTTCAGGTTCATCTTTGGAAAGGGATTCTGTCTATCAACCCACGGCCTGAGCACTGTTACATCACCATCGTACGAGATGTCTTTGAACTTGTTCCAGATCAAGCGATGTCCATTGACCCTGACCGGTTCACATTCGTTGTCAGGGCGTCTGAGTATTTCCAGCAGGTCAACTGTTCTGTGGATTAGAAGTTCTCCGATTATCTCTTCTGATTTCTTGTCAATGAAAATGACCCTGTACATCTCACTTTTAGTATCAAGCGTTACCTTGCAGGTAGCAGATATGCTTCCTTCCAGCCCTTTATGCGTGATGAACATCGCTCTAGTGACCATGTCTTCTATCTTGTGAATAGGTTTCCGAACATCATCATACTCGATGGATTGAAGATGCGAATCTACAGAGAGGGTGATAGTACGCACCAGGGTCACATCCTCAAATCGTCTAGTTGTATATTGTATTGTCCCAATCGGAGTCCATCTTCTCTGCTCCTTGTCATCAATCCAGAGGATCTGCTCTCCGTGCTGGTCTGCAACCATTATTCGCAATTGGGTTTCATCACCCCGCAATCGGGCGTACGAACTCAGAAGGTTCAGGTCACTCTCACTCCAATAGGTTCGCTCCGAAACCATCTTGTGAAGCGTATCAGCAATTGAAAGGGAGGGATCGATATTCCTTGGATTCAGAAGTGCTGTATTCATGTCATTGGTCCCTGGTGTCCGTTGGAATAACAACCAAAGAAGAGTGGAGCCCGCAGCTCCTGAAGAAGGCAGAGCAATCAATTGTCCAAACCGGACATTGGTCAAAGATGCCTGAAGGTCGATGGACTTGTTTTGTTCCAATATCCGATGATGCAATCGTTTCAAGAGCCTGTGTCTATCAAGTACTGACCTACCGGTAATATTGCTCTTGGGATATACTGGTTTCAGTTCTAGGCCAATGAGGTGCCATGGCAGTACATAGTCCCATGATGCCGTCAATGACCCTTGATATGCTATCTCCGGATTGGGCCCTAGAGCTGTAAGAAGTAGTAGGAAGAGGTGATTTCCTGTGATCAAGAGAACGTCAGGGTGCTTGTTCTGAATAGTGGCCACGTGATCTTTCTGGACCCTAGAAAGGTTTCTTGGAATGGTAGCGCGAGAAGGAAATAGCCGCCCCCAGACCTGCTTGCTCAACGGGTTGGTTTCCAAAATCTGACGGATGAGTCGGAGTCGATTCATGAGGGATTTCGTATCTTCTGAATCAATCTCCTCGTCGATATTTTTGAGCACCTCCGATACCTGATTGAGGAGTTCCTTCAAGTGGCTTTCTTCATCTCCCACCAAGAACTTGATTGTGTCCCTCAGATGTCGAATCTCATTGAGTGTGAGCTTGTGGTAATCTATCTCCTTTGAAGAAAGATAATACTCTGAGGGAGGGCGCGTGGTTTTCTTTTGTGGAGGAACATCAAGCAGCATCTGCCTGCATTCTCTGCTTCGATTGATATCAGCTATCGGAAATAGCGGTTTGACCCGACCATCTTCACCCTCCTTCTCGGTACGAACCTGAGTAGGCATGAACGTGAGCCTTGGTCTAGACTCTTTTGACTCATTATACACTATTGATGCTTTCTCAATATCAAGATCAAAGTTCGAATGTGGTCCTGGATTGTACTCGTGACGAGGTAATAAATGGGGGATGAGTTCCGAAATTCGTTTCATTTGTTTATCAATGTACAGACTACCCTGTCTAACAACTGCTCCACTACCTTGGTAATAGGCTTCAGGTATCTTTCGTCCACCTGACTGAAAGTCTTGACCCCAACCTCGCAATGGGCCAATCTCAACTATCTTCCATTCAAGTGTTTTTTCAGGTTGTTCAATGAGGATTCCCCGTTCATGGTAATTGGTAGATATTCTTGCCCCTGACCGGTCAGGTGGCATTGCAACGTTCCAGATTATGGTATCCACAATATTCTGCCAAAGTGACCCCTGATAGAACGGTGCAATACACCTTGTCGAATAAGTAATACTACTCTGTGCAATAGGTACAGGACGTGCAAACCACACAGTAGTACTCTCAACCGGGATAGTCTGGATGATAGTTGTCACAATCTCATCAAGAAATTTTCTATGTGAGTCTGGTGTACTTCGTCGGAGTGCTTCCCATCCTGAAACCACAATGATCGCGTTCGGGCTAACGCTGAGTAGGTCCTGAATCCAAGTTCTAAGAGAACTGATGGGTGCTCCTTCATAGATGTATTCATGCATTAGGTCAGAGAGGTCCTTCATCTGAACTCGGTTTCTTAGGAACCGTTTGATAGAGTCGGTTTGAAACTTCGCTCTGAACTGCTTCTTTCTCAGAACAGGATCTGTATACTCACCAACTAGATCAAACCAGAACACATCACGATGTCGCCTTCGTGCAAGATTATGCACATATTCCAGACCGTGCCAACGTTCTGCAATGGATGCAGCAGACTGAGAGGGAGAGCCGCTTCCTGGAACAGTGAGATAAAGAACAAACTCTTTCTTATCCTCAACCCGTTTCTTGAATGGCCTCAGGGGAATTGGAATATCCAATTCTTCAGTCTCAGTGTTAGGTCTGGTGACTGAAAGAAGTTTCATAGCAATTCTGAGGTCCTTGTCCCTCTCAGAGGGAATAAGAAAGTCCCCCGCGGAAATGGTTCCATCAACACATTTATTGTATGCCTTCAAGACCAGAGGAAGTATTGCCTCACTGATATCCTTCCAGCTCTGATGTGAGTCAACGACCAGCACAGCTTTTACAAGACTCTTCTGAGCATCAGCATCCTTCCACATCGCGCTTTGATAGTCTATGAGAGCTGCCATTTCATATGCATCAAGCTGTTCTTTTTCATAATCGTCTGGAGTGCTTGAAAGGACATTCGTCCATTCCTCAGGAGTCATCGCCCTATGTTCTAGGACAAATTCGCGAACTACATTCTCCTTGTCTGAAGTTCGTGATTCAGTTCCGTAGATATCAAAATCAAAGGCATTCTTTGTCTTCAGGTCAATGACCATGAAGGGATCACAGACTACTACCGAAGGTGCTCCATCAACTCGTGTCAGTTGTTTTGCACGAGCAAGGACGAAATCGATTCGTCCTCTTCCACCATCAATAGGAACCTCTGAGAGCAGGATGAGCCCACTGTTGTCATATGCCATCTCTGTCCCGTGGTAGACAATTCCATTGAAGCTGAAGGGACTCTGAAAGTTCTTGCCTACGAATCTATGAACTCTAACACCTAATTTTCTGCTTTGTTCTTGATACTCTCTCAGAAGTTCCAATGAGTCTTCAATGTTTAGAGTACCATTCTTTAACAGATCATCCAGAGCTTGTAGAGGTTTATCTAGAACTACCCCCTCCTTCTTAGCCTCTGTGATGACCTCTTGTAAGATATGCCCCTCTGTTTCCTCTTCCTGTCTCTCTTCTAAAACCTCAATAACTTCCCCAGGAATTAGGTCGACCTCTGAAGGGGTCTCATACGTAACAGATTCCATGACCTCTGATGTGATTGACTGACGTTGACCATTCCTTGTGCCATACTCGCTCTTTATCTGGTCCACAACGACTCGGAGTTCGTTGAGACCATCTCGGACATAGTTTGGTCGACCGGACCTTCTCTCTGTATACACGTAGTCCAAGAAGGGGATGAGTCTAAAGAGGAGAGCATCAATGTATTTCTTGGCATCTTTCAACGGAACTCCATACTTCAGGCACTGTCGTGCAAGTTCCATCAGTGGGCTTCTAATCATATCTGCGAAATCAAGTTCTGGAATGTGATTGTGCCTGACAGGGTATGAAGGAGTCTTTTTGGATCCATGATACCCGTGATAAGACGAGCCATCATCTAATTCAATATCGATAGGTTTGGGGAAGATATGTCGAGCCTTCGTGACATCTCGTAGTCTACTTCCAGAATAGTCCCAGAGGTTATTCAGATACTTCTTGTTTCCTTCTTCCCGTTTCACTCGTTTTGTTTCTGTGTTACCATATTTTACAGAGGTCTTTAGTAGAATACGTGAAAAGTTCCTTCGGACATTATTTTCTGCCTTGAGTAATTTTGATGCATCAGGATGACCCTCTTCTACTGTCTTTTGGTATTCCTGTTTTGCTTTCTTCCAAATCTTTGCCATTCCTTTGATCCTGTTCCCCTGTCCAAAGTATAATGGTCTTGCTTTGCCTGTAGCTCTATCTCTTCCTAGGGCGAGCGTGATTGACATTGCCATCTTGAAGGCTGTAGTAAGAATTCTGGCAGGATTGCGAGGGTACAGGATATTCGTCACAATGTGTTATTTGCTAAATTAAATAATAAATTCTTCGGGTAAATCGACTATATGAAAATACGAAATTAATAGGATATTTATCGTTTAATCAGGATTTTGACATTATACGCTCTTACAGTCTTAATAGGTTTATATACAATAATACTGAGTAATTGTACGAGTACATAACCGTTCTTGGCAACAAGGATGGGAGTGAACTCAACTGACCAGAGATGGGTCAGAGGTTTATATACGAAGGCGAATAAGATGGCTCGGTCCAAGGGTGTGACAATCTCGGTAAAGGTCCCAATCAACTGGGATGCTATGACTGAGAGGACTAAGCAGCGGCTTAGACAGATTGTTGGACGAGATACTAGAGTAATTCGTGCATTTCTTGGAGTTATTGAACAACATGAAGATAAGTTACTAACAGGCAAGAACCGAGACAGAATTCGTGATGGAGAGTTAGACAAACTCACCATGACTGCCCTCAAGATAAAATCAGGATACTGTCAGAGGTTGACCGTTCCACATGATTTCAAGGTCAGATTTCCCCGAATCTCTCAAAACGAGATAGCGGAGTGTAAACAAACTGCTGTTGCATTATATGAGAGTTATCTCAAATTGAGAGAGAAGAAGGGTTTGAATGCATCACGACCTGCTACAATTGCCAGTAGCAGAAGAATACCAAGGTGGGTGTTCTCCCAGAGATTCAAACTGGTTGAGAAGAAGACCACTACTGCTCGGTGGTGGTTGGATATCAGAGATGCTCTTGATTCTGTTAAGGAAGGAAGATTCATCCATGATAGACTAAGCATTCCTCTCAAGACGTCACCCTTTCATCTTAACCAGATCAAACGGGGTGAAGTTAAAGCGGTGCAACTCTTCATTGATAGGAAACGGAAGTGGTGGGCTACTATTGCGGTCCGGATTCAAATTGATGAATCTCTAGAAGAGAATCTTCCTGTTGCTATTCTTGGAATTGACCTGGGTATTGAGAAGGCTGCTTGCTCAACCCTCTTGACTCCTGAAAAGACAAGGGAAAGCCACTACTTTGTCCAGAGGGAGAAGGTCAAGGTCATAAATAAGTACGATAGACTTGTTGCAGATTTGCAGAGAGAGATGCACACTCGGAGAAACAATGGACTACCATTTGATAGGATTGCAGAGAAACTCCGCAAAATGCGCTCCAAGCGAGAGAATGTTGCTAAGGAGTATGATCGTGTCCTTGTAAAACAACTTCTCGATTACATCAAAGAACTATCCAAGAAATACACACTCTACGTGGCCATTGGTCGCCTACAAAATATACGAATGCGTGCTAGAAAAGGAAACTATCAGGGACGAAGGTTCAGAGGAATGATACATTCCTGGGCATTTGCCCGGATAACAGATAGTCTAAGACATGGACTGGCTCAGCAGGGCTGGAAGGTCGATGGGAAGTACCCGCGATTCCGAGCTGTTCCAGAGGGATGGACCTCTATCATATGTTGGAAATGTGGTGCTATGGGTGAACGACCAAAGCAGAACTACTTCCACTGTCCATCCTGTGGATACAAGACTAATGCTGATAAGAACGGCAGTACCAATATTGCAGCACGCATGCTTACGCTCACAAAGTCACTGCACTCTGTGAGAGGACTAGGTCTGTGGACTAGAATGGTCGTTCGTGTAACGACCAATCGACGTGCGCGTCCGAAAGCCCGTAAGAAGAAGCCTTCTTCCAAAGGGAAGTCCTTACTCTCCAAGAAAGAACCAACATCAGGTTCTGGGGAGTCCGCGGCTGTTCACTTTGTCCAGTCGGACCTTGTTAGTTTCAGCGATGAATCTATCAAGAGTGATAATGACCCCGCCGTGGTAAGAACTGTGGAAAATCTCTCTGTTGTTGGAAGTGATGCTCCAGCACTCAAACAGGAGAAAGAAGCCAGGTCTTCAGGAGGGATTCCATCCCGATGAAGGTCGACAAAGCTCTTGCTAATTTTTGCAATTCTTCGGAATTGCGAAGAGGTGGCGACACTGGCAAGAGAAGGGTGGAACATAGAAATATCTTACAGTTGAGGTTCACTCACCAAAAAATGTAAAATATAGGTTACCATTATACTTAAGAGTCGGACGCAAAAGGCCGCCATAGAACCAGTAAACGGAGTAGTCCTTCAATGCCCAAGTTCAGAGCAGATCATTACCTAATAGCAGAGTTCGAAAGCATGAAAGACACAAAGCAGGTCGGAGAAAAAGTTCTCGCAGCT
>Ga0315535_1002310_pt1 | contig 12274 bp, 13 predicted proteins | sample SalMarSW160220MG_2_FD_203092 | JGI IMG/M metagenome (GOLD analysis project Ga0315535, IMG submission 203092) | Salt marsh sediment microbial communities from the Plum Island Ecosystem LTER, Massachusetts, United States - Salt Marsh Sediment SW1602-20 ...
TATTCACTGAGACTGTTTTGCAGCCAATCCGATAACTGCACTTCGTTGGTGTTTCCAGATTTTTTAAGCGTCACTATTCCTCTGTTAGCTAACCGCGCAAGTATCCTGTGTGTCTTTAGCCTGCTAAGACCCGCTTCTTTTCGGATGTATTTCTGCAGGTATTTGCCATCGTGGACTGTTAGAACGTGGATGACTTTGCGTTCCTCATCCGTCAGGGTCTTCACGATGGCTTCGTAAGCCGTGGCGCCGTTTTTAGCCGAAAGCTGCTCGGTCCTCACCGTCTTGCCGCTGCTTTTGATTTCTGGAAACGCGAGAAAGTACACCAAGCCGCCAACGCTTACTATGACAAAGCCGACTAACACCACAAAAATCACGCTGAAATAGGGTGAAGCTGGGTTCTGAACTGTCATGCCTGAGCCACCCATCATGCCTCCCATGTACCCTCCAGTGTCGCTCATCCAGTTCCACGGGTACGGTGACGCTAAAACGTAAAAGCCTACAACCATCAGAATCGTCAATGAAATCAGTGAAGCGATTAATAGAATGATAAAAATGTTGATTTTTCGCATATATATCTAAAAAAAGAGCTATCCCCGATTTAAGCATATTGCTCCAACAAGCCTTCTTTCCATGATGCAATGGAATGTTTCAAATCTGTTTCAGTTTTGTTTCAGCGAACTATCATAAGACTCGGCGCCAAAGGTATAGTTGAGGTGAATCGAATGAAAGCAAGGAAGTTTGTCCTCGCCATCGGATTTGCGGTGATAGCAGTTGCCTTAGTCTCTGTCTCAGTGTTCGCCTACACGGGCGCACAGAGTTTCTGCAGTCCTTACGCAACAAACGCCCACGACGCGTATTCAAATGGAATGATGGGAGAAGCATACGGCGCTCCGCAAAGTCCCACTCAGCCCAACCCTGTAACACCCACATACCCATACCAGTACCAGTATCCGTACCAGTACGGCTACGGTGGCTGCGGCGGACGATACAGCTGGAACGGCTGCGCTGGACCAGCCTATTAAAACGCGAACCGCTAAGCGCTCATAAAGCAGAATCATGGTCAGGGGAAAACCTTTCCCCTTTTACCCGTTTTTTGTCAACAAGCTGCGGCGGAACTACACTTTGACGTTGCAGATATTGCTGATGTTTTTTAAGGTCTCTATGATTTTGGGCGGAACCTTCTTGTGCAGCACGTAAACGGAGATTGCGTAGCCGCTTTTCCCAATTTGCCTAGAGTAGTTTGCGCGAATGTTTATGTCGTTGTCAGCTAACACCTTGTCGATGTTGGCGAACACTCCGGGAACATCTCGATGGTGAATAAACAGGGTGTAGACGGGTTTTTCTTCAAGCTCAATGCTTTCGCCAGCGTTAACTGAACTGCTGAAGTCTCCTCCAAAAAGATATCTTGCAACGACCCGCGCAATTTCCGTGGATGTTTCCCGTTGTGCTTCTACGGTTGACGCGCCCAAATGCGCGCTGAAGATGACGTTGTCAAGCTCTCTCAGTTTGCTTTTGAACTCGGCACCTTCCTTTCTGGGCTCTTCCGTGTAAACGTCCACTGCGGCACCAGCTATCTTTCCTTCTTTCAACGCTTTGTACAGCGCCTGTTCGTCAACGTTGCTGCCTCGTGAAGTGTTAATAAGGTATGCAGTGGGCTTCATTAGCGCGAGTTCTTTTTCGCCTACGATTATGGCTTTTCCGCCCGTGTGGATGCTCACGTAATCCGCTTTTGCAAGAACTTCTTCCTTAGACACGTACTTCAAGGTCGATTCGGCACAGGGGCATATGTCGTATCCGATGACTTCCATGTCAAAGCCGCGGCGGACTAGTTCGCCTACTTTTTGCCCAATTTTCCCGCAGCCTAGAATGCCCAGTGTCTTGTAAGAAAGTTCGGTTCCTTTGAATTCTGCTTTTTTCCATTTGCCGTTTTTCAGTGAGTAATGCGCCTGCGGAATATTCCGTGATATGTTCAACATCAAGCATATGGCTAGTTCGGCAACTGCGTTGGTGTTTCCGTAAGGCGCGCATTTAACGACTATGCCGTTTTCGGAGGCGGCAGCCACGGCGATGTTGTCGTAGCCGACTCCTGCCCTGCCTACGATTTTCAGTTTTCCCTTCGCGCCTGCCTCAAGAACCTCACGAGTTACTTTTGTGGCGCTTCTAACAATTAATCCATCAAATTGACCTATGTCCGTAATAAGCGCGTTCAAATCCCTTTTTCGCGTGTCTGTTTCTATGCCCAACTCTTCAAATACTCTTATTCCTTCCTTTTCTAAGCCATCATTCAACAATACCTTCATTTTTGCCCTGCTCCTTTGATTTAAGTGGGTTAATGCGTTGGATTATAAAGGTTTGGTTAAAGAAAACCAAATGCGTCTGCCAGACCCGGACAAGCTCTTCAATGCCGCGCTCGAGGGCAAGCAATGGCGAGCGATTGACCTTTATAAGCGCGACCAAATCAATGAGAGCTCGCTTAGGGTCCTCGTCCGCGCGGTCGTAGCTCATAGACAAGCTGGAGCAAAAACCGCTGTCAAGACTCTCACGGGCAGAGGCAGCGCAGAGAAGAAACCAACAAAGTAGCCCAGGAGCGCGCATACAGTCTATATGACAGTTATTTTTCCATATTTCCCAGTGGAAAGCTGCAACACATTTTTGTAAGATTTAGCGTAGCCATTCTCGATTTTGACTTTATTGCCAACCATAACCTGTTTAACCTGTTCATTCCAGAGCGTTAAAGTTATTTTTCCTGATTCATCTTTAAGCGTAGCATCTGCCACCATTAAAACTCTGCCATATTTACTACGTACCTCACGGGCGTAAGATTTTTCCGTAACTTCTGCTTCAATGTTGATTTCACTATCTCCTTCTTTAATATCGCTTATTTTCACTTTATACACATCCCTTAAACAAACTCTTCCAGCCAGTGATAAGAATTCTCCTCTTCCCAAACATGAGCAACCAACTCAAAAGTTTTACGTCTTAGAAAATTACTTTTAATGTATCTTAATGTAATTCAGTGCTTCTTCTACGTTTTGGAAGCCGTATTTCACTTGGTTGAAGTCTTTCTTCCAGGCGATGACGCTTTCTTTAACTTCTGAAGGTTTACGTTTCCCCGTCATTACGCTGATCATCAGGTCGCATAAATGCTTAACATCGCCTTCCTTGAATCCGCGTCTTGTTACGTCTTGGAAGCCGATTCTTAAGCCAGAGGGATTGTCACGGTCATCTTGGTTATCGTAAGGCAAGAGGTTCTTGTTCAGAATTATGTTAGCGTCTTCAAGGTCTTGCGCTACCTTCTTACCGCCTCCGAAATCGCAGACATCCAAAGCTATTTGATGAGACATGGTGAACCCTTTCGAGGCGCACATGACTTTGACGCCATTCTCGCAGAGATACTGCCCAGCCGTCTGCGCGTTCTTCACTATCTGCCTCGCCAATTCACCGCCAAAAAGCTTCATCTCCAAAGCCGCTATTCCAAGGGCTGGCAGTCGACCTAGATGTGTGTTTGAAGCGCTCAAGGGAAAGATGGCGAACTGAATCGCTTTTATCGCCTTCTCCGTGCGTTTGTCCCGAGCGTTTCCAAGCACGACGCCGCCTTGCGGTCCTGGAAAGGTCTTATGAGTTGAGGAAGTTATGAAGTCTGCGCCTTCGTTGAACGGGTCTTGGAAGACGCCGCCTGCAATAAGCCCAAGAACATGGGACGCGTCATAAGCCACGTAAGCTCCGACTTCGTCGCAGACCGCTTTCAACTCTTTGACTGGGTGTGGAAAGAGAAAGAGGCTTCCTCCGAACGTCACTATGCCCGGTTTTGCTGCTCGTATCACGTCGGCGGACTTGTCGGCGTCTATGTTGAATTCATCTATGCTGTAAACGTGATTTATATTCTCAAGCCCAAGAACCGACCCAGCTAGACCCGCGTAGTCATGAGATATATGGGCTCCGCAACTTAGCGGTGTGACTACCATCTTTCGGTTTTTCGCCGCTGAGGACAAGCCTTTGAACGTTGCAAGGTTTGCGTGCGTGCCCGAAACCAGGCGCAGGTCGCCCCAGTTGCATTTGAACAGTTTTTTCATTAGGTCTGTGGCGTAGTTCTCGATGAGTGTCATGTATTTCTGGCCTTGGTAATACCGTTTCTTCACGTGTCCTTCTAGGTCGTTTTCGCCTTCCGCGTATCTGCCTTCCAAGTCTGAGGAGAGGTCGAGCATTTGCTTGACGGCGGGCGACTTTAGCCCTTCGCTTGCGATTAGGTTTATGCACTCTGAGTCTCGATAACGTTCATGGTTGCCGCTAGCTTCTATTAGTTTATCGAATAGGTTTGCGAAGTCTTCCATCTTGATCGTTCCCTTTCTTGAATACAACCGAAGATAGGGTTGGGTGTATTTAGCAATTACTGGAAACACAAACTGATTTATAATATGTGTGGATATTTTTGAAATCAATTGCCCGTTCAAGTTATGTATGGAAAAGAGTTTTAAACAACCATTTTTTGAGGTGAACCTGTTGGCTCATATCTTGCAGACATAGTGTAGACAACCGGCAGGTAGTCAAGAAATGTTGACTTGGGCAAGTCAAGAAACCTTGACCAAAAAATTTAAATCACTTAAAGATGTACTTTTATGTGCAGCTTTGGTGTAAGCACAAAGTTGCATATAATGAGGAATAAAAAGTGAACAGAAAAATCACTTTGATTCTTGGCGTACTTTTGTTTGCGTTTGTCTCAGTTATTTATCCAACGCTCTTCGATGTGAAGTCAGCGGAAGCATATAATTTTGTTGCGGTAGGATAGGGTCACTTAGCCTCTGGATATGATCCATACGAGTATCAGTGGGAAGATATGGTGACAGGTTGCATCATTGATGACTTCTTTTCTTCGGAAGGTTGGGGGTATCTGAACGCTTACTGGGACTTAACAACTGAACCCAATGTTGAATATGCGCTCTCTTGGATGCAGGATCCATTCAATTATGTGGATGGGGCGACAACATGGTGGGTGGGAGAGTTTATTTCCGACGATTACAGTGGAACACAGCACTATGGACTTAATGGCTATGGGAACCAGCATGTTTGGGACAGAAACGTGTACAGTTCCGTCACTAGTTATACAAATAGTAAACAGTACTTTAATTTCATCTGGACATGCGTAAATGGGGGATACTATTGGGACACCCTTTCTGGAGGTCAAACCCCCAATTGAGGGAATTGATTACCCAAAACAACCTCTTCCTGGTCTTCCACCGGTGAATTATCACCAATATTATGGGTACCATGATTCTATCCATATAACTGGCGCTGTTGGGATGCCTTACGCATGGACAGGCAGAACTAACATGGGCAATGATTACTGTTACATTGGGTTTGAAACAACTTCGCCATATCTACAGGATTCACCCCCAGGCAGCTGGACTATTACAGACTACGCGTATGGTTATTTCCCATACTACTTCTATGAATACTTGTTAGGCAGGGATGGAAGTGTAGTGCATCATGACATAGCCGATTCTCTTGATTATGCAGCAAGGGAAACGTTTGGCACCAAACAAGGTGAATATTATACATACGAAGATTCAATACTGAATATTGGGCATTGGTTCTACACTAATTTGGAAGGAATGGAAGGATGGTGGTACTGGAGGATGAGGGTGATTGGCTACGAGGACGGTGTTTTGCCATAAGGAGTTGTGGATGAAAATGGATAAAAGCAAAATTTGTACAATGGGATTCTTGTTGGTGCTATCGTTTTCTTTCTTGTCCGCTTGTTCGGCATCCATCGCTGTTTCTGATACTTCTGCTTAAGAGAAGCTGCCAGCGTTCTTGAATGACGTCTTGAGAATTGACCTGACAAAATACACCATAACCAACGAGGGCTATGGCGTCAAATATCCTTCTGAGTACGGTGGCGCAGTCAAGAAGGAAAGCATAAGCTTCATCCTTAATTCGACGAACAGTCGAGTATCAGTTGGAGCTACTTTTCACAATGGATACATATTTTGGTTTCACGTTACCTTAAAACAAGGTTCGATAATTTATTATCAGCAGCCGTCAACTAGTGCGGTTGCTGAAACGAAGAATATACTTGAAAGGTACAAAACTTACGTTGCAAGATACGGAATGGACAACGCTCATGTGGCTTCAGCGTTAAGTTTGCTTGATGAAGCTTCAGACAAAGTTACTCCAAGCGAAACACAAAACTTTTGTGGCATAAGGGGCTTTACTCTCACAACCGCGACTTTAGACAACATGAAGATGACAACTTCTCAGACAGGCGTTGGAGTAGTCTATACTTTTGACGGGGTGGATGTGCCTAACAAAAGTGTTGGAATTAGTTATGCAGGTGACACTTTCACTTTCGGTGACACGTGGGGTCTATACACTATTGCGTCCGGCAGCGTTATAAGCGAAGAGGAAGCTTCAGCTATAGCTTTTCACGCAGCCAAAAACTACAACGTGGCATTAATGAGAGATGACAACTCTTCGTACGTGGTGAATCCTGACTGGTCAAAACCGACTATGGAAATCAGCCTTAACATGATACCTAGACAGCAATTCAACACTCAGCTTAACCAGAATCTGAACGCGGTAAGCTCAAGCAGCAAAACCAGAAATCCACTAGAGCTGTACCCGTTTTGGTCGGCAACGGTCTACTTCACTAGACCCATCGGCAACATTGGTGGCGTGCAAGTGGGTATCTGGGGGGACACAACAGAAATCGCTTACGTGCGAACTTAGGGTCATCTTGGCGGTTCTGGCGGCACGAATGATGATGCGTCGCCTCAAAATGCGGAACTGTTCAAGGTTGGCTTCGCGGTCGCATTGGCAGCTGTTGTAGTATTAGTGGCTTTGGCGACGGCGTTTGTAGCTGTCAAGAAAAGAAGAAAATAACAATACTTTCCTCTTTTTTGTTAGTTCCCCTTTAGGCAATGCTGTGTCTCTCGCCCATATTTAATTTGTTACAAATATGTCCGCTTTGTCGTTTAGTTTTATTTGAAATTTTTTGTTCGGCTATGAAGCGTGGTTATGCATGTTCGGATTGTGAGAGTTTAATGAACGATAATTTTTAGGCGCGCCTAAAAGTTTATTAGCGCGGTTCCCATCACGCTTAATTTAGGCATACCTAAAAACGTGGTGGGTTACCATGGCACGAAGAAGTGTTGAAGACTACCTCAAAACAATATACGATTTATCCAAAAACGGAAACGCTGTAAGCACCACTGAAATCTCGCGAACGCTCAAAGTGGCTCCAGCCAGCGTGACTGAAATGCTGAAAAAACTAGCCGAAAAAGGCTATATCGCGCACTCCCCCTATCACGGAACCACGCTTACAAGCGCTGGCATACGGATCGCCGAAAAAACGGTTCGCAAACACCGCTTGCTGGAAAGATTCCTGCATGATGTTCTGAAGATTGACAATGAGAAGGTCCACAAGGAAGCATGCGAAATGGAACACGCACTTTCAGACGACGCCGAAGAGTCGTTGTGCAGGTTTCTAAGACACCCCGACCGCTGCCCAGACGATGGAAAAATAATTCCGCCGTGCGACCTCAAGATAGGCAGCTGCGCCGAATGTATCCGACTGCACAGTCAAGGCTTGGAGGAAGTTGGGAAATACGGTCAAAGCTTGGTTTCAGTGAGTAACCTCAAGAAAGGTCAGGTTGGCAAAATCGCGTTAATCAGAGGCGGTCATAACGTGCTTCAGCGTCTTTTAGACATGGGACTTACACCTGGCACCGAAATACATGTTGTAAAAGTTGGGCCGCTCGGCGGTCCTGTGGAATTGGCGGTTAGGGGCTCAAAGTTGGCTCTTGGAAGGGGCGTTGCCCCAAAGGTTTTCGTTGAAATAGAGAATCAGTTGGTCGCCAAGTGAATTCAATGTACGTTGTTTTCACGATTTTTGGACGCAAAAACCAGTAAGAGCACACCAATCAGTTTGCAATACCGTCTGAAAGAGTGATGGCTACATGAAAAAGGAAAACTCGGAAAAACGTGAAGTCGCGCTTACGGCGCTGAAAAAAGGAGAAACAGGCACAGTTAGTTCTATAAAAGCGGGACCTGGAAAAGGCAGGATATTCGAAAAAAGGCTGATGGATATGGGTCTCACCCCCGGCACAAAAGTAAGTGTTGTGAAGTCAGCCCCGTTTCATGGACCTATAGAAATTCGCGTCCGAAGCTCTCGCCTCGCCCTTGGCAGAGGTATGGCGGAAAGAATTTTCGTGGAGAAAGAAACGGAATGAACGAAAAGAAACTGCTCATCGCCTTAGCTGGCAACGCCAACGTCGGAAAATCGGTCATTTTCAACTACCTGACGGGGCTGCATCAGCACATCGGCAACTGGCCTGGAAAGACGGTTGAACGTGCAGAAGGAACGCTTCGGTTCAGAGGATACACCATAGACATTGTTGACTTGCCAGGAATATACTCGCTTTCCACGTATTCTCTAGAGGAGTTAGTTTCGAGAAAATACATAGCGGTTGAGCGTCCAGACATGGTGATAAACGTTGTTGACGCTTCGGTCCTTGAAAGAAACTTGTTCTTCACTCTGCAGTTGATGGAGCTGGAAACGCCGATGGTGATCGCTCTGAATCAAATGGACATCGCGAAGGGAAAAGGAATCCAAATAGACACGGTAACCCTAGAAACGGTGCTGGGAGTACCTGTCATGCCAACCGTTGCCGTAAAAGGCATAGGCATCGACAAGCTTTTGGAGAAAGCCATCGAAGCAGTCGAAAAAGGACCCGTGAAAAAGCCGCCTCAAGTCATGTATGGCGAGGAGGTTGAAAAAAGGGTTGGCGTTCTTGTTGGAAAAATGAAAGGCGTCCAGCTCGTGTATCCGCCGAGGTACGTGGCGATTAAGCTTCTGGAAGGCGATGAAGAGATTGAACAAGAAATCGGAAGGATCGCCCCTGAAGTGGTTTCCGTTGCGGAGAAGCTTGCAGGTGAAATTGAAAGCCTTCACGGACACGGCTGCTCGACCGTCATAACTTCAGAGCGGTATGAGGCTGCTGGCTGCATTGCCCGAGCGGCTCAGAAGCTGGTGCCTCCAATAAAGCCCACTTCAGCGGAAAGGCTACATGACCTTACAACTCACAAGGTCACGGGATATGCCATACTGATTTTTTCACTGCTTGCAGTTTTCTACTCCATTTTCACCTTTGGCGACTTCACTTCAGGGCTGCTGAGCGGTTGGCTTTATGGGTTTGAGCCGTTCTTCACTGGGGTGTTTGGAACAGGGATTGTTGGCACTCTGGTGTGGGGCGGCATCGTGGAGGGGCTTATAGCTGGCATCACCATAGTCCTGCCGTACATAGTTCCCTTTTACATCATACTGTATTTCTTGGAAAACTCAGGATACCTCAGCCGAATCGCCTTCTTGATGGACAACGTCATGCATAAGATGGGCTTGCACGGAAAAGCGTTCATTCCCATGATGCTGGGCTTCGGCTGCAACGTTCCCGCCTGTTTAGGCTGCAGGATAATGGAGACTAGGAGAGAAAAGCTGCTCGCTGCGTTCGTTACTACATTGGTTCCCTGCGCAGCATGCACCGTCATCATTCTAGGCCTAGTGGGACGATTCTTGGGCGCGCAATGGGCACTGGCGATTTACCTTTTCGACTTGGTCATAATTTTCGCTCTCGGAAGACTCGCCTTCAAGGTCGTACCTGGCGAATCAACCGCGTTAATCATGGAGATGCACGATTACAGGTGGCCTCACACGGAGACCATTCTGAAGCAGACATGGTTCAGAGTGGCTGAGTTCATAAAAATCGCGTTTCCCCTGATAATTGTTGGAAGTTTTGTGCTGAAGCTTGCGGAAGTTTCAGGTGTGCTGGAAAACATAGCGGCAGTGCTCAGTCCCGTAACTGTCGTGTGGCTGGGATTGCCCGCTATTACAGGAGTAACGCTGATATTCGGCGTGTTGAGAAAGGAGTTATCACTGGTTATGCTTGGTGCTCTGCTGGGCACAACCAATTTTGCCCTTGTGCTATCCCCCGTTCAGATGGTAGTGTTCACCTTAGTGGCGATGCTGTACATACCCTGCATAGCAACCATTGCGGCGTTAATCAAAGATTTCGGCTGGAAAAAATCATTATTCATAACGGTTTTTGAAATAGCTTTTGCCGTACTCGTGGGCGGAATCGCTTTTAGACTGTTAACGTTACTCACATAATACACTTGAGAAATTGCGGCGAGCCACGACAAAATCATGACTAAACATTGAAAACTAAAAGAAAAAATTAGTTGTTAAGGTTAGGCTGCTGCTGGTCCGCTGGCATCATTTCAGATTTTAAGGTTTCAAGATTATTGAGGGTGCCTTTCTTTCCGAGGCTTAGTTGCCTTTCGCCTTTGAAGGTTGATGTTCTTGCGTTTTCGATTTGTACTGTTGCTCCAGCTGACACGGCATCTATCTGATCGTTCCATAGGCAAAGTTTGATTTGTCCAGTTTCGTCTTCTATTACTGCTTTAGCTAGACTGGCGTAGTTGCCGTATCTGGTGAAAACCTGCTTTGGCTTGGTTACCTCTAACACTTTAGCCTTCAAATTAACATGGTTCATTCCAGCTCTCAAATTTCCAATAGAATAAGAAACAGGAAATTTAGTTTTCTTAGCCAAATGTTTACGAACCATATCAGTTTCCATGAAATCTCTAATGGGATTGCCCTTCTGCGACAGGAATTTTTCTGACACCGCTAGTTGCGCGGCAACTTCAGAATCTTTCTTAATCAAAAAGATTACTTTGCCTTTTGTTTTGCCGCGGCATTCTATTGAAAGGTTGCCACATTTGGCTTTTCGATTTTCTCCAGCTGAGAGTAAAGCACAAAAGAGCGTGTCGCAGTCAACTTCGTACTTTGCAGAAAGAAAAGCGAGGTACTCGCCTGACGACTTTTTACGTTTCAAGTTTTATCCCCCTTCCTCACATTTTAAGGTAACCTTTATTTCTAAGCCATTCCGCCTGATTTCTTCTGTAACGCCAGAAAATGTCGCCGCGCTTGTCCGCCTGAAAATCCCAAGGAGAAACCAAAACAATATCGCCTTCCCTGATCCACACACGCCTTTTCAACTTGCCACGAACCCTGCACAACCGCTCTTTGCCGTCTTGGCACTTCACCATCATCCTTTCAGAACCAAGCATCTTGACAGCCGTGCCCAGCACATCGTTTTCACTAGGCAACACCATGTTTTCAAGGTTTGACTCGTTTTTGACTTTTCTTTTACCCATTTTTGTTAACATCTCAACAGGTCGCAATTGGAATGCATCCATCATCCGTCAATCAGAACAATCCGGAGAAAAAGCAAAGACTACGCAGCACGTAGCCGCCTAACTCTTCCCTTGAGATTCCGACCTTTATATATAAAATGAATTGAACACTATATTAGTATGACTGTTGAAAAACCTTTTTTTCTATGGTATTTCACCAGTTTTTGGCGTTTTTAAAGCCTCTTCAGGACAAACTTTTTCACCCTGTCGTACCTGTTCAAGTAGTGGATGATTTTTTTTGACGCCTTAACTATTTGTTTGTCAAACAGCCTAGACACGACAAGCGCGGCAACGAATACGAAAAATCCCAAGAAAGCCGCCTGAAACGCGTCAATTGTCCCAAAATACAGGACCACAGTGAAATAGATCAAAGCGCTTATCAAAGACATAAGCACTGACCTAACGACAAAATAAAGTCTTTGTGTATGGACCGATTCAACAAGAACAGTCGTCACAGCCTGCCGTGTTCTCGCAGATTGTGAGTCTACATTGCTCGGCTCTTCAGTAAGTATCCTGTCGAGGTCTCTTTGCATAGCTCGAATCAAATAGTCTTTATCATCTACACCTGTTTCAGACATAGCCGGCTCACGCCTCTCTTTTAGAGCTAATAGAAGCACATTGAGGAATAAAACTCATTCCCAAATACACACTAATAAACGGCGAATCTGTTTTCCCTATCCGCCGAGATGTGGCAAGCAAAGAACGAGGCATGACCAGATATGTACTTCAGATGTAGAGACAGAAAACTTGCAAATATTCATATAAAAGTGGCAATACTCTTATATTGTCTCTGAACTCTATTGGGTGGAATTTATTTTTCCATTCCTCGGTTGCGCGGAGTTATCCATATGAAAAATAAAGGAGAAGAAATCCGCCGTCGATTACCTCGGCTAGTAACGAACGTGATAATGGCAATTATCTTTTGGCTGGTAAGCGTGTTTGTTCCTCCCACACTTGAGTCCTTTACTGTTCCAGGGATTAATATTGCAGCCTCTACGTTGGTGTGGATTCTCACTATAATCAT